>WNGE01002039.1_pt1 | contig 41608 bp, 31 predicted proteins | sample 5400651 | NCBI WGS metagenome assembly WNGE01 (sample SAMN13153370, study PRJNA577476) | soil metagenome | isolation source: 60 cm soil or saprolite under grassland replicate 2 | place: USA:California | collected 2016-06-15 | reverse complement strand
TTCGCCGCCGACCGGCTGCAGAACCCGGTCACGCTCGCGCTCGATCTGCGGGTCCAGCATGCGTTACGCGACGAGCTCCTCGCGAGCCAAGAAAAATTCAAGGCCAAGGCGGCGGCGGGCCTCGTCACCGATGTGCGCACCGGCGAGGTGATCGCCATGGTGTCGTTGCCGGATTACGATCCCAACAATCCCCGCCAGGCGATCGATCCGACCCGCATCAACCGGCTCACCACCGGCGTCTACGAGCTGGGCTCGACCTTCAAGGCGCTCACCCTGGCGATGGCGCTCGATTCCGGCAAGGTGTCGCTCGCCTCCACGTTCGACGCCCGCGTGCCGCTGCGCTACGGCAAGTTCAGCATCGGCGACTACCATGCCCAGAACCGGGTCCTGAGCGTGCCGGAGATCTTCACCTATTCGTCGAACATCGGCACCGCGCGCATGGCGCTCGCGGTCGGCGTCGACGCGCACAAGGCGTTCCTCAGGAAAGTCGGGCAGCTCGACCGGCTGCGCACCGAGCTGCCGGAAAGCGCCGAGCCGCTGGTGCCCAAGCGCTGGGGCGAGCTCAATACCGTGACCATCGCGTTCGGCCACGGGCTGTCGGTTGCCCCATTGCAGGCGGTGATGGCGGTCGGCGCGCTCGTCAACGGCGGCCATCTTATTCCGCCGACGTTCCTCAAGCGGAGCGAGCAGGAGGCGCGGGCGCTGGCGAGGACCGTGGTCAAGCCCGAGACCAGCGAGAAGATGCGCTATCTGATGCGGCTCAACGCCGAGAAGGGCACGGCCATGAAGGCCGACGTGAAAGGCTATTACATCGGCGGCAAGACCGGTACATCGGAAAAGGTCGTGGGCGGCCATTATTCCAAGACCAAGGTGCTCAACACCTTCATGGCGATCCTGCCAGCGGATCAGCCGCGGTATCTTTTGACCATCATGCTCGACGAGCCGCAGGCGACGCCGGAGACGCACGGCTTCACCACTTCCGGCTGGAACGCGGCGCCGACCACGGGCAAAGTGATCGCACGGATCGCGCCCCTGCTCGGGGTCGAGCCGCGGTTCGATCTGCCGCCGGCCGACCGGCTGATCCTGACGAGCGCGAAAGAGGTACGGTGACCGCGCCGCATGGCGCGCGCCGAGCCTCGAGGAGCCCAACCTGCACGACGCCGATGAAGCTTGCTGATCTTCTGAGCGACGGGACCACGTTCGATGCCGGGCATGCCGGCCTCGACGTGAGCGGCGTGTCGGCCGACAGCCGCAAGATCCGCCCCGGGGACGTGTTCGTGGCGGTGAGCGGCGCCAAGGCGGATGGCCCGCATTTCATCCCCGATGCGGTTGTCCCGCGCCAGCCCGAAACCATCGTCGCGGTCACCGGAACGAGCGGCAAGACTTCGGTCGTGGCGTTCGTGCGGCAAATCTGGACGCTGCTCGGCCGGCGCGCCGCGAGCATCGGCACGCTCGGCGTCGCGGGCCCCGGCGTGGACTCCTACGGCTCGCTGACCACGCCGGATCCGGTCGAGCTGCATCGCACGCTCGAGCGCCTGGCCGCGGCCGGCGTCACCCATGCGGCGATGGAAGCGTCCTCGCATGGGCTCGATCAGCGCCGCCTCGACGGCGTGCGGCTCAGCGCCGGCGCATTCACCAATCTCAGCCGCGATCACCTCGATTATCACGCCGATCTCGACGCCTATTTCCAGGCGAAGCTGCGCTTGTTCGAGACGCTGGTCCCGCCGGGAGGCGCGGCCGTCGTCGACGCCGATCACGAGCAGGCGCAAGCAGTGCTGAGGGCGGCAAAAACCCGCGGCTTGCGCGTGCTGACGGTCGGGCGCGCCGGCAACGACATTCGCCTGGTCGAGACCGGGGTCGAGGGGTTTTCGCAAAACCTGGTCGTGGAACATGCGGGCAAGACATTCCGCATCCGGCTGCCGCTGGTCGGGGAGTTCCAGGTGGAGAATGCGCTGGTCGCCGCCGGTCTGCTGATCGCGGCGGGAGAAGCGGCGCAGCCGGTGCTTGCCGCCCTGGAGCGGCTCCAAGGCGCCAAGGGCCGGCTCGAGCTCGTCGGCCGCAAGGACGGGGCGCCGATCTTCGTCGATTACGCGCATAAGCCCGACGCGCTCGCCAAGGCGCTCGAAGCCTTGCGGCCTTATGTGAAACATCGGCTCATGCTCGTGTTCGGCGCGGGGGGCGACCGCGACCCCGGCAAGCGTCCGCTCATGGGTGCGATCGCGGCCCAAAAAGCCGACCGGGTCATCGTCACCGATGACAATCCGCGCAGCGAAGATCCGGCGGCGATCCGTGCCGCGATCCTGGCGGCGGCGCCGGGCGCGCTCGAGATCGGCGACCGCCGCGAGGCGATCCGTCGCGCCGTCGCCGAGATGAAACCGGGGGACGTTCTGCTGATTGCCGGAAAAGGCCACGAAAGCGGCCAAATCGTCGGCAACCGGGTATTGCCGTTCACCGATCACGAGGCGGTCCTGGCCGCGCTCGAGGAGAAGGTCGCATGAGCGATCGCGCGCTGTGGACGCTCGAGGCGATGGCCGCTGCGATGCGAGCTTCGCGCGCGGGGTCGCTGCCCGCGACCGTCCGCGGGCTTTCCATCGACAGCCGCAGCATCGAACCGGGGGAAGCATTCTTCGCCATTCTGGGCGAGAACCGCGACGGCCACGAGTTCGTCGGCGCCGCGCTCGAACGCGGCGCGGCGCTCGCCGTCGTCTCCAAGGAAAAACGCGGCGCCATGCCGCCGGACGCGCCGCTCCTGGTCGTGCCCGACGTGCTCGCCGCCTTGCGCGATCTCGCGGGCGCGGCGCGCGCGCGCTCGCGCGCCCGCATCGTCGCGGTCACCGGATCGGTGGGCAAGACCGGGACCAAGGACGCCCTGCGCGTGGCGCTCGCCCGGCAAGGCGAGACCCACGCCTCGGCGGCTTCTTACAACAATCATTGGGGCGTGCCGCTGTCGCTGGCGCGATTGCCGCAAGCCGCACGTTTCGCCGTCTTCGAGATCGGCATGAATCACGCGGGCGAGATCGCGCCGCTGACGCGCCTGGTCCGGCCGCACGTCGCGATCGTCACGGCGGTCGAGCCGGTGCATCTCGAATTTTTCGATTCGGTCGAGGCGATCGCCGACGCCAAGGCCGAGATTTTTCTCGGGCTGGAGCCGGACGGCGCCGCGGTCGTCAACCGCGACAGTGCGCTCTACGAGCGGCTCGTGCGGGCGGCGCAAGCGGCGGGCGCGACGAGGATCGTCGCGTTCGGCGAGCACGAAAAATCCGATGCGCGGCTCGTCAAGCTATCGCTGCGGCCGGACGGATCTAGCGTGCGGGCAGACGTTCTCGGCCACAAAATGGTCTACAAGCTCGGCGCGCCCGGCCGTCACCTCGCGCTCAATTCGCTCGCCGTGCTCGCGGCGGCGGCGCTCGTCGGCGCCGATCTCGCGATCGCGGTGCTGGCGCTTGCCGCGCTCGAGCCGCCGAGCGGCCGCGGGCGGCGCATCGCGCTCGAGACGCCGAACGGCGCCGCGCTCCTGATCGACGAGAGCTACAACGCCAATCCGGCATCGATGCGCGCCGCGCTGGCGCTGCTCGGCCAGGCGGCGGTGAGCGGTCGCGGGCGCCGGATCGCGGTGCTGGGCGACATGCTCGAGCTGGGCCAAAGCGCCGCGGAATTCCACCGGCAATTGGTCGAGCCGATCGTGTCCAATGACATCGATCTGGTGTTCTGCGCGGGCGCGCTGATGCGCTCACTGTGGGACGAGCTGCCGCCCGAGCGCCGCGGCGGCTATGCCGAGACCTCCGCCGCGCTCAAGGCCGACGTGCTCGCCACCATACGGGGCGGCGACGTCGTCATGGTCAAGGGCTCGCTCGGCTCCCGCATGGGCTCGATCGTGAAGGCGCTGGTGCGCCGCTTTCCCCGTCAGGAGGCCGCCGCGCCGGCGGCCGCGCAAGGCTGAATCATGCTGTATTATTTGACGGAATTTTCCGACAAGATCTCGATCTTCAACGTCTTCCGCTACATCACCTTCCGCACCGGCGGCGCGGTGGTGACCGCGCTCGTGTTCGTGTTCCTGTTCGGACCGAGCATCATCAATGTGCTCCGCCTGCTGCAGGGCAAGGGCCAGCCGATCCGCTCCGACGGGCCCGCGTCGCACCTCGTCAACAAGATCGGCACGCCGACGATGGGCGGGCTGATGATCCTCTCGGGGCTGGTGGTGTCGACCCTGCTGTGGGCCAATCCGCTCAACGCCTACGTCTGGACCGTGCTCGGCGTGACGCTGGGGTTCGCGCTGGTCGGGTTCTACGACGATTATCTCAAGGTGAGCCGGCAGAGCCACAACGGCTTCTCGGCCCGCACCCGCCTGGCGATCGAAGCCGCGATCGCGGTTGCGGCGTGTCTGGTCATCGCCATGCTGGGGCGGGCGCCGTTCGCCACCTCGCTGGTGTTTCCGTTCTTCAAGGAGCTGGTGGTCGATCTCGGCTGGTTCTTTCTGGCGTTCAGCGCCTTCATCATCGTGGGTGCCGGCAACGCCGTGAACCTGACCGACGGGCTCGACGGCCTCGCCATCGTCCCGGTGATGATCGCGGCGGCGAGCTTCGGGATGATCTCGTACCTGTCCGGCAACTTGGTGTTCGCCGACTATCTGCAGATCCATTACGTCGCCGGCAGCGGCGAGCTCGCGGTCCTGTGCGGCGCGGTGATCGGCGCGGGGCTGGGATTCCTGTGGTTCAACGCGCCGCCGGCATCGATCTTCATGGGCGACACCGGCTCGCTCGCGCTCGGCGGCCTGCTCGGCGCGGTCGCGGTCGCCACCAAGCACGAGATCGTGCTCGCGGTGATCGGCGGCCTGTTCGTGCTCGAGGCGGTGTCGGTCATCGTGCAGGTGGTGTCGTTCAAGCTCACCGGCAAGCGCGTGTTCAAGATGGCGCCGATCCATCATCATTTCGAGCAACTCGGCTGGACCGAGCCGCAGATCGTCATCCGCTTCTGGATCGTCTCGGTGGTGCTGGCGCTCGCCGGGCTGTCCACGCTCAAGCTGCGGTGACGGCCGTGGGGGGACCGAACACGACGGCGGAGGTGGCGACGTGATTCCGGTCACGACCTTCGCGGGCAGGAAGGTGGCCGTGTTCGGGCTCGGCAGCTCCGGGCTTGCGACCTGCGAGGCGCTTGGGGCCGGTGGCGCGCAGCCGATCGCCTATGACGACGATCCGGCCAAGGTCGCGGCAGCGGCGAGCCGCGGCATCGCCACCGCGGATTTGCGACAAATCGACTGGACGCGCATCGCCGCCTTCGCGCTGTCGCCCGGCGTGCCGCTGACCCATCCGGCGCCGCATTGGAGCGTCGCGCTCGCCCGCGACGCCGGCGTCGAGATCGTCGGCGACATCGAGCTCTTTTGCCGCGAGCGCCGCGCCAGAACCCCGGGCGCGCCGTTCGTCGCGGTGACGGGGACCAACGGCAAGTCGACCACGACGGCGCTCATCGCCCACGTGCTCACCGCGGGCGGCCTGCCGGCGCAGCGCGGCGGCAACATCGGCGTGGCGATCCTCTCGCTCGATGCGCCGGCGCCGGGCCGCGTCCACGTGATCGAATGCTCCTCCTATCAGATCGACCTTGCGCCGAGCCTCGACCCGTCGGTCGGCATCCTGCTCAACGTCTCGCCGGACCATCTCGATCGGCACGGCACGATCGAGCGTTACGCGGCGATCAAGGCGCGGCTCGTCGAAGGCGTCCCGGCGAACGGCGCGGCCATCGTCGGCGTCGATGACGAATGGTCGGAACAGATCGCGGACCGGCTCGAACGCGCCGGCAAGCGCGTGACGCGCGTCTCGGTGCTCCGGCCGCTGGCTAACGGGTTCTACGCCGAGGCCGATCGCATCTTCGAAGCCAAGCCCGGCCGCAAGCCGCGAACGCTGACCCACATCGGGGGCATCGGCTCGCTGCGCGGCCTGCACAATGCCCAGAACGCCGCCTGCGCCACCGCCGCCGCGCTTGCGCTCGGCCTCGCCCCGGAAGCGATCCAGCGCGGCCTGCGCTCGTTCCCCGGCCTCGCCCATCGCATGGAGCAGGTCGGCCGCAAGGGCCGCGTGCTGTTCGTCAACGATTCCAAGGCGACCAACGCCGATGCCGCCGCGCGTGCGCTTGCCAGCTTCTCGGATATTTTCTGGATCGCCGGCGGCAGAGCGAAAACCGGCGGCATCGCCGCCCTCGCCGAATATTTTCCCCGGATCCGCAAAGCCTATCTGATCGGCGAGGCGGCCCAGGAGTTCGCCGCGACGCTCGACGGCCGCATCGCCTACGAGCGCGCCGGCACGCTCGATCGCGCGGTCGCGCTCGCGGCGCGCGATGCGGAGCAATCGAGATTTGCCGATCCGGTCGTGCTGCTGTCGCCGGCCTGCGCGTCGTTCGATCAGTTCCCGAACTTCGAGATCCGCGGATCGGCCTTCCGCGAGCTGGTGCGCGAGCTCGACGGCGTCGAGGCGGTCGAGGCAATCGAGGAGAGCGCCTGATGGTCTCCCGCGCGGAACGCAGCCTGTTTGCCCGCTGGTGGTGGACGGTCGACAAGCTGATGCTGGCGGCGCTCGCCGCACTGATGTTCGGCGGCATCGTGCTCTCGCTCGCCGCGAGCCCGCCGGTGGCGGCGAGGCTCGGGCTCGATCCGTTCCATTTCGTCAATCGCCACGTGCTGTTCCTGATCCCGGCGTTCCTGGTGCTGACCGCGACTTCCTTGCTCACGCCGCGCCAGATCCGCCGGCTGGCATTCGTCGTGTTCCTGGTCAGCCTGGCGTTCGTCGTCGCGACCTTCTGGTTCGGCGCCGAGGTCAAGGGCGCGCGGCGATGGATCGTCGTGCTCGGCGTCAACGTGCAGCCCTCCGAGTTCCTCAAGCCGGCGTTCGTGATTCTGATCGCCTGGCTGTTCGCGGAATCCTCGCGACGCCCGGAAATGCCGGCCAACACCATGGCGCTCGGCCTGCTGCTGCTCACCGTGACGCTGTTGGTGCTGCAGCCCGATTTCGGCCAGAGCATGCTGATCGCGCTGGTCTGGGGCGCGCTGTTCTTCATGGCCGGCATGCGGATGATCTGGGTGATGGGCCTCGCCGGCGCGGCGACGATCGGGCTCGCCGCGGCGTATTTCACGGTTCCGCACGTGGCGCAGCGGATCAAGCGTTTCCTCGATCCCTCGTCGGGCGACACCTTTCAGATCGACACCGCGCTCGAAGCCTTCGCCAAGGGCGGATGGCTCGGCCGCGGCCCCGGCGAGGGCACGGTCAAACGCATCCTGCCGGACAGCCACGCCGATTTCGTGTTCGCGGTGGCGGCCGAGGAGTTCGGCATCGTGCTGTGCCTGATCCTGCTGGCGCTGTTCGCGTTCATCGTCGTGCGCGCGCTCCTCCACGCCTTCCGGGTGCAGGATTCGTTCGTCCGCTTTGCGACCGCCGGGCTCGGCATGCTGTTCGGTCTGCAGTCGGCGATCAACATGGGCGTCAATCTGCATCTCATTCCGGCCAAGGGCATGACGCTGCCGTTCATTTCCTACGGCGGCTCCTCGCTGATCTCGCTCGCCTACGGCATGGGCATGCTGCTGGCGCTCACCCGCGAGCGCCCCGGCGCGTCGATGTTGCCGCCGGTCGATGCCGTCGCGCCGGCCGCGGCGGCTCCGGCGGCGCAAACGGCCGGTGCGGCCGGGAGACCGGCCTGATGCACGAGCGCGGCGGCGCGGGCGGCGGCGCGCCGGTCCTGCTCGCGGCCGGCGGCACCGCCGGCCATTTGTTCCCGGCCGAGGCGCTCGCGGCGGCGCTCTCGAGGCGCGACGTCGCGGTCGAGCTTGCGACCGATGCACGCGCCGCGCATTTCGCGCAAGATTTTCCGGCCGAGCACCTGCACGTGATTCCCAGCGCAACCCTGCGCGGCCGCGATCCGTGGAGCTTCGCGCGGACCGCGGCGGTCCTGGCGTGGGGCACGCTCAAATCCTGGCTGCTGCTGCGGCGGATGCGCCCGGCCGCGGTGGTCGGCTTCGGCGGCTATCCCACGATCCCGCCGGTGCTGGCCGCCGCATGGTTGAACATTCCCACCCTCATCCACGAGCAGAACGGCGTCATGGGCCGCGCCAATCGCCTGCTCGCCGCTCGCGTCCGCGCGATCGCGACCGGCTTTCCGGGCGTCGTCGATGCGGACTCGGCGCTCGCCGTCAAGACGACCGTGACCGGCGACCCCGTTCGGCACGCCGTGATCGAGGCTTCCGCCATTCCCTATCCGGAGCTCGACCCGATCGGGCCTCTGCATCTCCTCGTGTTCGGCGGCAGCCAGGGCGCGCGCATCATGGCCGACGTGGTGCCCGCCGCGATCGAGCGGCTCGAGGCGCCCGTGCGCTCGCGGCTGCTGATCGTGCAGCAGGCGCGCGAGGAGGATCTCGATCGCGTCAGAGCGATCTATGCGCGGCTCGGGCTGAGCGCCGAAGTGGCGAGTTTCTTTGCGGATTTGCCCGCGCGCATCGCCGCCGCGCATCTCGTCATCTCGCGCGCCGGCGCCTCGAGCGTCGCCGAAGTCGCCGCGATCGGCCGGCCGGCCATCCTGGTGCCGCTGCCCCATGCGCTCGACCAGGACCAGCTCGCCAACGCGCAGGTGCTGAAGAACGCCGGCGGCGCTATGGTGCTGCCGCAGGCCGAGTTCACGCCGGAACGGCTGGCGAGCGAGATCGCCGCGCTTGCCGAGAATCCGGATCGGCTCGTCAGGATGGCGGCGAAGGCCCGCGCCATGGGCACGCCCGACGCCGCCGAGCGGCTCGCCGATCTCGTGTTGCGGGTCGCGGGCGACTAGGGTTCGGTTTCGGATTCCGGCACGGAATCCTGGCTTGACCGTTACGTGTTCTGTAACGCATACTGCCATCGATGATTCGGGGCTTCGCCGATCGGGCAACCGAGCGCTTCTTTCGAGACGGCGCGTGTCCGGCGCGCTGGCGATCTTTCCAGAGCGTGGCATTGCGTAAGCTCGATATGCTGGACGCGGCGACACGGCTCGGCGACCTGCGTTCCCCGCCAGGCAATCAGCTTGAAGCCTTGAAGGGCGACCGCGCGGGCCAGCACAGCATCCGGATCAATCGGCAATGGCGGCTGTGTTTTCGATGGACGCCCAACGGACCTGAAGAGGTCGAAATTGTGGATTATCACTAAGGAGCCGATGATGACTCGTGTGCGCACCCATCCGGGGGAAGTACTGCGGGAAGAATATCTCGTCCCGCTCGGCATGAGCGCGCGGGCGCTCGCCAAGGCGCTCGGCGTGCCCGCGAACCGGATCACGGAGATCATGCGCGGCGAGCGCGATGTCTCCGCCGATACCGCGATCCGGCTCGGACGCTATTTCCGAACCGACCCGCGATTCTGGCTCAATCTCCAGGCCGCCCATGACCTGTCCGTCGCCGAATCCGGGAACGATTACTCGAACGTAGGCCCACGATCGGCAGCTTGAGGCACCAATCCGATGCGCAAGTTTGCGCTTACGCCCCGCGCGCCATAACAACATCGAAACCAAATACGGGAGCGGAGCGCACGTGAAATTGCCGCGCGACATCGGGCCCGTGCGCGACAGAACATCCATTGGTCCCAACTCGCGCCTCACCGCACCGCCGAAGCCGTCCCGACGCTGGAGGAATTACTCACGCTCGTCCGCAAAGGTCCAATGCTCGGCTTTGAGAGAACCCCTCCGAGGTTCCTCCCAAACTTCCAGGTCCGAATCCCACGGCCTGAGCGCGATCGCAGCAACGGGTTCCTCATGGGTCGCCAATGCGTTCGTCAGCCGGTGGATCTCCTGGAACATCCTGAAAATCCAGGTCCGCAGCGCGATGCACATCCCCGGTGTCAGGTTGTCCGGCACCGGCGCGTCTCCGCTGGACGACATCGGCCGGCGCATGAAGTCACCCAGTGAAAGACTGCAGTCTTCGAGAGCCTCGACAACCTGCTCGGCGAGCTTGGGCATGGCGAACCGCCAATTGTGGAGTCTCAACGCCTTGTACGCTGCTCCCTGTCGCGCGTTGCGCTTCGGCTCCTTCAAAAACCCATTGTCGACAACGATGAAGCTGCAATCGGGAAAATTATCTCGCAAGATTACGCCCGCCTCGAACGAGTCGGCCCTGCGGTCGGGAATATAGAATATTACCGGCTCGATACCGTGTGACCGCGCCTCTGCGATGACATCGGTGCCTCGCAGCAGCTCAAGAAATGTCATCAGCGAGTGATGCGTGACATCCACGATCCGCATCTGGGAGGAAGGCTTGGCAAGCGTATCGAACAGCAGCATCTGGTCGCGCACCACTGCGAGGTCGATGACGCGGGCTTCTGCCGGGAACAAGGCATGAAGCCCGCGCTCGACTGCATCGGTGTCGAAAATACAAGGCGTGCCGCCGGACAGGACGAAGTAATCCGTGAGCGTCCGGGCCAATAACGTCTTGCCGACGTGCCCGTGCAGCGAGGTGACGATCGCCGCAAAGCTCGGGCCGGGCATTGCTTTGGTCAGGCTGCTCGGGTCGTCACCTCTCGGTCGGCGAGCCGGTCGACGAGATTGATGCGATCGTATTCGCCGCTGATATGGTTCATCCAGGTTCGCACATATCCCCGCAGAACCAGCGAATTGCTCGCGGTCTGGCCATCCTCGTCGCGGTTCGCAATGAAATCGGAGAAAGGAACCCCGGCCAGCTCGGCCTGTTCGTAGGCCATTTCATTCAGCTTGGGGATGGTCACCTCGACGGCATCCTTTGCCAACTTGAAATATCTCTTGTGGAGGTCCGGGTTCCACTCGAAAAAGCTGGCTTCATTGATGAAGTTTTTCACCAGCAGATAATCATGGCCGTTGGCATGAGGCCGGATCTCGGCGATCTCCTCCATTGAAGCGATCGACGGACCGATGACATGCAAGAGAATGAAATTGAACTCACCGGCGTCGACCAAATCGAAGAATCCAACCTCGGCAAACGTTTTCAGCGTGTCCGATAACAATCCCGCGCGTACGTCGACAACGCTGACTTTTGCGTCGCTGGTCGCCAGCGTGTCGATCACCTTGATCTGATCTGCCGCGGTCTCGAGGTCGATCACCTCGGTGACCTTGGGATGAAAGCGTTTCAGCGCTCCGCGCGGAAACTCGGAATCGAACGCCCGCGTAGGCGTGTTTCTCGCGGCCAGATAATCGAGTACCGTGCGCGCGATTGTCGTTTTGCCGACGCCGCCCTTGTCGGCGCCAACCAGAACTACTACTGGCTTCACAGTCTCCTCCTGTTTTGCTCAATGCTGCGAAGGCCTTGCCTCCGAGCCACGTTTCGGCATTGTCTCTTGGAATTCCGGGTCGCACCTGAGCGCACCCATAGGCACGCCCGAAGCAACCAGCCCCAGGTCTTTCGCCCTTATGGCCACCACGGCATGCCAATGCGGCAATCTTGCGACGATGCGGTTCGAGCATGAGGCCCGCGCGGCGGCATGAGGAACTAGGGGGGCAAACGTCTTGGTCAACGATTCCTCCATTGGTGGAGATCAAGATAAGGCGTTCAGCTTGGCGGAATGTCGATTCGTTGGTAAATTCCACCATGTCACCAAGACAATGCGGCGGCGCGGGCGGCGTGTGCGCGGCGGGAACTGTTGCCGAATTGTGGCCGCCGGGACCTCTGCCGCCATCTACTTAGAAAAATCGGTGCCGCCGCCCTTCAGACGGTCGCATTTGCGCCCGAGTGCCGCGCGATTTCCAAACCGGTCTGCGGCAGCGTGAGAAACGAAGGGGTGGGGCGAATGTTTCGGGCCAGGCGATTGGACGCGGATCGCGCAGGCATCGGCGTGAGGCGCACATGAAATTGCCGCGCGACATCGGGCCCGTGCATTTCGTCGGCATCGGCGGCATCGGCATGAGCGGCATCGCCGAAGTGCTGTCGAACCTCGGCTATTCCGTGCGCGGCTCCGACGTCGCCGAGAGCGCCAATGTGGCGCGGCTGCGCAAGATGGGCATCGCGATCGCGATCGGCCACGACGCCACGAACGTCGAGGGCGCCGCCGTCGTGGTGGTCTCCTCGGCGATCAAGCGCGACAACCCGGAGCTTGCGGCGGCGCGCGAGGCGCGGCTTCCGGTCGTGCGCCGCGCCGAGATGCTGGCCGAGCTGATGCGGCTCAAGACCTGCATCGCGATCGCCGGCACCCACGGCAAGACCACGACCACGTCGCTCGTTGCCTCCCTGCTCGACGCCGCGCATTTCGACCCCACCGTGATCAACGGCGGCATCATCAATGCCTACGGCACCAACGCCCGCATCGGCGCCGGCGACTGGATGGTGGTGGAGGCCGACGAATCCGACGGCACCTTCCTGAAACTGCCGGCCGACATCGCCATCGTCACCAACGTCGACCCCGAGCATCTCGATCATTTCCAGACCTTCGATGCGGTGCAGACCGCGTTCCAGGCGTTCGTGGAAAACGTGCCGTTCTACGGTTTCGCCGTGATGTGCGGCGATCATCCCGTGGTGCAGATGCTGGTCGGCCGCATCGAGGACCGCCGCGTCATCACCTACGGCGAGAATCCGCAAGCCGACGTGCGGCTCGTCGATCTCGAGCACGCGCACGGACGCTCGCGCTTCACCGTCGCGTTCCGCGACCGCGCCGGGCAGACCGTGCACGCGATCGCCGATCTCGGCCTGCCCATGCCGGGGCGGCACAACGCGCTCAACGCCACGGCGGCGATCGCGGTGGCGCGCGAGCTCGGCATCGACGATTCGGTGATCCGCCGGGCGCTCGCCGGGTTCGGCGGCGTCAAGCGCCGCTTCACCCGTACCGGCGAGTGGAACGGCGTCACCATCGTCGACGATTACGCCCATCATCCGGTGGAGATCGCGGCGGCCCTGCGGGCCGCGCGCGAATCGACCCACGGCCGCGTCGTCGCCGTGATGCAGCCGCATCGCTACACGCGGCTCGCGACGCTGTTCGAGCCGTTCTGCACCTGCTTCAACGACGCCGATGCGGTGATCATCGCGCCGGTCTATCCGGCCGGCGAGGCGCCGATTCCGGGCGTCGATCGCGATGCGCTGGTCGAGGGCGTGCGCGCGCGCGGCCACCGCCACGTGCTCGCGCTCGAGGAACCCCAGCAGCTCGCCGCGATGGTCAAGGAGCTGGCCGAGCCCGGCGATTGCGTGGTCTTTCTCGGCGCCGGCAGCATCACGCAATGGGCCTATGCGCTGCCGGGCGAGCTCGCCGCGCTGGGGGCGGGAGCCTGATTGGAAGGGCGGCCCAAGCCGGACCGGGCCGCCCCCGAGATCGGCTGGAAGATGGTGATCGAACAGCCGGCCTCCCCCACCCGGGAAACCGGGGGCTCCGGGGGCCCAGGTGGTGGAACATCCAAAGCAAGAAGCGTTCCTAAATTGGCTCGGTTCGTCCGTACAGCACATGGTCGCAAGCGGTTTTCGTTAAAAGAGAGTGGAATCTCTGCCCATGATACAGGTCCGCGTGATTGGTTCGCTGCTGAGCATCGCGCGCGCTTCATCCTCCCCTGGAGGGGGAGGGTCGGCAGCGAGCATGTTGCGAGCTGCCGGGGTGGGGGTGACGCGGCTTCACCCCACCCGGCTCGCCGCTCTGCGGCTCGCCGACCTCCCCCTCCAGGGGAGGTAGAGAGAGTGCCGCGTAGGATGCGAGCTGATAATCGGATCTCGTGTGGCTCCATGAGTTTTCCCGACCTCACCGCCGAGCTTAAAGCCAGCATGCCGAAGCTGCGCGGGCGGCTGCTGGCGAACCAGGCGCTGAAAGGTTTGACCTGGTTTCGCGTCGGCGGGCCGGCGCAAATCCTGTTCATGCCCGAGGACGAAGCGGATCTCGCGTATCTACTCGAGCGATTGCCGCCCGACGTGCCGGTCTCCCCGGTCGGGCTCGGATCGAATCTCATCGTGCGCGACGCCGGCGTTCCGGGCGTCGTGGTCCGGCTCGGGCGCGGGTTCGCCGGCGTGGCGATCGAGGGCGAGGGGGTGCGCGCCGGCGCCGCCGTGCCGGACGTCAAGGTCGCGCAGGCCGCCCAGGAAGCCGGCATCGGCGGCTTGGCGTTTTTTCGCGGCATTCCCGGCGCGATCGGCGGCGCGCTGCGCATGAACGGCGGCGCCTATGGGCGCGAGACCAAGGACGTGCTCGTCGAGGCGCGCGGCATCGACCGGCAGGGCCGCATCCGGGTGTTCGGCAATGCCGACATGGGCTTTGCCTACCGGCATTGCGGGATCCCGGAGGACGTGATTTTCACGCAGGCGCTGTTTTCCGGCGCGTCGGCCGATCCGCAGACCATCAAGTCCGAGATGCAGGCGATCACGGAGAAGCGGGAATCCACCCAGCCGGTGAAGAGCCGGACCGGAGGGTCGACCTTCAAGAACCCGCCGGGGCAAAAAGCTTGGCAGCTCATCGACCAGGCCGGCTGCCGCGGGTTGAAGCTCGGCGATGCCCAGGTCTCGGAAATGCACTGCAATTTCCTGATCAATCTGGGAAACGCCAGCGCGGCCGACATCGAGAACCTGGGCGAGCTCGTCCGCAGCCGGGTCAAGGACCGCTCGGGGGTCGAGCTCGAATGGGAAATTCGCCGGATCGGGCTCGCGCAATCCTGATCCATATCATGCAAGTTTAAAGATGCGTTGATTGAATGACCCTAAGCACTTGCTTGCCTTGATAGTTTTCTGGTTTGCGTGATCGTTTTCTGGACAAAAGTGCGGCGCGCTCGTCCGAAAACGCGCATGTTCGTCCGCGCCGGGTCAAGGAAAGGCCCGGGGTCGAGCTCGAATGGGAAATTCTCCCGATCGGGCTGGCGCAATCGCGATAAATCACGTTTCGTGTAGCACAACCGAATCACCGGAAGGCCGATCGGGGCGGATGAATCGAGGCAAGCACGTCGCGGTCCTGATGGGCGGATGGTCGGCGGAGCGGGAGGTCTCGCTGCGCTCGGGCAAAGCCTGCGCCGACGTGCTGGAAAAGCAGGATTACAGGCTGACCCGCATCGATGTCGGCCGCGACATCGCCAGCGTGCTGCAGACGCTCAAACCCGACGTCGCGCTCAACCTGTTGCACGGCCGGCCGGGCGAGGACGGCACCATCCAGGGCATCCTGGAGATCGTCGGCATCCCGTACACGCATTCCGGGGTGCTGGCGTCCGCGCTCGCCATCCAGAAGGACCTCGCCAAGGCGGTGTTGCGCGCGGCCGGCATTCCGGTCCCCGACGGGATCTTGGTGTCGCGGCTCGATGCGGTGAAACGCCATGTTCTGCCGCGGCCCTACGTCATCAAGCCGGTGGCGGAGGGCTCGAGCGTCGGCGTGTTCATCGTCAAGGAGGATCAGGAGCACCCGCCGCAGGAGCTCTACCGGGACGATTGGCCGTTCGGCGAACAGGTGCTGTGCGAGCCCTTCATCCGCGGCAAGGAGCTGACCTGCGCGGTGATGGGGGAGGAGGCGCTCGACGTCATCGAGATCCTGCCCAGTGCGCGCTTTTACGATTACGAGGCGAAATACGCCCCCGGGGGCTCCCGGCACCTGCTTCCGGCGCCGCTTAAACCAAATGTTTACCAAGAGGTCCGAAGACTGGCGCTTGCGGCCCATCGCGCGCTGGGGTGCCGGGGCGTGAGCCGTGCGGATTTCCGCTACGACGATTCCGCGGAGGGGACGAGGGGACTGTTCTGTCTGGAAGTCAACACGCAGCCCGGCATGACCGAGACCTCGCTGGTGCCCGAGATCGCGGCCCATGCGGGCATTTCCTTCGGTGAGCTGGTGCGATGGATGGTCGAGGACGCCTCGCTGAACCGCTGAAGCGGCCGGGCCCACGCTCCGGGCGCCGTGCCCGCGCGTCGGCTTCCTGGGGGTTTGTCCTTGCGGAGCGCCTGCTGCCGCCGCTCCCGATAAAAATAGCGAGCCGAATCAGCTCCTTCATGCGATTCTGGGTGCTCCGATTGGAGGCGGCGATCCCGCGCTTTACCGGGATCGCGACGTCGGCGCTGTTTCTCGTCGCCAGCATTGGTTACGGCGCGGTCCGGGGGGACCATGTCCCGATGATCGTCGACACGCTCCAGGATTGGCGGGATGCGGGCGCCAATTCCATGGGCTTTCGCATCGCCGCGGTTTCGCTCTCCGGCGAAAAGCACGTCGGTCGCGCCGAGATCGTCGCGGCCGCCGGCGTGACGGAGCGCACTTCCCTGCTGTTCCTCGACGTCGAGGCGGCACGCTCGCGGCTGAAAACGATTCCCTGGATCGCCGACGCCACGGTCCGCAAGCTGTTCCCGGACCGGCTGCAGATCCGGGTGAGGGAGCGCGAGCCGTTTGCGCTCTGGCAGGTCGACGGCAAGCTCGCGCTCGTCGCCGCCGACGGCACCGTCATCGGGCCGCTGAGCGACCCGGCTTTCGCCGCGCTGCCGCTCGTGGTCGGGCGCGGCGCGCAGAAGAAGGCCAGAGATTTTCTCGCCCTGCTCGATCGCTATCCCTCGATCCGGGAGCAGGTGCGCGCCAGCGTGCTCGTCGCCGAACGGCGCTGGAACCTCAAGCTCAAGAACAACGTCGATGTCCGCTTGCCGGAAACCGAGGTCGGGCCCGCCCTCGACACGCTGGTTGCGCTCGACCGCGACAAGCGGCTCATCGGCCGCGACATCCTCGCGATCGACCTGCGCTTGCCGGATCGCGTCTCGGTGCGGCTCTCGGATGCGGCCGCGCAGGCGCGCGAGGAGGCGCGCAAGCCGCCGAAGAAGAAGGGCGGCGACGCATGAGCCCGCTCCAGCACGGCCTCACCCCGAAGATGAAGCCGATCTCGCCGCGGCGCTCGGCGGTGATCTGCGCGCTCGATATCGGCACCAGCAAGGTCGCCTGCTTGATCGCGCGGCTCAAACCCTGCGGCGCGCAGGAGGCGCTGCGCCGCCGCAGCCACGCGGTCGAGGTGCTCGGCATCGGCCACACCCGCGCGCGCGGCATCAAATCCGGCACCATCGTCAATCTCGCCGAGGCCGAGCAGGCGGTGCGGCAGGCGGTCGACGCCGCCGAGCGCATGGCGCATGTGAATGTCGAATCCGTCGTGCTCTCGATCGGTGCCGGCCGCATGGCGAGCGAGCTTTATGCCGCCACCGTCCACATCGGCGGCCCGGCGGCGACCGACGCCGATATCGATCGCGTGCTCGCCGCCGGCAGCCGGCATTCCGTGCGCGGCGGCCGCGCGGTGCTGCATTCGCTGCCGGTTTCCTATGCGCTCGACGAGAGCCGGGACATTCGCGATCCGCGCGGCATGCTCGGGCGCCGGCTCGGCGTCGACATGCATGTGGTCACGACCGACGTCGCGGTGGCCCGCAATCTGATGCTCGCGGTGGAGCGCTGCCATTTGTCCGTGGAGGCCATGGCGGCCGCGCCCTATGCGGCGGGGCTGTGCGCGCTCGCCGACGACGAAGCCGATCTCGGCGCCGCCGTGGTCGATATCGGCGCGGGCACCACCACGGTCGCGGTGTCCTCGCACGGGCGTTTCGTCTACGCCGACGCCTTTGCGCTCGGCGGCAACCACGTCACCATGGATCTCGCGCGCGGCTTGACCGCCAAGGTCGCCGATGCCGAACGCATCAAGACGCTGCACGGCAGCGCCATCTCCGGCCAATCGGACGATCGCGACATGATCACCGTGCCGCCGGTCGGCGAGGACGAGCGCGAGCCGCCGCATGTGGTCTCGCGCGCGGCGCTGGTGCGCATCATCAGCCCGCGGGTCGAGGAAATTCTGGAGATGGTGCGCGACCGTCTCGCGGCTTCGTCGTTCGCGGCGGACCCGGGGGCTCGCGTGGTGCTGACGGGAGGCTCGAGCCAGCTCGCCGGACTGCCGGAGATCGCCGCCCGCATTCTCGCTCGCCGGGTGCGGGTCGGCCGTCCGCTCGGCATCGCGGGACTTCCCGAAGCCGCCAAGGGCCCGGCGTTCGCGGTCGCGGCCGGGCTCCTGATCTATCCGCAGATGGCGCATCTCGAACAATTCGAATCGCGGCGCACGCGACAGCTCATGACGGGGACCGACGGTTATTTCGCGAGGGTGGGACGATGGCTTCGCGAGAGCTTCTAGTGGGCTTTGACCATCGTAGGACCGAGCCGGCCGGCGGCGGACCGGCCGAACGCGCCGGCGTTCTCGCCTGCGCTCTGGAGAGGCAGCCATGACGATCAACCTGAAGATGCCCGACATACGGGAGCTCAAGCCGCGGATCACGGTGTTCGGCGTGGGCGGGGCCGGCGGAAACGCGGTCAACAACATGATCACCGCGGGCCTCGTCGGTTGCGACTTCGTCGTCGCCAACACCGACGCGCAGGCGCTGACCATGTCGAAGGCCGAGCGCATCATCCAAATGGGCGTTGCGGTGACCGAGGGGCTGGGTGCCGGCTCGCAGCCGGACGTCGGACGCGCCGCCGCCGAGGAGGTGGTCGACGAGATCCGCGATCATCTCTCCGGCGCCCACATGGTGTTCATCACCGCCGGAATGGGCGGCGGCACCGGCACCGGCGCATCTCCGGTGATCGCCCGGCTCGCCCGCGAACTCGGCATTCTCACCGTCGGCGTCGTGACGAAGCCGTTCCAATTCGAAGGGCAGCGCCGCATGCGGCTCGCCGAGAACGGCATCCAGGAGCTGCAGAAGGCGGTCGACACGCTGCTGGTGATCCCGAATCAGAACCTGTTCCGGGTCGCCAACGAGAAGACCACGTTCGCCGACGCCTTCGCGATGGCCGACCAGGTGCTCTATTCCGGCGTCGCCTGCATCACCGACCTGATGGTCAAGGAAGGCCTGATCAACCTGGATTTTGCCGACGTGCGCGCCATCATGCGCGAAATGGGCAAGGCCATGATGGGCACCGGCGAGGCCTCGGGCGAGAAACGCGCGCTCACCGCGGCCGAGGCAGCTATCGCCAACCCGCTGATCGACGATTCCTCCATGAAGGGCGCGCGCGGGCTCCTGATCTCGATCACCGGCGGCAAGGACCTCACCCTCTATGAGGTGGACGAGGCTGCGACCCGCATCCGCGAGGAAGTCGACCAGGAGGCCAACATCATCGTCGGCGCCACCTTCGATGAAGCGCTCGAGGGGGTCATTCGCGTTTCGGTGGTTGCGACCGGCATCGACGCCATTTCCAACGCGGCGTCTTCGATCGATTCGCGGCTTGCCGAATTGACCCAGAAGCTGCGCTCCAGTCCGCAGCGTCACGCCGACCGCGTCGAGCGCGAGCCCGGGCGGGCCGCGGAAGCATCAACGCCGCCGGCGGGCGCCAGATCCGGCTCCGCCCCGGCCCCAGCGACGCTGCCGCCCGCGACCGCGATCGAAAACGTGACGCTGCGGCCGATTCCGCCCAAACCCTCGCTGTTCCTGGACGAGCACCCGGGGCCGCTCGCGCAGGAGCCGCCGGCGCAACGCCACTTCATTCCGCCGCAGCCCGAGCGGGCGCCCAATCGCGCCGCGCGCATGCCGCGGATCGAGGACCTGCCGCTGCCCGCACAGAACGAGATCCGTGCCCGCCGCGGCGAAATGCCGGAACCACATCCCGAGAAACGCCGCACCTCGCTGTTGCAGCGCCTAGCCGCGGTCGGCCTCGGCCGGCGCGAAGAGGAGGAGCCCATGGCCCAGCAGTCCAATCCGACGCCGCGACCGCAGCCGCAGGCTGCAACCCGTGCTCCGGCTCCCCCGCCGCGACGGCAGGAGGAGGCGCACGACCCGGTCTCCGAATATGCCAAGCGCTCGCCCGCGCCCCGGCCGGCCCCGCAGGGGCTCGACCCGCACGGCCGGCCGGCACCGGTGCACAATCCGATTGATGAGGATCACCTGGAGATCCCGGCGTTCCTGCGCCGCCAAGCGAACTGATCCGGGCCACGCCGCGGCGTTCGTATCGGCGTTGCGGCGGACGCGCTTTGCCTCCCCGACCGGCTGCGGCGACCTTCCCGCATGGGGAGGTGAAACAGTTTTTGCCGCTCGGCTCGGATTCAAATTGTTTGTACCCCGCGCTTCTGGTGCCAGTGATTCGCGCAGCCGAGGCCGAGCCTGTGGAGAACTCGGCGCCTCGGAATCCGAAAGGAGGACAAGCCATTCGGCGAAATTTCGTTTGTGGGCCGGTTGTTAACGGCAGAGGTAACAATCGGTAAAAAACCGTGAATTGGACTTGCCCCGACGCATGGTTAATGTGTTCGTCGTAGGGGCTTACTGCGTCGGGGGACCGCGGGCGGCAACGATCCGCACGATAAAATTCCCGGCCATCGACAGCAAGCGGAAGCCCATCGGGGGTTGCCGATCGTGTGCGCTCGTCGTGGGCGAGGCGATGCGGTGAAGGGGCAGAACGAGGCATGAAAGCGGGCAAGCAGACCACGCTTCGCAGCCGAGCCGCCGTTTCCGGGATCGGCGTCCACTCCGGGCTTCCCGTCACGCTCACGTTGCATCCGGCCGATGCCGGAACCGGCGTCGTCTTCATCCGCTGCGTGGGCGGCAGGCGGCAGCGCGAGATCCGCGCCAATGCCCGGTCGGTCACGGCGACCGAGCTTGCGACCGTGCTGGGCGATGCCTCGGGGCCCGGCGTCTCCACGATAGAGCACATCATGGCGGCGCTGTGCGGGCTCGGCGTCGACAACGCCATCGTCGAGCTCGACGGCCCGGAAGCGCCGATCATGGACGGCAGCGCCGCTCCCTTCGTGCAGGCGATCGACGAAGCCGGCATTGTCGCGCTGCCCGCGGCGCGCCGGTATACCAAGGTGCTCAAGCCGATCCGCATCGCCAAAGACAATGCCTATGGCGAGCTGAAACCCTATGATCGCGGGTTCCGGGTCGAGGTCGAGATCGAGTTCGATCACCCGCTGATCGGCCGGCAAGCGCTGGCCGTCGAGGTCGGCCCCGCCACGTTCCGGCGCGAGATCGCGCGCGCGCGCACCTTCGGCTTCCTCCGCGACGTGGGCAAATTATGGAGCGCCGGCTACGCGCTCGGCGCCACGCTGGAAAATACCCTCGTGGTCAGCGACGATCGCGTGCTCAATCCCGGCGGACTGCGATTTGCCGACGAGTTCGTGCGTCACAAGGCGCTCGACGCCATCGGCGATCTGGCGCTCGCAGGCGCGCCGATCCTGGGCGCCTACCGCTCGGTGCGCGGCGGCCACAAGCTCAATCACGCGGTGCTCACCGCGCTGATCGCGGACCCCACCGCCTGGACCATCGTGGAAGAGGGCAAGCCGCGGCCGCGCGGTCACGCCGAGCTGCCGGTCGGGATGGTGGCGCCGGCCTACGGGCCGGACCTGTCCTGAGCCGGGCGCGAGCGCGCCATATTCCCGGCCGAATGTCCTCGTAATCGCATGGTCAGCCGAACGTTTTTCGGCTACTAGGCAGTCGGGACCGGCTTTGGGGGCCGGGGCCGGGGCTGCGGGGGACACGGATTTACATTCCATCATGATTTCGCGTTTGCCGACGTCACGGTCGAGGCGAAGGCGGGGATCGCTGCCCCGCGCGCTCATGCTCGTGCTCGCGGCCGCCGCGCTCTCCGCCTGCGCCTGGTTCGGCGACAAGGACCTGCCGCTGTCGGATGATCCGCCCGATCGGCTCTACAACGAAGGCCTCTATCTTCTGAACACCAAGCACGACTTCAAAGCCGCCGCGAAGAAATTCGAGGAGGTCGATCGCCAGCACCCCTATTCGGAATGGGCGCGCAAGTCGCTGATCATGACCGCCTATGCCTATTATGAGAGCCGGCAGTACGACGAGGCCATCGTCTCGGCCAAGCGCTACGTGACCCTGCATCCGGGCAGCCCGGACGCCGCCTACGCGCAATTTCTGATCGGATCCTCGTATTTCGAGCAGATCCCGGACGTCACCCGCGATCAGCTCGGCACCGAAAGGGCGCTCCAGTCGCTCGACGAGGTGGTGCGCAAATTCCCCAATACCGAATATGCCGCGAGCGCCAAGCGCAAGATCGACGTCGCCAAGGATCAGCTCGCCGGCAAGGAGATGACGATCGGTCGCTATTACCAGGAGAAGCGCGACTACACCGGCGCGATCAACCGGTTCAAGGTCGTGGTGACCCAATATCAGACCACGCGGCACGTCGAAGAGGCGCTGATGCGGCTCGCCGAGGTCTACATGGCGCTCGGCATCGTCGACGAGGCGCAGACCGCCGCCGCGGTGCTGGGCCACAATTTCCCGGACAGTCCCTGGTACAAGGACGCGTATCGCCTGGTGAAATCCGGCGGGCTCGAACCGCGCGAGACCGAAGGCTCCTGGATCAGCAAGGCCTTCAGGAAGCTCGGCCTCGGCTGAGATTCATGCTGATCCGACTCTCGATCCGCGACATCGTCCTGATCGAGCGCCTCGACATCGAGTTCGCTGCGGGCCTCGCGGTACTCACCGGCGAGACCGGGGCCGGCAAGTCGATCCTGCTCGATGCCTTCGCGCTGGCGCTCGGGGCGCGCGGGGATGCCGGCCTGGTGCGGCACGGAGCGGAGCAGGGTCAGGTCGTCGCAGCCTTCGAGCTCGACGACGACCGCCATCCGGCGCGCGACATCCTCATCGACAACGGCATCGCCGTCGAGGATCCGCTGCTGCTGCGCCGCGTCCAGCTCGCCGACGGCCGCACGCGGGCATTCGTCAACGATCAGCCGGTCAGCGTCCAGGTGCTCAAGAGCCTCGGCGTGTCGCTGGTCGAGATTCACGGCCAGCACGACGAGCGGGCGCTGGTCGATGCCGCCACCCACCGCAGGCTGCTCGACGCCTACGGCAGGCTCGAGCCGCAGGCCGCGGCGCTGACAGCGGCCTGGAAGACCTGGCGCACCGCGGGCGAGGATCTCGACGCGCACCGGGCCCGCGTCGAGGAGACCCGCCGCGAGGCGGAATTTCTGCGGCACGCGGTCGAGGAGCTGCGCACGCTCGCGCCCGAGCCCGGCGAGGAGGCAAGCCTCGCCGACCGCCGCGCCACGATGATGCAGGCCGAAAAGGTCGCGGGCGATCTGCACGATGCCCATGAGCTGCTGGCCGGCTCGGGCTCGCCGCTGCCGGGACTGGCCGCCGCCGTTCGCCGCATGGAGAAACGCGCCGCGCAGGCGCCGGCGCTCATCGAGCCGGCCGTGAAAGCGCTCGACCAGGCGCTGATCGCCATGGAAGACGCCCGCGCGCATATCGAGCATGCGATCCACATCGCGCGATTCGATCCGCGCGAGATCGAGCGCATCGAGGAGCGGCTGTTCGCGTTGCGCGCCGCGAGTCGCAAGTACAACGTCGCGGTCGACGAGCTTGCGGCGCTGGCGGCCCGCTATGCGACGGATCTCGCCGCGCTCGACGCCGGGGCCGAGGCGCTGATCGGGCTCGAGCGTGCCGCGCGCGAGGCCGAGGCGTGTTATCGCGAAGGTGCGCAAGCGCTGTCCGCGGCGCGGCGGCGCGCGGCGGCCGCGCTCGACCGCGCCGTCAACGCCGAGCTCAAGCCGCTGCGGCTCGAGCGCGCGCGGTTTCTCACCGAGATCGCGACCGACCCCGCGGCTCCCGGTCCCGACGGCATCGATCGCGTGGAGTTCTGGGTCGAGACCAATCCGGGCACGCGGCCGGGACCGCTGATGAAGGTCGCGTCCGGCGGGGAGCTGGCGCGCTTCCTGCTCGCGCTCAAGGTGGTGCTGGCCGATCGCGGCTCGGCGCCGACCCTCGTATTCGACGAGATCGACACCGGGGCGGGAGGCGCCGTCGCCGACGCAATCGGCGTGCGGCTCGCGCGGCTTGCCGCGCGCGTCCAGGTGATCGCGGTCACCCACGCGCCGCAGGTCGCCGCGCGCGCGGGGCGCCACTATCTGATCACCAAGCAGGCGCTCGACCGCGGTAAAAGGGTCGCGACCCGGGTTGCGGAAGTGACCGCCGACCACCGCCGCGAGGAGATCGCCCGCATGCTGGCCGGCTCGGAGATCACCGAGGAGGCCCGCGCCGCCGCCGAGCGCCTGATCCGCCCGGCCGCGGGTTGACGAGCGGCGAATTTCGCGGCTGTAAAGTTTCGATCCGAGACGCGCGACGTACTCCTCACCCTCCCCTGGAGGGGGAGGGTCGCGCGCGAAGCGCGCTGGGTGGGGTGATGCAGCCTCACCCCCACCCGGCTCGCGTCTTTGACGCTCGCCGACCTCCCCCCTCGAGGGGGAGGTGGGAGATTGTTGATGCTCATGCGCAAGCGCGACACCGCCCAAATCGCCGTTTCCGAGCTGAGCGAGGCGCAGGCGAAAGCCGAGCTCAAGCGGCTCGCCGCGGAAATCGCCGTGCACGACAAGCGCTACTACCAGGAAGACGCGCCGAGCGTCAGCGACGCGGAATACGACGCGCTGCGCGCGCGCAACGAGGCGATCGAGGCACGGTTTCCCGCGCTGGTGCGGCCGGATTCGCCTTCGCGAAAAATCGGCGCCAAGCCTGCGGAGAAATTCGCAAAGATCCGGCACGCGGTGCCGATGCTCTCGCTCGCCAACGCGTTCTCGGACGAGGACGTGATCGATTTCGTCGAGCGCATCCGCCGCTTCCTCGGGCTTGCCGCGGACGAGAAGCTCGCGTTCACGGCCGAGCCGAAGATCGACGGCCTGTCCTGCTCGCTGCGCTACGAGCGCGGAACGCTCGTGCATGCGGCGACCCGCGGCGACGGCACCGTCGGCGAGGACGTCACCGCGAACGTGAGGACGCTCGAGGACGTGCCGCAACGGCTGCGCGGCAAGAGCGTGCCCGACATCTGCGAGGTGCGCGGCGAAGTCTACATGACCAAATCCGCGTTCCTGAAGCTCAACCAGCGCCAGGCGGCCGCGGGCCGCCAGGTTTTCGCCAATCCGCGCAACTCCGCGGCGGGCTCGCTGCGCCAACTCGATCCGGCGGTGACGGCGTCGCGGCCGCTCGGCTTCTTCGCCTACAGCTGGGGCGAGACGAGCGCGATGCCGGCCGACACCCAGTCCGGCATGGTGAAATGGTTCGCGAGCTGCGGGTTCAAAACCAATCCGCTGATGAAAGTGTGCCGTTCGGTCGAGACCATGCTGGCGTTCCACCATGAGATCGAGGCCGAACGCGCCACGCTCGACTACGACATCGACGGCGTCGTCTACAAGCTCGACCGCATCGACTGGCAGCAGCGGCTCGGCTTCGTCTCGCGCACGCCGCGCTGGGCGATCGCGCACAAGTTCCCGGCCGAGCAGGCGACCACCATCGTGCGCGCGATCGAGATCCAGGTCGGCCGCACCGGCGCGCTCACGCCGGTGGCCAAGCTCGAGCCGGTGACGGTCGGCGGCGTCGTGGTCCAGAACGCCACGCTCCACAACGAGGACGAGATTTTGCGCAAGGACGTTCGCATCGGCGACACGGTGACGATCCAGCGCGCCGGCGACGTGATCCCGCAGGTGCTCGGCGTCGTGTTGGAAAAACGGCCGAAGGACGTCAAGCCCTATCGGTTCCCGAAGACCTGTCCGTGTCACCTGCACACGCCCGTGGTGCGCGACGAGACCGCGACCGGCGAGGCCGGCGCGGTGTCGCGCTGCAGCGGGGAGTTCGCCTGTCCGTACCAGACGATCGAGCACCTGAAGCATTTCGTCTCGCGGCGCGCCTTCGACATCGACGGGCTCGGCGAAAAGCAGATCGAATTCTTTTACGAGCAGGGTTGGCTGCGCGAGCCGGCCGATATTTTCACCCTGGAGCAGCGCAACAAGACCATCCGGATCGAAGAGCAGGAAGGGTTCGGCGAGACCTCGGTACGAAATCTGTTCCGGGCGATCGAAGCGCGCCGCGAGATTCCGCTCGAGCGCTTCCTCTATGCGCTCGGCATCCGCCACGTCGGCGAGACGACGGCGCGCGTGCTCGCCCGCGCCTACGGGTCCTGGGAGGCGTTCCTCGAAGCTTGCGAAAGACTCGTCGCCGGCGATGCGGACGCGCGCGAGGAGCTCGATGCCATCGACCAGATCGGCGAGACGGTGATCGAGGGGCTCGCCTCCTATTTCGGCGAGGAGCACAACCGGCGCATCGTCCAACGCCTGACGGAACAGGTGCGCATCCTCGACGCCGAGCGGCCCGCGCGGCATTCCGCCGTCGCCGGCAAGACCGTGGTGTTCACCGGCGCGCTCGAGAAGATGACGCGCGAGGAGGCCAAAGCCATGGCCGAGCGGCTCGGCGCCAAGACAGCGGGCTCGGTGTCGAAGAAGACCGACTACGTGGTCGCCGGCCCCGGCGCCGGCTCCAAGCTCGCCAAGGCCAAGGAGCTCGGCGTCGAGGTGCTGAGCGAGGACGACTGGCTCAAGCTGGTGGGGGAAGGGTGACACCTAGCGGTACGTCGTCGTGGTTCGGCGCTGAATGTCGATGATGCCGACCGCGACGGATTTGAAATCAATCCCTGTAAGCTTCACCACATCGCCGGAGAGCGGATCGGCTTGCATGGCGCTAAGCGCCGCCATGATGCGCGCTTGGTCAGCGGCGGGAACGCGGCTTAGACTTTTTCGCGCGCGATTGCTGACGGCGACGGCCCAGCTCATGGCGAAGTTGCTCGAAAGTTACAAATTTGCCTTCAGCCAACTCCCCGCTACCTTCCTTGATGGCGGCGACCTCGTCAGCCGTCGGCTCCGCTTCCGGCAGCTTGCCAATGCGCTGGTGGACGCTCCGGGCTTCAGCCGCGCGAATGTAATGCCGCAAAGCCTCACGCACTAGCTCGGAGCGAGTTCGACGTTCTTGTCGCCGAACACGCTCGAGCTCGTCCGCCATTTCCGGCGGGAGCGATATGGAAAACGTCGCCGAAGTGCGATTGATGGTCATGGCGAGTCATACTAAGTATTACAATGTAACAACGCAAGTCCTCCGGTTGGACCCGAGTCATGAGTCACGCGGCACCGAGCGGCCGTGTCGCCCGCCCGAGCCAGTTCCCCGTGTCGGCATCGACCAGCGGCGCGAGGGTGTCGCGCACCCGGGTGTGATAGGCATCGAGCCACGCGAGCTCGTCGCCCGTCAGCAGGCGCGGCTCGATCAGACGAACATCGATGGGGGCGAGCGTGAGCGTCTCGAAGGCGTTGAGCGGTTTTTCGGCGCCGACCGGAGCCCGGGCCTCGACGACCAGCACCAGATTCTCCACGCGGATGCCGTAGGCGCCGGTCTTGTAATAGCCGGGCTCGTTGGAAAGGATCATGCCGCGCTTGAGCGCGATCGTGCCGAGCTTGGAGATGCGGGCCGGGCTCTCGTGCACGGAGAGATAGCTGCCCACGCCATGCCCGGTGCCGTGGTCGAAATCGAGCCCCGCGGCCCACAGATATTGCCGCGCGAAGCTGTCGAGCTGCGCGCCGGTGGTGCCGTCGGGAAACAAGGCCCGCGCCAGCGCGATATGGCCCTTGAGCACTCGGGTGAAATGTTCGCGCATTTCTTCGCTCGGGGTTCCGACCGCGATCGTGCGGGTGATGTCGGTCGTGCCGTCCTCGTATTGCGCGCCGGAATCGACCAGGAACAGCTCACCCGGCGCGATGCGGCGGTTGCTGGCGCGGGCGACGCGGTAATGCACGATGGCGCCGTTCGGGCCGGCGCCGGCGATCGTCGGGAACGACACGTCTTTGAGCGCGCCGGTCTCGCGCCGGAACGTCTCCAGCGCCGCGACCGCATCGATCTCGGTGAGCTTGCCGCTCGGCGCTTCGCGGTCGAACCAAGCGAGAAATTTTGCCATCGCGGCGCCGTCGCGACGGTGCGCGGCACGGGCGCCGTCGATCTCGACCGCGTTCTTGACCGCCTTCATCAGCGCGATCGGATCGGCGCCGCGCAGGATTTTTCCGCCGCTCTCGGTCACGATTTTTGCGAGCGCGTCGGCGGCGGTCGAATCGTCGAGGCTCGCTTTTAATCCAGCGGCGCCGAGCGCGGCGAGATCCTCGGCGAGCGCCGCCTCCTCGCGCACGTCCAAATATTCCTGAAGCGCATGGCGCACCGCGTTGCCGAGCTTGCGGCCATCGACGTAGAGCGAGGGCCGGCCCTCCCGCGGCACGATCGCGAACGCGAGCGGAAGCGGCGTATGCGCCACGTCGGCGCCGCGGATGTTGAAAGCCCAGGCGACCGCCTGCGCGTCGGAGACCACGAGCGCATCGGTCTTGGCCTTAGCGATCTCGGCCTGCACCCGCGCGAGCTTCGAGGCCGCGCTCTCGCCGGCGAAGCGCAGGTCGTGCGGTACCACGGGCCCGAGCGGCGGGAGAGGCCGGTTCGGCCAGATCGCGTCGATCGGGTTCGGTTCGGCCGGCTCGAGCTCCGCGCCGGCAGCGGCGCACGCCTTCGCCAGCTTCTCGGCGCTGCCGACGGTGTGAAGCCACGGGTCATATCCGAGCTTCGCGCCGGGCTTCAAATTGCCTTCGAGCCAGACGTGCGGCGGCGAATCCATCAGATGCTCGATGGAGAAGAGCGCAGTGTCAACCTGGTCGCGCGCCTGCAGGGTGTAGCGGCCGTCGACGAACAGCGCCGCGCGCTCGGTGAGCACGACGGCGACGCCGGCCGAGCCGGAAAATCCGGTCAGCCATTTGAGCCGCTCCTCCGAGGGCGGCAGATATTCGTCCTGCTGCCGGTCGGCGCGCGGCACCACGAAGCCGTCGAGCCCGCGCCGGGACAACTCGGCGCGCAAGGCGGCGACCCGCGCCGCGATCTGCGCGCGCGGAATGTCCTCCACGTCGAAGGATTGGAATTTTGCCTCGAACATGCCGGCACTCTATGGGGCGGCGCACGGAGCGACAATGCGCGCGATGCAGTAGCCCGGATGGAGCGCCCGCATAGCGGCGCGTAATCCGGGACAGCCGATCCCGGATTGCGCTGTGCTCCATCCGGGCTACGAAGGACGGATCAGCACCAGGGTCACCCAGCCGTCGAGCGGAATGCGGCGTTCGAGCCGCAGGCCTTGCGCCGCATAGGCGACGAGCGCGGCATTGGCTTGGCTCGGCAGCAGGCCGGACAGAATCACGCGCGCATTCGGGGCGAGCAGCCTGGACAAAGGCCGCGCCAAACGCTGCAGCGGCTCCAACAAAATATTGGCGAACACGAGATCGAACGGCGCGCGCGCCGTAAAGTAGCGCGTGATGACGCCGCCTGCGCGAAGCACTTCGAGGCGATGACCCACCGCATTGGATTTCGCATTGGCGCGCGCGGTGCTCGCGGCGAGCGGATCGATGTCGCTCGCCAGCACGCGCGCGTGCCGTGCTTTTGCGGCGGCGATCGCCAGCACGCCGGTGCCGGTGCCGAGGTCGAGCACGCGCCGCGGCCGGTGCGCTTTCAGGGTCCGATCGAGCGCCAGCAGACAGCCTCGCGTCGTGCCGTGATGGCCGGTGCCGAACGCGAGCGCGGCCTCGACCTCGATACGCAAGCGGTTGGGCGCGATGCTTTGGCGGTCGTGGCTTCCGTGCACGACGAATCGCCCTGCCTCGACCGGCCGCAAGCCGGAGAGGCTCGCCCGAACCCAGTCGCGATCCGTGAGCGTCTCGAAGGTCAGCGTGCGTGCGGCGGCTTTGCCCCCGGCGCGGACAACGAGGTCGCGCACAACCTTCCAGTCCGGGGAGGAGCGGAAAGAAATTTCGACGGTCCAATCGCTCCCTGGCCCTTCGAACATGCCGACCGCAGTTTGGGCAGGATCGCAATGCTCCACCAAACAATCGGCGATGCGCCGCGCCGTCGTGGCGTCGGCACAAACGCGGCCAATGATGATCGAGCGCGGACCCGCCACGGCTGTCGGGTCTACGGGAACTCAGCGCGCCGGTCTCCTCGCCGCGCCGAGGAGAGGGTCAGCGTGAGAGGGACAGGAAAAGATTGTTCTGGAGACTTGACTGCAGGTTTCAAACGCCACAACCCAAAGCAGTTTCCGTGCAAATTGGATCGACCTAACTCCTTGGTTTTATTCCAAGACAATAGGAACGCTTCTGCGGTGCTATGATCCTCCAGCGGCGCCTTGGCTCGTTTACCCGGCTCCGTTCGGTAGCCGACTTCCTCCCGCCGCTGAGTTGAGGTCGGACAATGGCGCGCGTGCATTCGGGTACCGATGAAAACCGAAATCAATCTCAGGCGCGCTCCACGTAGGAATCCACCACGCGCTTCTCGCCGGCCTTGTCGAACGCCACCGTGAGCTTGTTGCCGTCGACCGAGACGATGTCGCCGTAGCCGAATTTCAGGTGGAACACCCGGTCGCCGATCGCATAGGTCGACACCGCGCCGGTGGACTTGGCGACGAGCTCGCCTTCGATCGTCAGCGGGCCGCGGCGGTGATCCGTGCGGCTCCGGGTCCCCGGCGTGTCGGCGCCCGTCTCGCGCGCCTCCTCGGCGCGCATGCGCTCGCGCGCGCGCCGCCAGCCCGGCGTCTCGTAATCCGACGCGAACGGCTCCATCATGTCGAAGCGTGACGTGAAGCCGCCCCAGCCGAAGCCGCCCTTGGATTCGGCGACCTCCACATGAGCTTCGGGCAGCTCGTCGAGAAAGCGCGACGGCACGCTCGACTGCCACATGCCGTGGATGCGGCGATTGCTGGCAAAGAAGATCTTCACCCGCCGCCGCGCCCGCGTGATCCCGACGTGGGCGAGCCGGCGCTCCTCCTCGAGCGCGGCGCGGCCGCCTTCGTCGAGCGCACGCTGGTGCGGAAACAGCCCTTCCTCCCAGCCGGGCAGGAACACCGTGTCGAACTCGAGGCCCTTGGCCGAATGCAAGGTCATGATCGAGACCGCATCGGCATTGGGCCCGCCGTCGGCATCCATCACCAGCGCCACGTGCTCGAGAAAGCCCTGCAGGTTCTCGAACTCCTCCATCGAGCGGACGAGCTCTTTCAAATTCTCCAGGCGCCCCGCCGCATCGGCCGAGCGATCCTTCTGCCACATCTCGGTGTAGCCGGATTCGTCGAGCACGATCTCGGCGAGCTCCGGATGCGGCAGCGCCTCGCGTTCCACGTGCCAGCGATCGAACGCGGCGAGAAGATCGCGCAAGGCGCCGCGCGGCTTGGGCTTGAGCTCCTCGGTTTCGATCAACGCGCGGGCGGCCTCCATCAGCGGGATGCGCCGGGCACGGGCGTGATCGTGCAGCATCTGCAAGGTCGCGTCGCCGAGCCCGCGCTTGGGCACGTTGACGATGCGCTCGAAGGCGAGATCGTCGGCCGGCGAGGCGACGCAGCGCAGATAGGCGAGCGCGTCGCGGATCTCCGCGCGCTCGTAGAACCGCGGGCCGCCGATCACCCGGTACGGCAGCCCCAACGTGACGAAGCGATCCTCGAACTCGCGCATCTGGAACGAGGCGCGCACCAGGATCGCGATCTCGTTGAGCTTGTGGCTGTCGCGCTGCAGCGTCTCGATCTCCTCGCCGACCGAGCGCGCCTCCTCCTCGGAATCCCAGGCGCCCGTCACCGTGACCTTCTCGCCCGGATGCTCATCGGTGCGCAGCGTCTTGCCGAGCCGGCCCTCGTTGTGGGTGATGAGGTGCGAGGCGGCGGCGAGGATGTGCGCGGTCGAGCGATAATTGCGTTCCAGCCGGATCACCCGGGCGCCGGGGAAATCCTTCTCGAAGCGCAAAATGTTGTCGACCTCGGCGCCGCGCCAGCCGTAGATCGACTGATCGTCGTCGCCGACGCAGCAGATGTTCTTCGAGCCCTGGCCGAGCAGCCGCAGCCAGAGATATTGCGCCACATTGGTGTCTTGATACTCGTCGACCAGGGTGTATTTGAAGCGCGCCTGATATTGCGCAAGCACGGCCGCATGCTCGCGGAACAGGCGGATGCCTTCGAGCAGGAGATCGCCGAAATCCGCGGCGTTGAGCACCTTCAGGCGGTCCTGATAGGCGGCGTAGAGCTTGGTGCCGTGGCCGTCGGCGAAAGTCGCCGCCTCGCCGGCCGGCACCCGGTCGGGGGTGAGCCCGCGGTTCTTCCAGCCATCGATCAGGCTCGCGAGCACGCGCGCCGGCCAGCGTTTTTCGTCGATGTTGGCGGCTCCCACCACCTGCTTGAGCAGGCGGATCTGGTCGTCGACGTCCAGAATGGTGAAATCGGATTTCAGGCCGACGAGCTCGGCATGCCGCCGCAGGATCTTCACCCCGATGGCGTGGAAGGTTCCGAGCCACGGCATGCCCTCGACCGTCTGGCCGAGCATCTTGCCGATGCGCTCCTTCATCTCGCGCGCCGCCTTGTTGGTGAAGGTGACGGCGAGAATCTCCCACGGCCGGGCGCGGCCGAGGCTGAGAATATGCGCGATCCGGGTGGTGAGCACCCGGGTCTTGCCGGTCCCGGCGCCGGCCAGCACCAGGAGCGGGCCATCGAGGGTCTCGACCGCGGCGCGCTGCTCGGCATTGAGCCCGGCCAGATAGGGCGGCGCCGCGGCCGCCCGCGCGCGCGCCGCAATCCCCCCGGGCGCGGGCTCCATCTCGGGCAGCGGCGGCAATTTGCTGGGCTCGTTCATTCCCGGTTCCGGATCAACGGGACGCCGGAAAATCCGAGCCCCGAATCTCTCGGGCTCAAGATGGCATTCCGGCCGGCATAAGGGGAGGGGCTTGTAGCCCGGATGGAGCACCCGCGCAGCGGGCGCGAAATCCGGGACAGCCGACCCCGGATTTCGCTTCGCTCCATCCGGGCTACGATGAGCGTCGCCTGCCGCCCTCAGCCCCTGCGCATCTCGATGCACCGGCCGGCGGCTTCGGGCCGGGGGAGTTTTGCGTGGGAGGCCAGCATCTTCTCGATCCGCGCCAGGACGTCGTCCGGAAACGGCGCGGTTTTCTTGGTTTCCATATCGACGTGAAGCGCGATGTCCTCGGAGGTGGCCGAGACCCAGCCCTCGGTCGCGTGGAACAGCTGCTCGAAGAAATGCAGGCGCTTGGCGTCGCAATCGATGAGCTGGACCGTGACCCGGACCGGATCGCCGGCATGGAGTTCGCGCAGATAGCGCACGTGCACCTCGGCGGTGAAAAACGAGCAGTTCCGCCGCTTCACATAATCCGGCCCGATGCCCACCAGTGCGAAGGCCTCATCGACCGCGCGGTCGAACAGCACGTTGTAATAGGCCATGTTGAGATGGCCGTTGTAATCGATCCAAGCCGGCTCGACCCGCATCACCGAGGAGACGAACGGGGCGAAGAACAAAGGTTCGAGGTCGAGGCGGTCGAGCACGGCGCGAAGCTAAGCGTTTCCGGGCGTTTTTCGCAAGATTGACGCGGCCGCCGTGTGATCAGGCATGCATGGCCTGTGACGATCGCGACTTTGCCGGCCGCGTGCCGTCTCTGCTAAGCTCACTGCCGCGATCGAGAACCCCATGCAATCGGCGACGCAGGCAATTCCGGCCACGAGCGAGCGACCCAGTCCGCGGGCGGTCGCCGCCGTGATCGAGGCGCTCGCGGCGCAATTCGGCAAAAGGCTGGTGACCTCGCTCGCCGTTCGCCAGCAGCACGCGCACACCGCGACCTGGCTCGAGAACCAGCCCGCCGATGCGGTGGTATTCGCGCAGCGCACCGAGGACGTGCAGGCGATCGTTCGTTTGTGCGCCAAGCATGGAGTCCCGATCATCCCCTACGGCACCGGGACCTCGCTCGAAGGCCACCTCAACGCGCCGTTCGGCGGCATCAGCATCGATCTCAAGGACATGAACCGCGTGCTCGAGGTCCATGCCGGGGATCTCGACTGCGTGATCGAGCCGGGCGTGACCCGCAAGCAGCTCAACGAATATCTGCGCGACCAGGGCCTGTTCTTCCCGATCGATCCGGGGGCCGATGCCTCGCTCGGCGGCATGGCGGCGACGCGTGCGTCCGGCACGAACGCGGTGCGCTACGGCACCATGAAGGACAATGTGCTGGCGCTCACCGCGGTGCTCGCCAACGGCGAGATCCTGCATAGCGCCCGGCGCGCCAAGAAGACCTCGGCCGGCTACGACCTCACGCGGCTGCTGATCGGCTCGGAGGGGACGCTCGGCATCATCACCGAATTGACGCTGAAGCTCCACGGCATCCCGGAGGCGATCTCGGGCGGGGTGTGCCCGTTCCCTTCGGTCGAGGCGGCATGCAATGCGACGATCGCCACCATCCAGTCGGGCATCCCTGTGGCCCGCATCGAGCTGCTCGACGCGTTGATGGTGAAAGCCTGCAACCTGTATTCCAAGCTCAACCTGCCGGAATCTCCGGTGCTGTTCCTCGAATTTCACGGCAGCGAGGCTGGCGTTGCGGAACAATCGGACCGGTTCGGCGAGATCGCGGCCGAGTACGGCGGCGGCCCGTTCGAATGGGCCACAAAGGCGGAAGATCGCAGCCGATTGTGGCAGGCGCGGCACGACGCCTATTGGGCCGCCTTCAGGCTGCGCCCGGGCGCGCAGACGTTCGCCACCGACGTGTGCGTGCCGATCTCGCGGCTTGCCGAATGCGTGACCGAAACCCAGAAGGACATCGCGGCAAGCGGGCTGATCTGTCCGATCCTCGGCCACGTCGGCGACGGCAATTTTCACTGCGCGCCGCTCATCGACATGGAAAATCCGACGGAGATCAAGGCCGCGCAGGCATTCATGAACCGCCTGGTCGAGCGGGCCCTGGCGATGGAGGGGACCTCGACCGGGGAGCACGGCATCGGCCAGGGCAAGATGAAATATCTCGAAGCGGAACATGGATCGGCGGCGCTCGAGGCCATGCGGGCGATCAAACGCGCGCTCGATCCGCACAACATCATGAACCCGGGCAAGATCGTCGTGCTCGGGTGAGCCAGCATGGGCCGACACAGAAACGCCCCAGAACTCCCGATTCTGCCTGAAGGCCGCGCGGCGGCAACTATCGGCATCGAGAGCCCAGGGGCCCGGAGCGCGTGGTGCAAGCGACTCTGCTCTCAATAGGCATTGCGATCATCCTGGCGCTGCTCGCGGCGCTGGTCGGGCCGCATTTCGTCGACTGGGGCCAGTACCGCTCGACCTTCGAGGCCGAGGCAAGCCGCCTCACCGGCATGCCGGTGCGGGTGGCCGGCGGCATCGATGCGCGGCTTTTGCCGACGCCCTCGCTGGTGCTCAAGGATGTGGAGGCCGGCGCCGGCGCCGGCGCGGCCGCGGACGCACCGCACATCCGCGCCGGCGAGCTGTCGATCGAGTTCGCGCTCGGTCCCTTGCTGCGCGCGCATTGGCGAGCCTCGGAGCTGCGCCTGCGCGCGCCGGAAATCCAGGTCGGGGTCGATCAGAATGGCGCGATCGGTTGGGCAGGAAGCTCCGCCGATCTCAATCCGGATCAACTCTCGATCGATCGGTTCGTCATCGAGGGCGGCCGCGTCGTGCTGAGCGACGCGGCAAGCGGCGGCATCCTCGCGCTCGACCGGCTGGCGTTCGCAGGCGAATTTCGCTCGTTGCTCGGTCCTGCCAAAGGGGAGGGGACCTTCCAAGCCAACGGCGAGAGCTATCGATACGCGCTTGCGGCCGGCCGGCTCGAAGACGAGGCCGTCAAGCTGCACGTCGAGGTGGCCCCCGACAACCGCCCGTGGACGGCGGAAGCCGATGGCTTGGTGCGTTTCGCGAACGCAACGCCCGAGTTCGACGGGACATTCAAGCTGGCACGTCCCGCCGGAGTCGTCGACGCGGCGGGGCACGGGGTGGCGCTCATTCCCTGGCGGGCCAACGGGCACGTCAAGGCCACGGCTGCGAACGCCCTGTTCGACAAGGCCGAATTTCAATATGGGCCCGACGAGCGCGCCATCCGATTGGGCGGAGCGGCGAATCTCAGGTTCGGCAAGGATCCGCGCTTCGACGCGGTGATTTCCGCGCGACAGCTCGATCTCGACGCTCTGCTGGCGTTGCCGGAAGGGGCGCGCCGCCTGCCCTTGGCCGCCGTGCAGCAATTGGCCGAGCTCTTCACCGGGCCGCTCAAGCTGCCGATTTCCGGAAGAGTTGGAATCGGCATCGACAGCTTGACCCTTGCGGGCAGTCCGCTGCGCGACGTGCGCGGAGACCTCACGTCCGACGCCCGGGGCTGGGATCTCGAACATTTCGAGTTCCGCGCACCCGGACTTACCTCGGCGCGCGTGAGCGGACGGCTCGGTTTTGCCGACCAGGGGGTCAGCTTTCGCGGGCCGGTCAGCATCGAGGCCAGTGACCCCAAGGCGCTGCTGGCCTGGCTCGAAGGGCGCTCCGCGGCAGCCCACGGATCGGCCGGCGCGTTGCGCGCGAGCGGCGAACTCATGCTCGGCTCCGACCGTATTGCGATCGAGCGGCTCAAGGCGGAGGTAGACCGCAAGGAGTTCGGCGGTCGTCTCGTCTACGTCTATCCGCTCTACCGCCAACCGGCTCGGCTCGAGCTGGAGCTCAAGGCCGCGGAGCTCGACTTGGACGAGCTCGCGATGCTGGCGCCTGCGATCCTTGCCGGATCCAAGCCGGATTTCCCCGGCGAACTGCTGCTCTCGGCCGATATCGATCGCGCGATCCTCGCCGGCGTCGCCGCGAAGAATGCCAGCTTCAAGCTGAGCTATGACGCGTCCGGACTCGTGCTGGATCGCCTCTCGGTCGGCGATCTGGGTGGTGCATCGCTGAAACTCAGCGGGCGCATGCGCTCTCTGCTCAGCTCGCCTCACGGCACCATGAGCCTCGAGTTGAAGGCAGGCGCGCTCGAAGGGCTCGCGGCCGTCGCCGCCAAGCTGAGCCCAAGGATCGGGGAACCCATCCGCGCGACCATCACTCATCTTTCGCCGCTCGATGTTCGCGCCATCCTCACGATGGATGGCTTTGATAAAGCCGGCCAGCGTGCGATTTCCAAGCTTGCGATCGATGGGAAAGCCGGCGCGGCGCGGGTTCACCTCGTCTCCGAGGCGACCGGCAATCCGCTCGAGCCCGATGCGCTCGAACTCAAGCTCGAGGGAAATCTCGCGGCCGACGAGGGGACGCAGCTTGCTGGGCTGTTGGGGTTCGGGCGCTGGGTCAATCTGGAGAAAGGTCCCGGAAGCGCCAGTCTCATGCTGCGCGGGCGTCCGTTCGGCGACCTCGACGTCGACGCGCAAATTGCGGCGAGCGGGCTTGCCGCCCGCGTGAAGGGCACGACGCATCTGCCGGATCGGGCCGGTTCGAGCGCCGGTCTCGACGTCGCGGTCTCCGCGACCGATGCCGCACCGTTATGGGGCCATGGCGCCTGGGGACAAAAGCTGCCGCTGAGCCTGAAAGCCCGGCTGTCGCATTCACCCGGCAAGCTCAGTTTCGAGGAGATCGCCGGCTCGATCCAAGGCTCGCCCGTCCGCGGCCGATTGGGAATCGAGCTTGCGGCGATCCCGGCGATCGATGGGCACATCGAAGCGGAAGAGATCGTCGTCCCCGCCTTGCTGGCGGGCGCCATCGGCTTGCCCGCGCAGGCGGTAGCGCGGGACGGCTTGGCCTCGCCGGAGCCGTTCGATCCCGGATTGTTCGACAAGCTCACCGGCCGCATCGAGTTCGATGCCGCCCGGGCGATCTTCGCGCCGGGATTGAGGAGCCGATCGCTGCACGGGCTCCTGCGGCTCGGTCCGGGTGAGATCGCCTTCGAGAACATCGAAGGAACCCTCGGCGCGGGCCGCATGCTCGGCGAGCTCGCGTTCCGCCGCGACGCCGCCGGGCTCTCCACGCACGCGAGGATCGCGCTCAACGATGTCGATACCTCCGCAATCGTGCCCGGCCCCGGTCAGCCCGCGGTGAACGGCCGCCTGACGCTGCAGGTCGAGGCCGACGGAACTGGCTACAGCCCCGCGACGCTCATGGGATCGCTCAAGGGCTCCGGAACCATGTCGATTGCATCGGCGCGATTGGCCGGGCTCGATCCGCACGCGTTCGAAGCCGCAATTCGCGCTGCCGACCGCGGCGTTGCGATCAACCCCGCCAAGATGAGCGAGGTGGTCGACCCGGCCCTCGCGGCCGGTGACCTCATCCTAGCGCGAGCCGACGGCGCGCTGACCATCACGGCGGGTCAAGCGCGGATCTCGAACGTCATCGCCCACGGCGAGGGAGCCGATCTCGCGCTCAGCGCCACGCTCGATCTCGCCAGCAGGGCGCTGAATGCGCGCCTCACCTTGTCGGGTCCGGCGGACGGCGGGGCGCCCGGAACGGCGCGTCCCGACCTGTTCGTCGCGTTGCAGGGACCGGCGAATTCGCCGCAACGGACGATCGACGTCTCGGCTTTGGTGAACTGGCTGATGTTGCGCTCGCTCGATCGCGAGACGCGGCGGATGGAAGCGGTCGAAGCCGGCAAGCATGATCCGCCTGCCGCTGTCGAGCAGCCGAGCGTCACCGGCCGGCCCGAGCCGGAACCCCGCGCCGCGCCCAGCCCCCCGCAAGGGGAAACCTCCTCCGAGTTGCCGGGAAAGCCGAGGCAGCCGGAAACAGCCGCCGCGCCCGTGGAGCAAGCGCCGAGCCTGCCGCCGCCGGTCGAAATCCGGCCGCTACCCGGCCCGAGCCGAGCCGCGCGGCCGAAAGAGGGCTCCTCCCAACCGGCGCGTCCGCTTGCGCGCGAGGGGACTGTCTCGCCCCAACGGCAAAACCGCTCGATCTTCGATCGCTTATTCGGAACCCACGACTGAGGGAGACGGCTGCGGCAGGGCGCCGTTCGTGACCGGCTCCGAGCCGGCGTGGTCGCCGCCGCATTGCGATCGATAATAGTCGAGCACGAACAGCCGAATCGCCGAGGACAGATTGCCCTGACGCCGCCCGCCATCGATGGTGGCGACGAGATCGGACAGTGTCACGTTCCGGGCCGACGCGATCTCTTTCAGTCCCTTCCAGAACGCGTCCTCGAGGCTCACGCTCGTCTTGTGCCCGGCGATCACGATCGATCGTTTGACGACCGGGGATTTCATTGATCCTCTCCTGTTTCGATCCGGCAGGCGTCGAGCTCGCGACCCGCCTTTTGCGCGCGCGCCTCGGCGAGCTTTCGTTCGGCCTTCGAGCGGCCGAACGAAAGGCGATTGGCAGCAGCGCGCACTTGCTTGGCGCGCCGCATCGCTTGCTTGCGAATGAATCCCAATTTGACGACCTCGCCCATGTTGTCGCTCGCCGCTTCAGGGATGGCGCCGGGTCGTTCGGCGTACGGTATCACAACGCCGGCACGATCGAGCCGGACTCCGCTTCCGGCAAAAAATTTCCGCAACGATGCCACGTCGGAGTTCCCGGAACGCAAACATGGCCCTCGCAGTGGCGAATTCGAGACACGTTTTTATGTCTCATAACCAAACGATATCGCGGAGTATTATTTTAGGGGAGTTGAAACGGACGCTCAAATGCAGAAACGTCGCAGGCCGGCGGTAGCGCCAGCCCGAGTGCGGCATTGCGTTCGAATCCCGCAGAGCTGATCAGCCGGGCCGTACCATTTTTTTAGGATCGATCGCTTTGTCGAACTCGTCGCGCGTCACGAAGCCCAGTCGAATCGCCTCCTCGCGCAGCGTGGTTCCGTTGGCATGCGCCGCTTTGGCGATCCGCGCCGCCTTGTCGTAGCCGATCTTCGGCGCCAGTGCGGTGACCAGCATCAGGGAACGCTCGAGCTGCTCGCGGATGCGCGGCTCGTTCGCCCGGATGCCGACCACGCAGCGGTCCGTGAACGAGACCGCCGCGTCACTCAGCAATCGCACCGATTGCAGCAGGGCGTGGACGAGCACCGGCTTGAATACGTTTAGCTCGAAATGCCCTTGGCTCGCCGCGACCGTGACCAGGGCATCATTGCCGAACACCTGACAGCACACCATGGTCAATGCCTCGCACTGCGTCGGATTGACCTTTCCGGGCATGATCGAGGAGCCGGGCTCGTTCTCCGGCAGGATCAGCTCGCCGAAACCGGAGCGCGGTCCGGAGCCGAGCAGGCGAATGTCATTGGCGATCTTGAAGAGGCCGGTAGCGACAGAGTTGATCGCGCCGTGCACGGCCGCATAGGCATCGTGAGACGCGAGCGCCTCGAATTTGTTGGGCGCGCTCACGAACGGCAGCTTGGTCAGCTCGGCCACTCTCGCCGCGAACAATCGCGCAAACCTCGGCTTGGCATTGAGTCCGGTCCCGACCGCCGTCCCGCCCTGCGCTAGCGGGTAGAGCGCGGCGAGCGATTGCTTCACGCGCTCGAGGCCCGAGCGCACCTGCGCGGCATAGCCGGAAAATTCCTGGCCCAGCGTCAGGGGAGTGGCGTCCTGCAGATGGGTTCGGCCGATCTTGACGATATCGGCGAACGTCTGGGCTTTCCGATCGAGCGCGGCATGAAGATGGGCGAACGCCGGAACGAGCCGCCGGCTGATCTCCTGCACGGCCGCGATGTGCATGGCCGTGGGAAAGCAGTCGTTCGAGGACTGGCTCATGTTGACGTGGTCGTTGGGATGGACGGGGCGCTTGGCGCCCAGCTCGCCGCCCAAAAGCTCGTTGGCGCGATTGGCGATCACTTCGTTGACGTTCATGTTGGTCTGGGTGCCGGAGCCTGTCTGCCAGACCACGAGCGGGAAATGATCATCGAGCTCGCCCTCGCTCACCTCGCGGGCAGCCCGGCCGATGGCGCGGGCGCGACGGGCGTCGAGCAGGCCGAGCTCGTGGTTCACTTCGGCCGCCGCCCGCTTGACGATCCCCAGCGCATGGATCAACGGCGGCGGCATCCGCTCGGTACCGATGGGGAAATTCTCGAGCGAGCGCTGGGTCTGGGCGCCCCAATAGCGGTCGGCCGGGACCGCGATGGGGCCGAAGCTGTCGGTCTCGGTGCGGGTTTTTGCCGTCGCTCGGGACGAGGCGCGCGGCGCGCGCCGATCCTGCCGCCGCTTGGAAACGCGCATCGCGCTCACTTCTTGCGAAAGCGATCGAGCCGGACGACCTCGCCGCCCTTGCCGGGCGGTCGCGGCTCAGGCTCGCCGGCATCCGCGGGCGGTTGCGCCGGCAGCGGCAGCTTCGGTTCGTCCGCCGGAGCGATCGCCTGACTCGAGCCGCGCCGCACAGCTTCTTTGGCCTCGGCGGGCGCCGCCTCGGGTTGGCTCGCCAAGGTCTCGAACTGCAAGCCGAATTGCACCGAAGGATCGAAGAAGCCCTTGATCGCTTCCAACGGGATCACCAGCCGCTCCGGTATGCCCTTGAACGAGAGGCCGACCTCGAAGGCCTGGTCGGTGACAGCCAGATCCCAGAACTGGTGCTGGAGAACGATCGTCATCTCCTCCGGATGCTCGGCCTTGAGCCGCTCCGAGATCTTCAGGCCGGGCGCGTTGGTATCGAAAGTGACGTAGAAATGGTGCTCGCCGGGCAGCCCATTCCTGGCCACGTCGACGAGCACGCGGCGCACCACGCCGCGCAGCGCTTCCTGCGCCAGAAGATCGTAGCGGATGTGGTCCGTCGGCATGCAAGGCTCGTTCCGCGCGGGGGCGGAATCGGGATCACTCGAATCGAGAGAGAATGTGAAGCGGACCGCGCCGGTCCGCAAGCTTGCTCGAAACGCAAGTGGGGGCTTCTGTTGCCAGGTGCCCCCGAACCCCGCCTGACGCTGCTAAGACGCCAGGGCTTCAGATCGGTCTTTCAAACCGCGTTACGCGGCCTGAGCAACCGGAGCATAGTTGTCGTTGGCAACTATTGCTGTGGCCCGATAACGGCGGAACCATGCCGAGCAAAAGCGCGCCCTTTACGCCCTCGTCGATCCTGTTTCGCCCCCGCCGAAACCCGGCCGCGCCGGGCTTGGGTGGAGGCGCCGGGTACTGCCCCCGGGTCCGAAGGGTTTATTGCGACGGCCATTTATCGCCATAGCCGGCTTGCGCCGACG
>WNGE01000777.1_pt1 | contig 41633 bp, 34 predicted proteins | sample 5400651 | NCBI WGS metagenome assembly WNGE01 (sample SAMN13153370, study PRJNA577476) | soil metagenome | isolation source: 60 cm soil or saprolite under grassland replicate 2 | place: USA:California | collected 2016-06-15 | reverse complement strand
ACTGGCCCGCCGCCGAGGTGATCGCCGGCTACCGGTCCCAGGCCGAGGCCGAGTTCTCTTTCCGGCAGATGAAAGACCCGCACGTGGTGTCCTTCAGCCCCATGCACCACTGGACCGAGCACAACATCACCGTGCACGTATTCACCTGCGTGCTCGCCCTCCAGATCGCCCACCTGATGCGGCTCAAGGCCACCCGCGCCGGGCTGCGGATGTCCGTGCGCGAACTGCTCGCCGAGCTCGCCGGAATCGGCGAGACCGTGCTGATCTACCCCGCTGAACGAGGAAGGCCCAAAGCCCGCAGGATGCTCACCGAGACCACCGATACTCAGGACAAACTCATCCAGGTCTTCCACCTGGACCGCCACGCGCCCAGGGTTAGGTCATAGGCCCAGACAGCCCCTTAAACCCCTTCCCAGCAGGCCGGACACCCTGACAAGGACCATGATCACCGGAAACTGAGGCTAGGCCCGTCGCTGGGCCACGGGTCGCTTGGTGCGAGCCTGCAACGAGTGGTCCCGAGGTGTGGTAATGATTGGCCCGTTGCGGACACGCACGCAGCGGGGAGGAGTTCACATGCGCAAGGTGCTCGCCGTCGGCTTGGCGCTCGCCTTCATCGTCGCCGTGCCGACCGCGGTGATGGCCGCGTCCGGCGTATTCAGCTCATCGCTCGACCTGCAGACGTCAAAGTGGTCCACTACCACGGCGACGACCTCAAGCACCACGTTCAAGACCATCCCGGCCCTGGCCAGCCCCACCATCTGTGCCCTGAATCAGGTGACCGCCACGCTCAGCGTGGAACTCAACGGCGCCCCGGCCGGGTTCCAGATCCGGGTCGACGGCGGCGGGCTCATGCAGCCCGGCGCGGTTCGGTTCAACCCGGCCGGTGCCCACGATTCCTTCTCATTCACGTTCGTCATGAGCGCGAGCCCCTTCGAGAACAATGATCACCACGGCTTCGATGTCGAGTGGCGATCACCAACCGGGAAGGCGACGACGCTGGAGCGTGCGACGCTCAACCTGCAGTACGAACACGGCACACATAGCTGTTAGGGCCGTTCGGTGAGCCGCTGTTGGGCGGCGCCTGCGGCTGCTGCGGCGGCTCCTTCAGCGGCTCCTTCAGCGGCTGCTTCAGCGGCTCCTTCAGCGGCTGCTGGACATCTGTTGGGCACCGCCTTACCCGCCCCGCCAGCTGAACGCAACGGCGGCTGCGTAGCTCGGCTCGGCCGTCCTGGTTAACCCCTGCGCATGCCCTGTGGATATAACGACAAACGCGGCTTGTCCCTTGTGGATATACGCACACCATCCGCATAAATTCGCTAAAATATTCGTATTCATAGTTAGGCAACGTTTCATCGCCGGTCAACCCCCTCGGGAGGTGAGCTCAGCCGATGCGGTCCGCCGATGCCATCACAGTTGCCGTGAGCAATGCGGCTCAGTCACGCGGCGGCCATTGCGAGAGGCGCGGGCGTGACGCGGCGCTCGCCGCAGAACTCGCCGCCCGTGGCCCTGGCGCGCCGGATAGGCCCGGTTTGGGCCTGCCGGTTCTTGACGGGCCGGATGTCGGCGGGCCGGTTCTTGGCGAGCGGGATGTCGGCGGGCCGGGCCTCAGCGACGCGGATGTCGGTCGGCTGAGCATCGACCAAGGCGTAGGCGAGCCAGGTTTCGGCGAGCCGCCAATAGAGCCGGAGCTGTGCGACGGTGACTGTTGTGAGGGCAGCGGCCGACCGTCCGATCCCGAGGAAGACCTTCCGGCGGAACTGCTGATCGCGCAGGCTGAGGCGGCAGCGGCTGCCGCCGCGCCAGAATTGCTGCCGGCTGGTTTTCTGCTGCGCGACGGCGAACCCACCGGGACGGGGTTTTCCTCCGGCGGCGTGCTGGACAATCTGGAGCCGGGACCGGTGCTGGCGGGGTTCGCCGCCGACGCCGACGCTGAGCTGCCCGCGTTGTCCGATGATGAGCTGGTCGGTGTAGTGCGGGCCTGGCGGCGGCTGTCGTCGTGGACAGCCGCTCGCGAGCTTGCCGCGGTGAGTGAGCTGCTTTCCCGCCGCGAACAGGGCCGCGGTATGGGGGCAGGCCTCACTGACCCGGGTTGTGATCCGTTCGACTGCACGGCTGCGGAGCTGGGGTGTGCGCTGACGATGACTCGGCGCAGCGCGGAGCGGCTGGCGGACACCGCGTTGGCGCTTCGGGATTTGCCCGGCACAGCCGCGGCGCTGGCAGCTGGGCGGATAGACATGCCGAGAGCGCTGGTGATCCTGGACCGCACGACCGGTGTTGAGCGCCATTTGATCCAGCGGGTCGAAGCACGTGTCCTGGAGAAGGCGCCTGGGCAGACCACTGGGGAGCTGCGGGCGGCTGTTCGGTTGGCAGTGCTCGCGGTCGATCCCGCTGCCGCGCTCCGGCGGCGGGAGCGGGCGGAAAAGGAAGCGCGGGTTGAGCTGTGGGACGAGCCTGCTGGCACCAAAGCGCTGGCAGGCAGGGATATGCCCCCGGCGGAAGTGCTGGCCGCCGACAAGCGGATCAGTGCGCTGGCGCGTTGGCTGAAAGCCAACGGCGCCGAGGGAACAATGGACCAGTTACGCGCACGCGCCTACCTCTCGCTGCTGGTCGGCCAGCCCGCCGAGGACTTGTTGCCCGCCGACGCACCCCCACGAGCAGAGAACGCACAAACTGCGGACAGCACCCCCGGGCAGCCCAAGCCCGGTGACGGTGCGCCGGGTGACGGTGCGCCCGGTGACGATGCGCCTGCTCCAGACGCCTCAGGCAGGGTGCCGAGCGAGGGTGTGCCCAGTGCCAACGCATCAGGCAGGGCACCAGACGAGGGTGCGCCCGGTGCCAGCGTTCCCGGCGCCCCCGACGCCGACTTGCCCGGCACCAGCGCGCCCGGCGCCGACCCACCCCACGCCATCGTCCCCGGCGCCCCCGACGCCGACTTGCCCGGCACCAGCGTTCCCGGCGCGGCCGGCACCGACCCACCTGGCACCCGCGCACCCGGTGCTGACCCATTCCGCGCCGACCCAACAGGCGCCGACCCAGCCGGTGCTGACCTGCGCGGTTACAACGGGATTGGCAGCGCAGGCCTCATCCCGACCTCTGGGTCGCTGAACCTTACGGTGCCACTAGAGACGCTGTTGGGGTATTCGGAGGCACCGGGCCACGCTGGCGGGTTCGGGCCGGTAGACGCGCCAACCGCCCGTGATCTTGCTGGGTTGGTCGGTGACCATCCCACCACGCCCTGGTGCGTCACCGTGACCGACCGAGCCGGGCGCGCGATCGGGCATGGCTGCGGCCAGCGGCACAATGGCAGCGGCTGCCGCGGCGACCCGCCCGCGGGCGAAACGGCCGGCACCCGCGTCGGCTCGGCCCGTGAACCTGCCCACCGCTCTCCCGGTGGTGAACCGGTCAGGCCTGGCACCGGGTCTGGCAGTGGCGGTTGGACACAAATCGTGATCAGGGTGGGCTGGCTCGCGGCTGGGCAATGCGCCCACGAGCGGGAAACCGCCAGCTACCAGCCGTCGCAACGGCTGCGGCACCTGATCGAGATCCGCGACCAACGGTGCGCGTTTCCTGGCTGCCGACGGCCTGCTGCCCAGTGTGACCTGGATCACACAACTCCCTATGACAAGGGTGGATTAACGTGCGAGTGCAACATCTCTCCGCTCTGCAGAGCCCACCACCGAGTCAAGCAGGCCAGCGGATGGCGGCTAAAACAACCCGAACCCGGCCATCTGGAATGGACCACTCCCGTCGGCCGCACCTACAGCGTTCGCCCTGGACCTGTGTAGTTACCGCCGACCAATAGCAATCACCGCCAAACGGCGGGCAATTATCACCGTTCGGCCAGCGGTGACGAACGACAGGCCGGTGTGCTTGAGCCCGCCGCGCTCGGACGCCCCTGTCCGCCCGCGGCCGGGCCCGGCCCGATCCGTGCCCCGCGCCCCGCGCCCAGCCTGACGCCGCACACGGAGACCGTGCTGGGGTTGGTGGTGCATGCGGGATGGGTTCGGCAATCATGAGTCCATGAGCGAGTTGCTGGTCGGCTACGCCACGCGCCCCGGAGCCGGCGTGACCGCCGATGACCCGAGCCTGAAGGCGTCACAAGCCTCCACCGACGGGGCCTTGAGTGTGTTTGAGACGAGCATCGACGTCGGCCCGCCGCTGCATGTCCACGACCGCGAGGATGAATGCTTCTATGTGCTCGAGGGCGAACTATCCATCCGCTGCGGCGACGACTTCTTCGATGCCAAGGCGGGCAGCTTTGTGTTCTTGCCCCGCGGGCGGGCGCACCGGTTCTCGGCGAAGGACGGGTCCGCCAGGCTGCTCCTGATCGCCGTCCCGGCCGGAATCGAGCACTACTTTCGCGACATGAGCACCGCCCCAGCTGGCGAGGAACGCCGCCGGATCGCCGAGATGCACGGCATTCACGTCGTGCAGGAATGAGCCGCTCACGAAGCCGTACGATCGCCGTGCAAGAGGCGACAAGCTCCATCAACGCCGACCACCCCACCTCAACGCCGACCACCCCACCTCAACGCCGACCGCGTCACCGCGTCCTTGTGACGTTTCCTTGGTTAGAGATGACCACGGCTCCGGTTGGCAGGCGCCTCCTCAGCGGGCTGTTGTCAAACGCGGGATCGCACGCCTGGTCAGCGTCATAGTTGCGCTGGAGGCTCCGCACGGCCGAAACATCCGCGCTGACGATCATCAGTGTCCTCGAATTGCCGACTCCCGCACGTGTCGTCTGCGACGGGCAATGAGCGCGGATCGTCAGCGTGTGCCTGCCGCTGGTTGAAGTGATGTTTGCTTTCGGGAAGTAAAGGCGGTGGTTTAGTCCTTCGCGCGGGTTGAGCCTGATCACGAGCCATAGTTGCCTGTCAAGGGTGGGTGGCCGTTTGACGGTGACACAGACCACCATTCCCGGGCCGATTCCAGGTTTGCCGTCGTCGGATTCGGCACCGTCGATGGTCGCCTTACCCAGCCTTGTCGATGTGCGGTCGCTTGGTTCAGGCGATATAACCCGGCCGAGCTTGGGCGAACTGGCGGGCAACGGGCAGTCGGGTGTGTGAACTGGGCCCCGCGCCGGTGACGGACGCACGGAAAGCGGCATGGCAGTATTTGGTTCTGGCGTGTTGGCCGATATACTCGTTGTCGACGTGCTTGGCGCATTTGCGAATATCGCTACGGTTGCAATTGCGAGGCCAATTCCTCCGGTGGATGCCGCCGCCGCCCTGCGTACCTTTCCCGGGGACACCGTAATGCATACGGCGACCATTAGGGTGGCGATGAGGGTCTCGATGATGGGAGCTGGGCCGGCGAGGTGGTGGACCACCAGGTCGTAGAGCAAGAGGCTTACACATACGAGCCCGACAGCGCCGGCGGTCACCGCGACGGTAAATCTCACCGCGGTCATCGGTCGCTTTGGTTCAGGCCTGCGATCATCCCTTGAACCGGACGACTGCTTGGCGTGCGGTGAACGATGCGGACCTGCCCGTTCCCTCGGCCGGCGGCGCAAGAAGTTCTCGATCATTTGTTTCTGCTTTTTTCAGCGCACGCCCGAGGGGACAGCGTAGATTTTCACCCAGTCGACATGCATTATCACGTATTTAGGTGTTGTCTTGTCCCGGTGGCAATAGCCACTGCACCCTTGGTCGTTTTGGAGCCCGAGGCGGAAGGGTGTGCTTGGCACGAGGTTCTTTCGTGGGTTTGCCTGTCGCACTACCGTCCACTGCTTGTGGCCGTCCAGCCAGAACGTGATGTGGCTAGGCAACCAGTCCACGGTTATGACGTGCCACCGCGTGAAATCTGCCTTGATCCGATGGCCTGCTTGGTGGTTGTCGTGCCCATAGTGCAGAAACTCGGCTGCCGATTGGCGCGTCGAGTCGAACACCTCGGCGAGGTCTATCTCGCCCTCATCAGGCCAGTTCTCGTCACTTGGCCACAGCAGAACGACGGCGGCATAGCCTCGCCCCGGGTCCGCGCGGAAGCGGATCTTCCAGCGCCCGTAGGCCTGGTGGAACCGATCCCCTATCCCGCCTGAGACGTCACCGAGTCTCGGGTCGACATGGCCAATCAGCTGCAACTCGCCATGCCTGACGCGGACGGCCTTGGCCGAGCGCCTGGGATGCCCTGGCCTGGGATGCAGGTCCGCGTAGATGAACCACCGCCGCCGGTTGAGCGTGGTCCCGCGGAAATTATCGATTCTGACCGGCTTTCCCCAGCGGATGCCCGTTGCGCTGGCCACGGCCAGATTGGAGTGCCTTCGCGCGTCGCCAGCGGCCAACCGATCGGTGCCGAAAGGGCGCTGCGCGCAGGCTGTCGCGGCCCCCGAAAGAGCGGCAGCCATGATCACACAGTTGAAAACCTTCCGGTTCATTCAGAGCCCCTCGCTTGTTGAAGCACCCGCTGTCTCGCGTGTTCAAACCTGCAGCGTAAAGAAGATCATTGCCAGCGGGTAACCACATGGCATTTGAACGGGCAACCACACGGCATCTATACGTGTTTTCCCGTTAGTCTCCGAACACCCGGCTGTGTATTCTTGCGGCACGAACAGCCGCTCCACAGAGCCGAAGATCACATTCTTAGCGTCCTACTATTAAGGCTAGGAGAGACCGTCGTGATGGAAAGCAGGGCAATCGATCCCCGTCCTGCTCTTCGCATTGCGCGCGATAGCCGGGTGCTTCTGCTTGCAGGCGTTCCTACCCTCACTGTGCTGGAGGCCCTCGCGCAGCGCCCGCTGTGGTCTTCGCACACGATCCTGGTTGTGGTCAATCTGGCCACGCTGGTGACTTTCCTGATCACAGGCGTTCTTCTGCGGGACGAACCCGGCCAGCGTGGGACATCGTGGGCGCTGATCCTGGCTGGCGTGAGCAGGCCGCTGGGCTGGCTGAACCAGTGGGGCACCGGGCCGCTGCCACTGTACGCGAGTGTTTTCGGATATCTCGATGACATCTTCGGCGCATGGGCATTGCTTCGCTACCCGAATCACCGCCTTGAACGTCATCAGCGGCGCTTCCTCGCAACGCTGTTGTTCTGGCTCGTCGGCGGTCCGGCTTTCCTCGCCGTTGTCTCACGCCCCGGCTGGCATCACTTCGCCACGTCGTCGTGGTGGCCAGGCTTGGCTCCAGACCGGCGCGTGTACGACCTCGGCTCAACTGTGGTCAATGCCGGCGCATTGGTACTCGCGGTGATCTTCATTGGATTACTGCTGAACAGGTTCTCGCGGGCGAAAGGGGTGGACAGGCTCATCCTCACACCGGTCTTCGTGGCGGCCATCGTGGCCGCGATCGCCGCCGGGATGGTCGTGACCGGGTTCTTGTTCTCGGCTGTCAGCGATGACCTTTTCACAATCGAGGGGGCGGCGGAACTGGCGGTTCCTCTGGCGTTTCTGATCTCGGTGATCCAGCGAGGGATTGCCCGTGGCGGGGTGGCCGACCTCACCGCGCAGCTATCCGGCCCGGATCCAACTAAGGCACTACGCCAGGCGCTCCGCCAGGTCCTCCGTGATCCGACGCTCGAAATCTGGCGCTGGGCGCCCGAGTGCGGCACCTACGTCGACAGCGACGGCCGACCAGCGAGTCCGAACCAACCCCGGGGCCGGATGGTCCTTCGCCTCTGCGCGAGCAACGGCCGACCGCTGGCCGTCATCATCGCCGACCGATCCGCCGCGCGTGACCGCGCTTTGCTCAAGGGCGCGGTGGGTGCCAGCCGGATGGCGTTAGAGAACGCACAACTGCAGGCTGATCTCAAGGCCAAGCTCAAAGAGACTCGAGCGTCAAGGACACGCATCGTCGAGGCCAGTCTTGCCGAGCGCAGACGTTTGGAACGAAACCTTCACGACGGCGCTCAGCAGCGATTGCTCGGACTCGCTGCCACCCTGCAGGCCGCGCAGACCCACGCCACCGATCCAGCCGTGATCGCTGCCCTGGAGCACGCGGGCACACAGCTGCGCGAAGCCCTCAGCGAACTTCGCGACCTCGCACGAGGCCTACTCCCGCCCGCGCTTAGCCACTCGGGGATCGGCGCCGCGCTTGAAGAAGTTGCCGAACGCCTCCAGGTCCCCGTGCGTCTCAACGTGACATGCCGACGGTTTGCCCCAGCGATCGAGGCCACCGCCTACTTCGTCATCTGCGAGGCGCTGACGAACACGGCGAAGCATGCTCAGGCGCACACGGCCGCTGTCCATGTCCGCTGCGAAGAGCAGATGGTGCTCATTAACGTCGACGACGACGGCAAGGGCGGCGCCGATCCGCATGGCGCGGGGCTCGCGGCTCTAGCGGACCGGGTCAATGCCATGGGTGGAGAGCTCGACATCGTGAGCCCGCCCGGGGGCGGCACGCACCTGAAGGCGAGAATCCCATGCGCGTAGCCCTTGCCGACGACTCCGGGCTCTTCCGCGACGGGCTGGCACTCCTGTTGCGCGCCGCCCGCGTTGAGGTGAGCACACAAGCTGCCAACGGCGCCGAACTGCTCGCGCGCATCGCACACGATCTGCCGGACGTCGCCATCCTCGACATCCGGATGCCGCCGACCTTCACCAACGAAGGGCTTACCGTCGCCGAGCACCTGCGTGCCCGCTATCCAGACGTGGGGATCCTCGTTCTCTCCGCGTACGCAGAAACCCCGCACGCCGTGCGCCTCATCGAGATCGACTCCCGCAAAATCGGGTATCTGCTCAAAGACCGTGTGACCAGCATTAACACCTTGATCGACGCCCTCGAGCGCATATCGGCCGGAGAGGCCGTCATCGACCAGGGCATCATCCAGCGGCTGATCGACCGCAAGCACGCGACAGACCCGTTCGCGTCGCTGACGAGCCGCGAACGTGAGGTTCTCGCACTAATGGCCGAAGGACGGTCCAACGCCGGAATTGCCCACCTTCTCGGCGTCGACAAGCGGACGGTGGAAGCGCCAATCGGTGATATCTTCCGCAAACTTGGCATCCAGCGCACCCCGGATGATAATCGGCGGGTCCTTGCGGTCTTGACTTGGCTGCGCGCGGCCGGGAACCGCTAAGCCGGCATCTCTGGCTCACAGCGGCTCGCCCAGCGATGCACCGGGCTGTATCAGGCGCGGGGGGCCCGCCTCTTACTGGTCAGGATCTTTCCAGAGGGGGGTTTCATGAGTTCAACGACAAACGACCATGGCGATGCGGTGCGGTCGGCGCTCGCCGAACAGCTCGGCACCACCGAGATCGACATCGTCTCCGAGGTGGCTGCGCGGCTGCCGTCCGGCGAAGAGGTGCGGCTGGTCCATGCCGCCGTCCGCGGACAGCCGAACCGGACGGCATCGGTTGCGGTCGACGCCAGTGGCGCGGTGCACTCGCCGCGGCGGTTCGAGGCACTGGCCGGCCGCGATCTCTTCGCGCCCGAGATGCACGTGCCCGAGCTTCCCGCCGGGGCGCCACCACAGCCGATCACGATCGACCCGGCGGCCAACGACTTGGCACTTCCTGAATGTGCGACCGAGGACGAGACGATCACGGTCCACGTGCCCATATCGGGGGTTCCGCCACAGGCCGACGTCTACCTGCTTGCCGACACCACGGCAAGCATGGGCCCCATCATCACCACGGTCCAGGCGGGCATCGACACGGTCCTCAACACGGCCTTCCTTGGCGACATCGCATGGGGCGTGGGGAACTACAAGGATTTCCCGATACCCGCACCCAACCCGTACGCGTTTCAGCCCCAGCTTCCCCTGACGCCTGGCGCGGCTGGCGTCGCCGCCGCCAAGCTCGCGGTGATGGCCTGGTCGGCGAGCGACGGTAGCGACACGCCCGAGGGACAGTTGTTCGCGCTGCAGCAGATCGCGACGGACCCGGCGATCGGCTGGCGGCCTGGCAGCAAGCGGATCCTCGTCTGGTTCGGCGACGCACCGGGGCACGACCCGATCTGCCAGGCCATCTCCGGTGTCCCCGACATCACCGAGGCCACCGCCAAAGCGGCGCTGTTGAACGACCCCAAGATCACCGTCGTTGCGATCAGCACCGATACAGGAACCGCAGGCGCCCTGGACGGCGACCCGACCGCCGGCTCCACCGACTACGGCGTGTGTACCGTCGGGGGCACCGCGGGCCAGGCCACCCGCATCGCGGCGGCTACCCCCGGTGGCTCGCACACCAGCGGCGTGAACACGGCCACCATAATCGCCAAGCTGGTCTCGCTCATCTCCTCGGCCGTACACTCCATCGGCCACCTGGAGCTGCAGCCCACCGGAGCGATCGCGCAGTTCGTCACCTCGATCACTCCGTCCGGCTACGACTCGCTGCCCGGCGACGTGGAGCACACCTTGCCGTTCGATGTCACCTGGACGGGCGTACAGGACTGCGCGGACAAGGACCAGGTCTTCACGGGCAGCATCGATGTCGTGGCCGACGGCGTCGTCATGGCGAGCAAGCCGGTGAAGATCACCGTGCCCGCCTGCCGCTGGCACCACTCGGTCGAGATGATCTGCGGCACCCAGAAGGGCGGCGAGGGGCACGACCTATGCCAGACGGTTGTCGACGGCCGTTACGCCACGGCGGTAACGATCTACAACCCGTCCACCTGCGTGGTGCGGCTAGTGAAGTACTTCGCGCCGCTTGTGCTGCACGGCGATCCCGTCGGGCGCGAGCCGAAGAAGGTGCGGGCGAGGCCCTTCGCGCGGCTTGAACTCGCGCCAGGCGAAGCGACACTCGAGGACTGCTGCGCGCTTGAGGCAGCGGTCGGCAAGACCCCGCCGGGCAACCCGCTCGTGCTCGGCGTGCTCGACATCGTCGCCGACCACGCGCTCGAGGTCACAGCGACGCACACGGCCAACGGGGCCGGCCCGGCGGCGACCTCGATCACCGCACGCACGATCAAGCCCCGACGGGCCTGAGCACGGTCCGAGCCGACTGAGTCGGTCCGAGCCGGCCTGAGCCGGCCTGAGCCGACCGAGCCGACCCGAACGGCCCGAACGGCCCGAACGGCCCGAACGGCCCGAACGGCCCGAACGGCCCGAACGGCCTGAACCGGCCTGTACCGCCTCGCAGGCCGGGGACGAGATGGCCCGCCGCGTACCTCGTACGCGGCGGGCCATCACCTACATTCGCACCGCACGGGCGGGCGGGTGCCACCAAGCGCGGCCGTTAAGGATCATGTCCGGCGGCTTCGTTGAACGAACGGTCCGCTGCGGCCGGCGCCTGCTGGTTCTGCTCAGCGGACCAGGTCCAGCTCGCCAGCCAGGTCCGCAGCACCACGCTCACCGGCACCACGCTCACCGGCACCACGCGATGCCGTGCGCAGCCGTGGCAGCGCCAGCGCGGCTGCTGCCGCGGCCGCCACCGCGGCGCCGCCCACCCAGACCGCGGACGACAGGCCGGAGACGAACGCGGGTCCGCTCGTGTAGCCTCCCCGCGCCGAGAACACCGCGCCGAGCACTGCGATCCCGAACACGCCGCCGAGCTCGCGGATCGCGTTGTTCGCGCCTGAGGCGATGCCCTCCTGGTCGCGGCGCACGGATCCGAGCACGACGTTGGCGACAGGCGCGAAGAACAGCGACATCCCGACTCCGGAGACGACGAACGCGGGAATCAGCGTGGCGTAGGCCACGGTCGGGCTGCTCACCGCGGCCAGCCAGCCGAGACCGATCGCCTGCAGGGCCAGACCGGCGACCAGCAGCGGTCGGCCGCCGATGCGGTCCGACAGCGCGCCCGCGATCGGCGCGACGAAGACCGGCATCGCGGTCCACGGCAGGGTGCGCAACCCAGCCTGCAGCGGCGAGTAATGCTGCACCGTCTGCAGGAACTGAGCGAGCAGGAAGATGGCGCCGAACATGCCGAAGAACATCAGCAGCGATGCGACGTTGGTGGCGGCGAAGCCGCGGCTGCGGAACAGGTGCAGGGGGAGCATCGGTTCGGGTGCCCGCAACTCCCAGGCGATGAAGGCCGCCACGAGCAGGGCACCGAACACGATCGGCGGCAGCACGGTCGCGCTGGTCCAGCCGTGGTCGTTGCCCCGCACCACGCCGAGCACGATGCCGAGCAACCCCAGGCTCGCGAGAACCAGGCCGGTCATATCCAGGCGCGTGGCCGGGCCGTAGCTTTCTGTCAGCCGCGCCCTGGCGATCGGCAGCAGCACGATGCCGATCGGCACGTTCAGCCAGAAGATCCACTGCCACGAGGCGCCTTCCACGACCGCGCCGCCGACCAGCGGCCCGATGGCGATGGCAAGGCCACCCACGGCGCCCCACGCGCCGAGGGCAAGACCGCGCCGCTGCGGCGGCACCGCGGCCGACAGCAGGGTGAGCGTCAGCGGGATCACGATGGCCGCTCCGACACCCTGCACCGCCCGCGCCGTGATCAACCACCCGATGGTGGGGGCGAGGGCGGCGGCGGCCGAGCCGGCGGTGAACAAGCCAAGGCCCGCGACGAAGACACGGCGGCGGCCATACCGTTCGCCAAGGGTGGCGCCGGTCAGCAGCAGAACGGCGAACGTGAGGGTGTAGGCGTTGACTGTCCACTGCAGCCCGGCAAGCGAGGCGTGCAAGTGGGCGCGGATCGACGGAAGCGCGGTGGTGACCACCAGGTTGTCGAGTGACCCCATGAACAAGGCCGCCGAGGTGACGACGAATGTCCACACGGTGCGTCGTCGCTGGTTCATTCCAGTACCTCCAGTAAGTGATTAGTCACTAACTAATACACAGAAAAAAATTTAGGCGTTGACTCACCGGGCTCACCTGGAACACCAGCTCGTCCACCGCTCGTCGACGGCGGGCAGGTCCATGGCAGCGGCCACGTTCATCAGCATGCCCATGGCGAAGAACGCCACCACCTCGTCGTCGGGCAGCCCGGTCAGCCGCTCGACCAGCTCCCAGAGCCGACGGAACCCGGTGCGGGCCGCGGCGCGGATGTCCGGGTCCCCGCAGGCGGCGTAGGCGTGCATCTGCAGCAGCAGCAACGTCCTGTCCTTGAGCAGCTCCTGGTATGCGTCGCCCATGGCCTCGAGCGCGTCCTCGCCCACCCGGTCCTGCGCCGCGACCGTGAAAGCGTCCGCCACCCGGCCGAAACACCGCTCGACGAGGGCCAGGAAAAGCCCCTTCTTCGTGGGGAAAAGCCGGAACAGGTAGGGCTGGCTGATCCCGGCCCGCCGCGCTACGTCCTCGGTCGATGTGCCATGCAGCCCGCTGGCCGCGAACTCGGTCAGCGCGGCCTCGAGCACCGTCTCGCGACGTTCTTCGGCGCTCATCCGCACACTGGTCCGTGTCATGCCAGCTAAGTTAGTAACCACTCACTACTTTGTCAACCCCCGATTCCGCCCTCTCGCCGCCGCCGGCTAGCTGCGCGCGCGAACCGCTGCCCGCAAACCGCCATCCGACCATGATCCTTAACGGCTGCGCGGCGCGAACCACCAGGCCCGCGGGGGGATCCCGGGGGGTCGCCCCCCGGGGCCAACACAGCCTTAACGGCTGCGCGGCGCGAACCACCACCAGGCCCGCGGGGGGATCCCGGGGGGTCGCCCGGGGTCGCTCCTCGGGGGCCCGGTCCACCGGGAGATATGTTTTTGATCGCAACGAAACATATTCAGACTTGGGGAGATCTCGGCGCCACTAGGATCTCAGCGCCACTAGCTCCAAGCCACTAAGATCTCAAACCACTAAGTCTGGTCAGAACCACAAAGCCGACACGCGGAGAGGCGCTCAAGGTCGGCCGAGAGCGCAGCCAGGCTGGGTGGGCCCGGGGGGGCAAAGGCCACGGGAGGCCAATGATGGTGTCGCAGCCCCCGCTGGATCCGATGCGCCGATGGGATCCAGAACGGATCGGCCCCTACACATTGCTTGGCCGCCTCGGCGCCGGCGCGATGGGTCAGGTGTACCTGGGACGTTCCACAGCCGGGCGGCTGGTCGCAGTCAAAACGATCAAGATCGAGTTCGCCGAGGAGCCCGGCTTCCGCTCCCGGTTCGCGCACGAGGTGGCTGCGGCGCGGCGGGTCAGCGGCGTCTTCACCGCCTCTGTCGTCGCGGCCGACCCAGAAGCCGATGTGCCCTGGCTGGCGACGGCCTACGTCCCCGCGCCCTCGCTGCACCGGCTGGTGCGGGTATGCGGCGCGCTACCCGTCGCGGCCACCAGATGGCTGGCTGCCGGGTGCGCCGAGGCGCTGGAGTCCATCCACAGCGCGGGCTTGGTGCACAGGGACCTGAAGCCGTCCAACGTGCTCATGTCGCCCGACGGGCCTCGCGTGATCGATTTCGGCGTGGCCAGAGCCGCGGAGCGAATACAGCTCACCGTCACGCGAGGGGCCGTGGGCACCCCCGCCTACATGGCGCCCGAGCAGGCCAGGGATACCCGGCAGGCCTCGATGGCAAGCGACATATTCTCGCTCGGCGCCACCCTGCTCTTTGCCGCGACCGGCCACCCCCCTTACCAGGGCGAGACCGTGATGGACGTCCTGGTCCGGCTGGCCACCGAGCCTCCCGATCTCAGCGGCTTGCCTGGCGAGCTGACCTCCATCGTCGTGGCCTGCCTTGAGCGCAGCCCACGTAAGCGCCCAACGTCGGCCGCGCTGCTCGCCGAGTTAGGGCCGTTCGTCGCGGACACCGACCCGGGCACGGACGAGTCCCACCTGACAGACTCGGCCCTCGCCCTGATCACCGAGTACCAGCGCAGCCCGGCCGTCCGCGCTCAGGCGGCCGAGGAGATCAGCGATGATGCCACGTTCGGGTCGCGCACGGCGCTCCCGGCAGCGCAACCGTCGCCGGCTCCTCGCTGGCGCCTGCGAAGGCGCCTGCCATGGCGCCGCGGGCCGGGCGTGAGCCCTGGCGGGAAGGGCATGCGGTCGCAACTGTTCCCACCAGGCCGACGAAGGCACGCCAAGGTCCTGACAGTCGCGCTGCTGGCGAGCGCGGGCGTGGCATTGGTGGCCGCCGGGGTGTTTCTTGGCGCATCGGTCAAGGGCCGTGGCAGCCAGACGCCGGCTCCCACGGCCGCCGGCAACCTGCCGCCCGGACCGCCGCCGTCGGTGCTTCCCAACGGGCGAAGCAGTACGCCCATGATCGTCTTGAACCAGCCCTTCGGTGACCGGAACACCGTGTTCGTGATCCACGGCAGCGGCTTCATTCCGCTGACTCGCGTCACCGTGGCGCTGGTCGGCCACGGCGTGTCCCCGGTGAGGCCGGTCGTTGACCGTATGGGCACCTTCAACTATGCGATCGATCAGGGCCATCTGTTTTTCACCGGCGAGATCCCCGCGGGGCACTATCAGGTCCTGACGACGGGCGCCGGAGGGCGGCACGCCCGGGTGTCCTTCCGGGTACTTGGCCCGCCGCCTGCGTGACCACGTTTCTCAGGGCGGCTGGTCGGCGCTCTCAGGGCGGCTGGGTCCACCACAGATCCTCTTGCCGTGAGCACCAGGCCGGATCGCTCAGCCGGCCGAGGTCGGCAGTGGTGATGATCCCGTGCTCGATGAGCACGCGGACAACGACCTCGTCGGAGAGCCGGGTGTCAGCGCGGACAAGACCCCGGTCAGTGATCTTGCGCCGGAGCACCTTTATATGCTCGGCGACGCGAGCGGACAGCCGGTCGCGGAAAACCGGATCGTTGTCGAAGCGCTCCAGCTCATGGTAGGCGCCAGTCACTTCGAGGGCTGCCCTGGCGACCTCCGGGGTCCGCGGCAGCGGTGTGGTCGCTGCCGGGTCAAGCAACCAGGGCCGGCACCACATCAGCGCGACGAGGAAGAGCTTGGTCATCGGATCCAGGTACAGCGGCAGCAGCGTGGGATCGCCATCCGGTCGGAGCAAGGTCGCGTCCTCGTACACGTCCGAGTCGCCGCGCTGGCTGGTGACCATCACCGCGAGCGCCTGTGCCTCGTCGAGCATGGCGCGCGAGCCGACCAGGGTCGTTCCGGAGCGCATGAACCAGCCACCGGACGGCTCGCCGTGTTCTTCCATCCGCGGCAGCCGAATACGGTACCCGTCACCTTCGGTGTAAAGGGAATGCGTGCGGCTGATGTTGGCGATCCAGACACCGCCCACCACCGCGCTGATCACCCCGGCCCGGCGGGAAAGCCCTCGGCCGGCTGCGATCGTCAGGTCCGCGTCAGGACCCCTGCCGAATACGAGCCGACTGCCCTCGGCGATCCCGACCACAAGCCCTAAAGGCGTCCTGACACGCGCAGCCACGGAGCTGGTGGGCTGCTGCGCCATCGCCCTCCTGCCTGCGGGTGTCGCCTGCGAGCATGGGTGTAGCCAGCAGTCTAGGTCGGCCGGCCGGGCTTGGCGGATCCAGGAATTCGGGGATGGACTGATGCGCGTTTCGCGCGGTTGGCTATGGACAGTCCGGGGCTAGGCGCAGACACGGCTCGCACGGGAACTGCCTTCACAAGGCTTGGGGGGGCCTGGGCCGAGCCAAATCACGGCGCGGGCAGGAGCGGCGCAGCGGGGGTTCGCTCCCGCCGCGCAATCCTTGGGGTCTCTACGGGCCCTGTAGTCTGTCGCCTGGCCCCGGGCGTCGTGCCTGTCGCCTGGCCCCGGGGCGTCACTCCACCGGCGCGAGCCCGCCCGCGGCCAGCATGTAGGCATCGGCCGTCTGGCTCGGGTCGGTGACAAGACCAACGACGCTCTCCCCAACCCGCTCCGCCGTCAGCGCGGGCCCGGACCGCTCAAGGAAGGTGGCAATGTCCAGGCCGGCCCGCTGCGCGTAGGCGACAACGGCCGCTTCGCCCAGGTCGGTCGCTGGGGTCAAGCGCGGGAGCACCGCGGTGAACCTGATGCCGAGGTCGTTTCGCTTCGACTCAGCGGCGGCGTAGGAGGTAAGGAACCTGATGGCCGCCTTCGCGCCCGCGTAACCTCCGCTCAGCGGCGAACCGCGCAGCGCAGCGCCGCTGGACATCGTGATGACCACGCTTCCTGGCTCCAGCGGCCGAAGCAGCGCTTCGCGCGTCCAGTGAAACGCGTGCTGGACGTCGACGTCCCAGTTGCGGCTGAACGTCTGCCAGGTGTGGTGCTGTATCGGCCGCAGCAGGGGGGAGACGCCGGCGTTGAGCACCAGGACGCGCGGGTTGTAGGTGTCGACGAGTTGTCCGGCAACCGTGGGATCTGCGGCGTCCGCGACCACAGTGGCAACCGTGCCGCCGAGCTGTTCGGACAGGTCCTGGAGCCTGCCGCGGTCACGTGCGACCGCGATGACGTGCGCTCCCGCGCCGGAAAGCGCAACGGCGATAGCGCGGCCGAAGCCACGGCTGGCGCCGGTGACAAGCGCGGTCGTTCCCTTGAGGTCTTCCTTTGGCATGTGGATCTCCTCAGCGTTTTGGTAACCCGGGGTCTTAACATGTAGACCAGCGAGGCCAGCCAGACGCATCGGTGCGCTAGCGCCGCCGCACGCCGGGGGTGCAGGCGCTGCGCCGGTCAGGCCGAAGACGCGGCCGCTAGCCCTGCCTGGGCGAGGATCGCGCGCAGATCCTCGGCGCTCAACGCCACGGGATTGCCTCGCATGCTGCTTGATCTCATCGCGTTGGCGGCGACATCGGCGGCGTGTTCCTGCCGCAGGCCGAACGCGCCCAGGCCGGGTATCGCAAGCTGGGCGACCATCTCACGGATCCAGGCGACACCGTCCTCGATTGACGCGGCCGGCCGTCCTGTCAGCAGGCGGGCCGCTTCCGCGTACCTGGCAAGGGCCGGGTGGCCGGGCTGCCGGGATCGCAGCGCAGCCACGTTGGTCTCGATGACGGGCGCAAGCAGCGCGGCGCAGGCCATGCCGTGGGGCACGGCCGCGGTGCCGCCGATGACGCCCGCCAGCCCGTGGACCGCGCCCAGCTTGGCGTTGGCCAGGGCGAGCCCGCCCAGCAGACTGCACACGGCCATGTCGGTTCGCGCGCCGATGTCGCCGCCGTCGGCATACGCGCGGCGCAAGCCCGCGGCCGCGCGGCGTAGTCCCTCGCGCGCCAAGCCGTCGGTCAACGGGTTCGCGCTGACGGAGACAAACGGCTCCAGGCACTGGGCAAGCGCGTCCAGCCCGCTGGACGCCGTGACGGCCGGCGGGCAGGACGCGCTGAGCAGCGGATCGACCAACGCCACCCGTGGGATCATCAGAGCGCTGCGCAGGCTTGCCTTGACACCGTGCGCCTGCGAGGCGAGTACGGCGTTAGCCGTCACCTCCGCGCCTGTGCCGGCCGTGGTGGGCACCGCGACAAAGGGGACGGCAGGACGAGTGATCTTCCGGCCTGATCCGACGACCTCCAGGTAGTCAAGCGGGTCGCCGCCATTTCCCAGCAGCATGGCGACGGCCTTGCCTGCGTCGATCACGCTCCCGCCACCGATCGCGGCGACAACGTCGGCGCCATGCTCGCGCGCGGCCGCCACGGCAGCACGCGCAAGCTCGATCGTCGGTTCGCCGGTCACAGCAAACACCGCCGCAGGCACCCCAAGCCCAGCCAGAAGCTCCTGGTGGCGGGCGGGGTTCGCACCCGTACACACCAGCGCACGGGTTCCGAGCGGAGCTAGCACATCGGGCAGGCCGCGCGCACGGCCCGCTCCGACGATGATTCGGCCCGCGGTGGCGAACTCGAAGGCCGTCACGGTCACATCGAGCCGATCGCCCAGTCCTCGCTGCCCGCAGGGAAGACGGCCGAGAACGTGGTGGAAGCCCGCGGCGCGGCCATCATGTCCGCGACCGAGTCACGCCAGATCGCATAATGCCGCGTCTGCTTATGCGCGGCCGACGCGCCGGCATCGGAGTAGACCTCAACAAGGACGACGTGCGCAGGATCGGCCTTGTCCGCGATGACGTCGAAACGCAGCACGCCCGGCTCGGCCAGGGATGCCCGCGCGTTGGCGAGCGTGGCCGCAAGGAAGTCCTCGACTCGCTCCGGCCGGACGCGCACATGAACGTGAACGACAAGCATGCGCCCATCCTGCTACACGCCGGGATGGCTAGGCCGCAGGCGTGCCGAGCAGGCTGAGCGGGCTCGGCGCGCCGAACTCGACACGAACCACAGCGCTGCCATCGGCGAGCCGCACCAGGCCGATCCGGGTGGGCAGGTAGGGAGCGCGCTGCGCGAGCATGAACGAGCGAATCGTTCGCAGTTCGGCGGCACTTTGGGCGGGGCTGCCCGGCGCCGAGATGCCCATCACCCGTATCGGCACGCCAGGGTCGGCGCCGGGCGCCGGCCCGGTGAGCGCGACGACATTCACCGGATGTGAGGTAGCCAGCGCAGCGAACATGATCAGGAGCCTGGAGTCCACCTGGCCGGCGGCGAGTTCGCGCGCGGCGGCCTGCGTGGCGCGAATCCGGGCGTTGCGCAGTAGTTCGGCACCAGCTCTGCGCCTGGCTGCCTGGTCCGCGCTGAGGGCGGCCTGGTAGGCGCTCGCCCCGTCGGGCGCGACGGCGAGGATGTCGATCCGGGCCGCGCCCGACCCGAAGCGGGCGATGGCGGTCCGCGCATCGACCAGCCAGAGACGGCTGCCGAGCCGGTCGCGAACAGCCGCGGTCGCCACGATCACGTCGGAGGTGAGCGGATCTGCCACCCCCGACCGCAGGCTGTGCAGGTTCGCCACAGGAAAGCCGCTCGCCTGGAGCGCGCGGCACATGTTCGGGTCGCAGGCGACGACGGCGTCCCTGCTGACCTGCTGTGCGACCCAGGTGGCCGCGTCGCGGGCGGCGGTGGCCGCCGTGCTGAGCGCCCCCGTGTCCCCGGCCGCAGGGGCCGCCCTCGCCGGGGGCCCCGCGGCGGGCGCAGGGGTGACCGCACTTCGCGGCAGGGCAATCGCGAGTCCGCTCGCCGTCCCGGCCAGAACAACCGCTGCCAGTGTGATCATCCAGCGGCGAAGGAGAAACGCGCCAAGCTGGCGGCCGCGCCGGCGCAGCCGGCGCCGCGCCGACGCCACGACAGCGGCAAGCCATCGCCACGCCGACACGGGGGCGCTGACAAGCCATCGCCATCGAGGGACGGCGACACCGGCAAGCCATCGCCACGCCGCTGTCGCGACACGCGCGAGCCGCCGCCACGCCGGTGTGGCGGCGACGGTCAACGGCGGCGGCTGCGCCGGTTGCGCATCTGGCCGCCGTTCCACGATCAGTGGCTCTGCACCGGGATCAGGGCGATCGGGCTCGCGGCTCTCGTTTGGTGTCGATCCGGTGAGACCGTCGCGGGCCATCTGGAACAACGAATCCAACGTCGGCGGAGCAGCCTCGGCCTCAGCCGGAGCAGCCTCAGCCTCAGCCGGAACAGCCTCAGCCTCAGCCTCAGCCGGAACAGCCTCGGCCTCGGCCGGAACACCGCAACCCCCGGGGTGTGTACGCTCCGGTGCCGGATCGCGGCGTCCGCCGTCGCGGGCACCGCGGAACAGCGCGTCCAGCACCGGTCGCGGATCCTGCCCGCTTCCCGCTCGTCTGCGCTGCGTGCGCTCACTCTGCTCGCCCATACGCGCGCACCCCCAGGGACCGCGCCTACGACCACGACCTCGGCCCTCGTGAAAAGGTGACCACAATCCGATAGGGCATTTCAACCAACGTGCCCGTTTTTCTGGGACGCTACGTAGCGGGGTTGCTGCTCGTGACCGCCAGGCAGCGGATACTTGGAATGTCCGCGGCGGAGGGATCGGATGCTGGCCAAAGGGGACCGGGTCGGGAGATACGTGGTCGACGCAGCTGTCGGTTCGCACGGCGGCGTTGACGTCTATCGCGGCCATGATCCGCAGCTCGACCGCGCCGTCGCGGTGAAACTGCTGCCGGGGACCAACCAGCGCTTCCACAGGGAGGCGCGGGCGACGGCATTGCTCAACCATCCCAACATCGTCGCCACGCTCGACGTGTTTGATCACGACGGCCGGCCTTGCATTGTCAGGGAATGGGTCGACACCAGCCTTGAGGCGGTGCTGGCAGAAAAACCATCGCTTGGGCTCGAGGAAACCCTGCGCGTCGGCCGCGACGTCGCTGCCGCCCTTGTGCACGCCCACGCGCGGGGCGTGCTGCACCGCGACATCAAGCCGGCGAACGTGCTGCTGACAGCGATGGGTCCCACAAGCTGGTCGACTTCGGGTCCGCGGGCCTGCTGCAACAGGAAACGGCAGCAACAGCCACCGGCCAGATCGCCGGGACACCCCTCTACTGGGCCTGGCCGCCGTCTGGTTCGGCTGGGCCTCGGCGGTGCGGATTGCGCTTGGCCCGCTGGCGGTGCTCGCGGCTCTGACCGCGGCACAACGCTGGCGATGGTCCACGAGTTCGAGACGGGGACGCAGTCCGCTGATCGCCAGAGCGCGCTGCTTAACATCGTGGCTCTGATGGAAAAGATCCAGGGGCGGCTCGCGCCCTGGCACGTGCGCCACCGCGACGCCGTCGCCACGACGGTGACCGTCGTGGGCTGCTTGACCGGCCTCGCCAGCGCGGCGAGCGCCTTCGTCAAGTAGCGCTGCCCGACGGACCTCGGCCCCAGCACCACCAGGGTCGGTGACCGTGACGCAGCCAGAAATCCACCGGCAAAAGCACGGGCTGCGCCGGGTAAACACACACGGGCATTCAGCCTGGGTCAGGTTGTGGCGGCGCCGGCGTCGAGTACGTGCTCGGCGGCGGCCAGGCCGACGCGCGGAACGACCGGAGCTCCCGCGCGGTCGGCGGGTCGGCGCCAGGACGCGTGCAGGTCAGCGCTGCGGCGGCCAGGGCCTGGCCGACGATGTCACGCAGCGCCCGCTCGTCGGCCGCCGCCTGCTCGCCAAGCGCCCGCGGTGACAGCAGCCGCAGGTCGGCCAGCCCGGCCAGCAGGGCAGCCATGAATGCGTCACCAGCGCCAACCGTGTCCACTATCGCCACAGGGACGGCAGGGACGGAAAAGCGTGCGCCGCGGGACGCCACGAACGCGCCCTGCGACCCTCTGGTTACGACCAGTAGCTGTGCGCGAGCGTCGGCACCCAGCAACCGGCGGGCGAGTTGTCCAGGGGTGGTGTCTGGAAACAGGAACGCCAAGTCCTCGTCGCTCATCTTCACGATGTGCGAGCGGGCTGCCACCCACTCGACTGCGGCCGCGACCCTGCGGCGGTCGGGCGTGACAGAAGGCCTGACGTTGGGGTCGTAGCTGGTGACCACGTCTGCCCGGCGGGATACGGATTCCACGAGCCGACGCACCTGGTGGCCGCCGGGCGCAAGCAGCACGCCGAGAGAGCCGACGTGCAGCGCGATGCTGCCTTCGACGAGCCGTGGCTCATGCACGTCCCAGTCGAGCTCGAACTGGTAGGTGGCCGCGCCCTGGGCGTCGAGCCGGGCGAGCGCACGGCTGGTCGGCACCGATGTGGGCCCGGCGAGTATGACCTGGACGCCGTTTCTCTGCAGATGCGCGCGGATGAGGCCGCCGTAATGGTCGGCGCCGATCTGCGTCACCAATCCCGTGCGCTGCCCCAGCCGGCTGAGCGCGACGGCGACGTTGGCGGGACTGCCACCTGGGTGGGCGGCGGGTTCACCGGCGCCGCGCGCGGCGACCACGTCGACCAGGGATTCACCGACGACCGTTATCACGTCGGCCCGCCCATCCCAAGCAACGCCGAGGCGAGTGAGCTGTCGACGATCAGGCTGTTGGCGTATCCACCGACGAGCACGGCCCGGACAGCGCCGGCCTTGGCCGCACCGCCAGCCACCGCGACGACTTCGTCGATCGCGCGCAGTTGGCGGCCGCCGATGGAGATGCAGCGCTCGGTGAATTCGGTCGCAACCTGCGCGCCATTCCTGTCCAGAAGCACCGCGCATACCTCCGCCACCACGCCGGTGCGCCGTAAGGCCACCCGCTGCCGTTCCGGCAGGGAATCGTAGAGCTGCGATCTCGGCGGCGCCCAGGAGCCAACCGCGACCACCGCCTTCGTGACGGTGCCGAACCGCCGGTACGCCTCATTGACCTCGGGGCGCTCGCGCAGGGACGCCGCCGTTTGGGCGTCCGGCAGCACCTGCGGGGCGTACATGGAGAAGGACGCGCCACCGGACCGCGCCGAGATCTGCCGGACAAGCTCCACGCTGTTCTCGGTCATGTCGACCCCCATGAGCGCCCCGGTGAGCTGAACCACCGGGCACGGCGCGAGACCTTCTATCTCTTCTGCCATCACCGTGAGCGTGCGTCCATAACCCACGCCCACGACGTCGTCCGCAGTGACGATCTCCCTGAGCAGCGCGGCTGCGGCATGGGCCAGTTGATGCCGCATCTGCGCTTCCGGCTCTTCCGGCGTGTCCACGACGATCGCGTGCCGCAGCCCGAACACTTGCTGCAGCCCGTGCGCCAGCGATGCGTCAAGCCCGGCGGGCAGCCGGATTTCTATGCGCACGATGCCGGCCGCCCGCGCGCTGTCGAGGATCCGCGCCACCTTGAATCGGCTGAGGCCGAACTCATCGGCTATCTCGCTCTTGGAGCGGCCGTCGATGAAAAAGCGGCGGGCAATGCTGGCGGCACGGACCAGCTCCGCCGGCGCGAGACCGGCGAACCGCCCACGAGGCTCCATGATCGCCGCCTCTCGTGTCACGAACCGGCAAATAAGCATCGATCAGGCAAAAGTCTGCAGCAGGCCCTTGACGCCGGAGACGGCATGAGGTCCACTGGTTTTGCTCTTTCGAGCATAATAGTGCTCATTTGAGCATACAAGAGGAGGTTACCATGCACGGCCTATGGATCGGGCGTGGGAGATGGTTGATGGCCGCGACGATCGCCGCCGTGGTGGTGGCCGGCCTGGCGGCCTGCTCCTCGTCCGGCGGCAGCCCGGCCCAGGCGACGGGCAAGCAGACCATCACGGTCGCCGTCGTGAACAACCCTCAGATGATCGACATTCAGAAGCTGACACCCAAGGGGTTTGAGGCCTCGCACCCGAACATCAAGGTCAAGTACGTGACGCTGGACGAGAACACGCTGCGGGACCAGGTCACCAAGGACGTCGCGGCGAGCGGCGGCCAGTTCGACGTCGTCATGATCGGACCGTACGAGACTCCGATCTGGGCGAAGAACAAATGGATTGACGATCTCAGCTCGTACGCATCGAAGGACGCGGCGTACAACGTCAGCGATCTCATCAAGCCGATCAAGGACAGCCTGAGCGTCAATGGCCACTTGTACGCGTCGCCGTTCTACGGTGAGTCGTCATTCCTTATGTACCGCAAGGACCTGCTGGCCAAGGCCGGCCTCTCGATGTCCGCCCATCCCACCTGGGACCAGGTCGCGGCCATCGCCAAGAAGCTCAAGAACCCGGCCACGGGCATGGCTGGAATCTGCCTGCGCGGTAAGACCGGGTGGGGAGAGAACCTCGCGCCGCTTGACACGGTGGTCAACACTATGGGTGGCCAGTGGTTTGACATGAACTGGAACGCTCACCTGACGAGCCCGGCGTTTGAGAAGGCCACCAACTTCTACGTCAACCTCATCAAAGCCGCAGGCGAGTCTGGTGCGGGGAACTTCAGCTTCAACGAGTGCGCCAACGCGATGGAGCAGCAGAAGGCCGCCATGTGGTACGACGCGACCGTGGGCGCCTCGGTGATCGACGACCCCAAGGAAAGCCCGATCGCCGGCAAGCTGGGCTTCGCGCCCGCGCCTGTCGACATGACGCCGAGCTCGGGCTGGCTGTGGACCTGGGCACTGTCGATCGAGGCGGCCTCCAAGCACAAGGCCGCAGCGTGGACCTACATAAGCTGGGCGACGTCGAAGCAGTACATCGACTACGCCGGCCAGCAGCTTGGCTGGGCGAGGGTGCCGCCCGGTAGCCGATACTCGACCTATTCCAACCCGAATTACCGGAAGGCGGCCCACGATTTCGCCACGGCCACCCTCAATCAAATCAACAGCGTCAACGTCAACCATCCCGGCGTCAACCCGCAACCGTATGCGGGTGTGCAGTACGTCAGCATCCCCGAGTTCGAGGATCTTGGCACCAAGGTCTCCCAGGAGATCACGGCGGCCATCGCCGGGCAGGAAACCGTGGCGCAGGCGCTGAGCAAGGCACAGGGCTACGCCGCACCGATCGGACAGAGCCACAAGTGAGCCGACCCGGTGAGCAGTACGCGACGTCGAATCCGCTAGGGGTTTAAGAGGAATCCATGGCAGCCATCGCCGACCACGGTACGGCCGCGGCATGGGCACGGGCGCAAAGTCGCCGGCGCAACAGGCTCCGGCGACTGCCCCTGCTACCGGCGCTACTGTTCACCATCGTGGTCACGCAGATCCCGTTCGTGTTGACCATCTATTACAGCCTGCAGTCCTACAACTTTAACTACCCGCTCCTCCGCCACTTCGCGGGGCTGCACAACTATACCGTCATCTTCTCGGACGCGATCTTCCGCACCGCGCTGGTCAACACGGTGGTTCTGACCCTGGTTCCGGTGCTGGCATCGCTGCTGCTCGGCCTCGGCATCGCGCTGCTGCTCGACCGCAAGGTCTTCGGTCGCGGCCTGCTGCGCACGCTGATCGTCAGCCCATTTCTGGTCATGCCGGCCGCCGCTGCCCTGGTGTGGAAGTTCACCTTGCTCGACGCCGAGTTCGGATTGCTCAACTGGGTGCTCAGGCCGTTCGGGGTCCACCACACCGACTGGGTCAACAACCATTCCAAAGAAACGATCATCACGGTGCTGACCTGGCAGTGGACACCGTTCATGGTGCTGATCCTGCTGGCCGGGCTGCAGAGCCAGCCCGGAGATGTGCTGGAGGCGGCGAGGGTCGACGGCGCCGGGCCGTGGCAGATATTCCGGCGCATGACCCTGCCGCACCTTCGCCAGTACATGGAGCTCGGCATCGTCCTCGGCGCCATCTACGTCGTGCAGGCGTTCGACGCGATTTTCATGATCACGTCAGGTGGGCCCGGCCAGCAGACCACGAACGTTCCTTACTACCTCTTCGAGGCGGCGTTCCGCGCCTTCGACATCGGGCGCGCATCGGCCATGGGGGTGGTCGTCGTGGCGGCCACCATCATCATCGCGACGTTCGCCTTGCGCACGATCTCCGGACTGTTCAGTGAACAGGGGATGGAAGGCCGACTGTGAGCGCGCCAACGTTGACCCGCCCGCGCGGCGCGACGGGCGCAGGCCGCCTGCCAGTGCGCATGCGGCTGCAGCGCCGAACTCTGACCGGTGGGCTGTTGGGCCTGCTCGCCTGGCTCGTGGTGCTGCTGTTCTTCTTCCCGGTCCTGTGGATGGCGCTCACCGGGTTCAAGCAGGAGCCGGACGCCGCCACCACCCCGCCTCGTTTCGTGTTCCACCCGACGATGGCCCAGTACCAGTCGGCTCTCAGCAAGGCAGGACCCTTTCTGACCCACTCCGCGATCATCACGATCGCGTCCACGGCTTTGGTGCTGGCGCTGGCCCTGCCTGCCGCCTACGCGCTGTCCATCGCGCCGGTACGCAAGTGGCGGGACGCGCTTTTCTTCTTCATCTCGACGAAGATGCTGCCTGTCGCGGGGGCCATCATCCCGCTCTACGTCATTGCGAGAAGTTTGCACCTGCTCGACACGCTTCCCGTGCTGATCATCTTGTACACCTCGCTGAACCTGCCCATCGCCGTGTGGATGCTCAGGTCGTTCCTGCTCGAGGTGCCCGTGGCGATTCTCGAGGCGGCCCACGTGGACGGCGCGTCATTCTTCAGGCAGTTGCGTTCGGTGGTTCTGCCGCTGATCACGCCCGGGATGGCCGCCACCGCGCTGATCTGTTTCATTTTCGCCTGGAACGAATTCTTCCTCGCGGTGAACCTCACGACGACCAACGCCGCCACCGTCCCCGTCTACCTCGTGGGCTTCCAGTCCGGGGAGGGCCAGTTCTGGGCGCACCTGTGCGCCGGCGCCACACTGGCCTGCTTGCCGGTGCTCATCGCCGGCTGGGCCGCGCAGGACAAGCTTGTGCGCGGGCTGACGATGGGAGCGGTCAAGTAAGGTGGGCCGGCGCCTGATGGCCGGGCGGGCAGCAGGACAGGAGGGGCAATCAGCGTGAGAGCTGCCGTGATCAGCTCGCCTGGGGTCGTCGAGGTTTCCGCGGTTGCCGACCCAGCGCCGGGGCCGCGCGAGGTCGTCGTGGCGGTCTCGGCGTGCGGCCTGTGTGGAACAGACCTGCACATCTTGGAGGGTGAGTTCGCGCCATCGCTGCCCGTGGTACCCGGGCACGAATTCGCCGGCGTCGTCGCAGCCGTCGGCTCGGCCGTCGACGAGGCCGTCGACAAATTGGCGGTCGGCACTCGCGTCGCGGTGGACCCATCGTTGTACTGCCACGAATGCCACTATTGCCGGATCGGGCACAACAACCTGTGCGAGCGGTGGGCGGCGATCGGGGTGAGCACCGCGGGCGGCGCAGCAGAATACGCCGTGGCCCCGGTCGCCAACTGCGTGCCGCTCCCCGACCATGTCGCGCTGGCCGACGCCGCTCTCATCGAGCCGCTCGCCTGCGCCGTGCGCGGCTACGACGTGATGAGGTCGGCGCTCGGGTCGCACATTCTCATCTACGGATCCGGGACCATGGGCCTGATCATGCTCCAGCTCGCCAAGCGCACGGGGGCAGCGTCGGTGGATGTTGTCGACCTCAACCCCGAACGGCTAGCCACGGCCGAGCTCCTCGGCGTTACGGCGACCGCGGCGAGCGCGGATGAACTCGATCGCCCGGGCGGCTGGGAGATCGTCATCGACGCGACCGGCAACGAGGCGGCCATACAGGACGGGATCGGCCGTGTGCGGCCTGGCGGGACGTTCCTCCAGTTCGGCGTCTCGTCGTCGGCCGCGCGGATCACCATAGAGCCGTACTGGATCTACAACAAAGAGATCACCATCACCGGCTCAATGGCGGTGCTGCACAGTTTCGAGCGAGCCGCCGAGCTGTTCGCCGCCGGCGTGCTCGACCCAGAGATCTTCATCAGCCACCGCCTGCCGCTCGAGCAATACGCCGACGCGCTTGAGATGTTCCGCGTCGGTAAGGGCCGCAAGATACAGGTCCAGCCATAGCGACGACAGTCCAGCCACAGCGACGACAGTCCGGCCACAGCGAGGACACGGAATCACGCGACGGCAAGGTCGACGCCACCAACTTCGGCCATCAGCTCGGGCCCGCGAGCCTGCGCGCGATCGACAAAGGTCAGCGCCTCTTGCGTGCTGTTGAGCAGCGCGGTGCGCGGGCACAGCCCTTCACGGGCCATGTCCGCAATGACCAGAGCGCGAAACCTCTCGCTGCGCGACATCACGCCGCCGGACAGCCCTATCGCCGGTGAGGCGCCGAGCCCAAGCCTGGAGACCGCAAGCAGCGCGGCCTTGCTCAGCGCCTCGGCCTCGGCCGCAACGATGGCGGAAGCGACGGCGTCCCCTTTCTCGTCGGCTGCCAAGACCTCGGCGGCAAACCTCGCCACCTGAAACCGGGCGCGCGGGAGTTCGGCGAGCCAGCGGCCCAACGCCGGCACCGATCGCCCATAGAACGCCTCCGCCCGCGCCAACATGACGGTCGGCGGGCCGAGGCCATCGACCGCCCTCGTCGCAGCGCGCAGGCCCGCACGGGCCAGACTGTAGGCACTTCCCTGATCGCTGAGGATGTGCTCGTGACCGCCGAGCTTGAGTAGCTCGCCTGCGCGGCCGCGCCCGATCACGGCACTGCCCGTGCCGCTGTTGACGATGACTCCGTACCCCTTCAGGTGATCGGACCAGAGCAGCGGCACGACGTCGTTGACCAGGACGACCCGCCCGGTACACCCCGACTCGACGATGGCGCGGACCAGCGGCTCGGGCGGCGGTGCTTCCCCGGCCACCGGATACGACGAGGAGGCGATGCATCCCCGCAGCGCAGCGGCGCCGGTCAACTCGGCCCGAACGTCGGCGAGGATGCGGCCCATGTGCCTGATGGCTCGCGCCTGACCAACCGTGGCGATCGCGCACGAGGGCTCTTCCCAGGTCCGCTCGCTGCCGTCGGCCCGGCGGGTACGCACCAGGGTGTGCGAGCCGCCCGCGTCAAGGGCATACGCCGCCGTGGCTGGTGTCGTCATGGGGACACCCTATGACCGCTGCTGGTGTAACTCCCCGCACACGGTTTTCCAGCCGGAAATAGCGCCCTGGCCCGTATCAGGAGACGCTGGCGCCCGTGTCGTCGATCACGAACGAGGTCTGCAGCGTCTTGTCCTCCGCGCCGGTGAACTTGAGCGTGATGGCCTTGCCGCTGTAGGACGCCAGGCTGAAGGTGTGCTGGCTATAACCTGCCGCGGCGTTGAGGTTGGAATAGGTGGCCAATGTGGCGAGCACCGATCCTGAGCCGTTCAGCACTTGGATCTTGAGGGTGTCGTAGGCGGTGCTCGTGGTGGTCTCTGCGGTGTCGATGTGGAGCCAGAAGCTGAATTGGTAAGTGGTGCAGCCGGTGGGCAGGGTGATGGCCTGGGCGAGGGTGTCGGTGTGCGTCACGCCGTAACCATCGAGCCACGCGTCCCACGAGCCCGAGCGCGGCGGCTCGGCGGAGGTGTTGCTGATCACCCCGGAGGTTGCCGACCATGGCGCGGCCGATCCCGTCTCGAAGCCCGGATTGCCGAGCAGTTGGCTGGGGCTGCAACCGCCGCCGCCCGTGCCGAATTGGACGTCGAGGACGGCGTGCAGCTCGATTCCGCTGGGCGCGACACCGGTCTGCCCGTGCAGGAAGTCGAAGAACCCAACGCCGGTCACGGTGACGGGCACGTTGGCGGTCTGGAAGCTGCCGGTCGGGGTGTACGTGGCGTCGAATTCGGACCGGGCCTTTTGGATGCTGGTCAGCAGCGGGCTTGTCGATCCCACGCAGGCCGGGTCGGGGATCTCTCGGCGATCATGTGACTGGCGCCGTCGACGATCACGAGGTGGTAGTCGGAATCGGCCTCCAGCTGCGCCGGGTGCCCGCGTCCACCACCGCGACCGTCACGAACACGCACGCCAGCACCGCCGCGATGACCCAGGCGACCTGCACCTCCATCTGCCGCGCAGCACGCCTCCCGACAGCGACCGGGTCACCGCCAGCAACGGTTCCCAACGTAGTGTGATCCTTCAGTGGCGATCTGTACACAGCTCGCCAAAAAAGATGACACTGGCGCCGCCGCAATTGGTGCGGCGCCGGCGGGACAGCGACACGACGCGGAAGCCGTTCGGAATAATGATCCTTAACGGCTGCCGCTCGCTGACGCACCGCCGAAGCTCGCCTGGCCAAACGGCGCCGCCAGCGAACGCCCCACGACGGCGGGGAGCTCACTGGCGGCCCACACAGCTGACCTGGCCTCGACCTGGCCCGGGGTCCTTTGCCAGCCACCCGAGGCCACGGCCGCGGTCAGCTTATTTGGATCGTGCGATGATCCTGCTCGCTTCCGCAGAATGAGAAGTTGGATGTGCAGGCGAAGATGTACCCATCGGCGATCGCGGTGCCCTTTTTGAAGACCTTGCCTGAATTCGCCGTCACCGGGACAAGGATTGTCTGGTTGGCGTTGGTGCAACCCACCTCTGTGTAGCCGAACCCCTGCGCGACCTGGCTGCCCGATCGTTCGGTGAGGTTCACATACACGTCAGCGGTCCTGGCGCCAGCGCACTCGATCTGCACCGTGACGTTGACCCCGGCGCCCTTTGCCACGAGAGTGGCGGGCGAGTTGACATGTATCTCGAGCAATAATGGCGGTGAGAAGAATCCGACCGCGGGCGACGCGGGCACGACGACCGTAAATACGGTCCCGGCCGCGATGGCGACCGCGACCAGAGTCGCCCGCGCCCACCCTTTCTTTGTCCACCTGCTAGGTTTGATCACATTTCCTCCTTTCGTTGGCCGGGGGCTGACCTGCCTCCGGCCGGGAAATTGATGGAACCGCGCAACCCACGAGAGCGGCCGCGGTGAGCGGAATCGCGGGTATATGCCAGAGAAAGTCGAAACCGCTGTGAACGGCGAGGGCGGCAATCGCGGCCACCGCGCCCGCCCACGTCGCACGGCCTGCCAGATTCAGGCGTCCGTGCCACAGTTCGCGCGCTACCGCCGCAGCGAACAGGGCAAGCAGCGCCGCGCCGATGATGCCAAGATCGGTCAGGACCTGGAGGTACTCGTCATGGTCGTACCCGTCGACGCCTACGGCGCCGTCGGCGCCGACCCAGCGCAGGATCGCGCGCCCCGGCCCGACACCGACGAGCGGATGCTGTTCGATGAGCCGGATCGCGGCGGCCGTTTCGCCGGATCGCGCGGGCGAGGCGAGGCTCAGCCGGGACGTCGCCAACGAGCGCATGGCGCTGGGACCACCTGCCGCGCCATTGATCACGATTACCGCGACGGCCACCACGCCAGCCGCGGCAAGCACCGTGACCGCAAGGCGGGGGAACCTCTGCAGGAGCACCGCGGTGGCGAGGCCGGCGCCGAGCGCGGCAAGCGCCAGAGCCGGTTCGGGCCGGGCCGTCACCGGCACCGATGGAACCAGGCCGCCCAGCGCCACGCCCGCGCCGACAATCGGCGGCGCCGCGGCGCGGACGACGGTGCGCGTTTTCTGCAGCAGGCAGACAACCACGAATCCCATGGCGAAAGCGATCGCTCCGGCACGGCTCAATGTCGCGCCGGCCCCGCACAACAGGCCGGTCGCGGTGAGCGAAAGGCGCACCGATCTAGGTGAGGCGGCCAGCCGTGAAAGCGCCATGAGCGACAACGGCACAAGAAACGCCGCCGTCGCGTTGGCGTAAGTTAACGTCGACGCGGCTCGCCATAACCCAGCCGAGGGTAACGCCCAGGGCCGATGGTGGAAGGCGACCCCGAGCCAGCCGGTCGCGGCCACAACGGCCGCCACGGCGAACATGCCGCTGAGCACCATCTCCCGTGAGCGGGCGTCTAGGCGGCGGCAGACAACAAAGATCGCGACGGTGCCCGCGCCAAACAGCGCCCAGGTGAATCCGGCGGCAAGCGTTCCCGCTGCCGCGGCGCGAAGCAGCGCCCAGACCGCCAGCGACAGCCCGGCGAGGATGAGGCCTCCGCGCAGATCGGCACGGCGAAACGGATACGCGGCCAGCGCGAGGCCGACCGCGCCGGCGATCACCAACGCGGCGCGCCACTGTACGGCGCCGAAAAACGCGCCCTGGCCGACCGCGGTGGTGGCGAGCCCTGCCACGAGCACAAGGCCAGACGCCGTGACCAAGGCATGACGGCGCCGACGCTGTGTGCTGTGGCCCCGTGCGCCAATCGTGACAGCCGTCGGCGAATCCAAAGCTCACCCCCGTGACTGAGCCGTCTGGTCGCAGCCTGCGCGCTGGCCTACCCCTTAGACGCAATCCGCCATTGATGCGTTGCACTCATTTACCGGCAGTTGCGCTTGTTTCCGTCCTACGTGCCCTCGGCCGCCGGCCCGTGCCCCGGCGCCGGGTCCCGGCCGGGGGCGCGCGGCGAAGCTCAGGCCCGCTTCATCTCAAAGGGGTACCGTTTGTGCTTGTCGTCGAGTCGCGTCACAAGCTCAAGCAACAGATGCTGCAGCTCAGTCAGGCGCTGGCGACCTTCCTCGCCTATGCCCTCAAGGTCACGTTCAATGGGCCGGAGCCATTCCGCCATCGTGTCGGCATGTTCGATGAATGAAGCGTACCCGAGACAGGTCACTTTGTTGTCCGTGGCCGCGATCATCCGCTCGCCGAGGCCGCGCTGTTCGACCCGCCAAATCATGAACTGCGGGCCATATTTATCGGTTAGGAATGTATCGCCGATATCGCTGAGCAACTGGGCGACCTTGCGGGTTTGCCTGTCTCTGGAGAAGCGTAGGTACTGGACTTCTCGCCTGATGATCTCTCGCCAGCCGAAGAACTGCGCGAAGACATACAAGGTGCTCTCCATCGCGGCTTTGCGCTTGCCCGCCTTGTCTTCGCGAATGTATTTCTCAACGAACTTTAGCTGCAGAATGTTATAGAGCCGCGCTTGCAGTTCATAGGAGGCGGCGAGAAGCGGTTCACGATAGATGTCCAGCGCCTTGCTCGCGTCACGCCGCGCTTGCAGGGCGGAGAATCCGAAAGTGGTCGCTACGGTGCTAAAGAGCGAGCCAGCCAGCGCGATCAGCGCCAGCACAATCGCGGTGTTCATTTCGCCTCCCGTGGGCACAGTACAGGGAGAACGACCTCGGTTGGCCGCTGGTGGTCGGCACCGGCGGCCACCAGGACGATATCCACCGGAGAGGAGGCGCTGTGCCCATCCTCGACCTCGGACCTGCCGCCCGCGAAGTGGCGAGACTGCTGGACGGCGTGGACGACAAACAGCTACCCGAGCCAACCCCGTGCCCTGGCTACCCCGTCGCCGCCCTGCTCGACCACCTTATGGGTTTGTCGATGGCCTTCACCTGGGCGGCTCGCAAGGCCAGCGCCGCCGCGAGCGACAGTGCTGAGTCCGGGCCAGGGATGGCGACCGCGGAGCATCTCGATCCGGACTGGCGTCGCCTGCTGCCGCGGCGGCTCGACGACCTGACCACGGCTTGGCGCGACGAGGCGGCCTGGCAGGGGACGACCGAGGCGGGTGGTGTCGTCGCGATGCCCGCCGACATGATGGGCGCGGTGGCACTTGACGAACTGGTGCTGCACGGCTGGGACCTCGCCCGCGCCACCGGCCAGGATTTCCGCTGCGATCCCGCAAGCACCGCGGCCGTCCTCGCCTTCACAAGCGCGCTGGCGCAGCCGGAGGCGGAGGCCGGCCGCGCGGGGCTGTTCGGCCCGGCGGTCAAGGTGGCCGAGGACGGGCCGGCGTTCGACCGGGCACTCGGATTCGCCGGCCGAGATCCCGCGTGGGCACCACCACCCGCCTGACCACCCTCAACGCTGCTTGAGTTTGGTTTGCTCGGCCGCAGCCACGGCGCGGTCGCGCGATCGGGTCTCTGGGGCGAACAACCCGAGGACCGCCGCTGCGCCGAGGACAATGGCGGCCAGAGAAAAGGCGGCGCCGTAGGAGACTGTGTCGACGAGGAAGCCCGCCGCCACGGGCCCGGTGACCGCGCCGACGTCGCCAGCCATCTGGTACGACGCCACGACAGTCCCACCTCGCCCGGCCAGGATGTCGCCGATCATCGCGGACGGCGCGACATCGAGCAGTCCCGACCCGAGGCCGAATATGGCCAGGGCGGCCAGATATCCCCAAAGGCCGGGCAGGATCGCCAGCATCACCATGCCGCCGGCCGACGCCGCGCAGCCGACCAGGATGACCGGCCGCCGCCCGAGCGTGTCGGCTGCCCACCCGCCGGGCAGCAGTGTCGCCGCATTGAGTGCGGCGAACACGAGGAACCCGATGCCCGTCCAGACCGCCGACCGATGCAGGATGTCACGGACGAACAGGGGCACGATGGCGCTGCGCACCCCCATGGCGGCGAATCCGTCCGCAAGGTTCGCCGACGCTGCGGCGCGGTATGCGCGGCTGCGCAGCGCGCGGGCCATCTCCGCGAACGACCGGGTCGCCCGCGGATCGTCCGGGACGGGCCCGCGCGGCGCGTCTCGCAACATGGCCGCGGCGATGACCGCGGGGACGACGAGCATGCCGCCGTAGAGAATGAACGGCGCCCGCAGCGACCAGGCGGCGACGAGCCCGCCAATAGCCGGACCACTGATCCCGCCCACGAGGAACCCACCAGTGAACAGGCCGCTTGCGCGGCCCCGGTGCTCGCTCGGCACGCTGACAAGCAGCAGGGTTTGCGCGCTGACACTGAACATCGCCGAGCCCAGCCCACCGACGCCGCGCAGGACGATCAGTTGCCCGAACGAATCGGAAAGCCCGGCGAGAATACTGCTCACCGCCACGATCGCGATCCCGGCCGCCATCACGCCGTGCTCGCCGAACCTGTCCACCAGACGGCCAGCGGGCAGCGCCCCCACCACCCGAAGCAGGGCGAACGCGCTGATCACACTGGCAGCCGCGGCGGTGCTTACCCCGAATTGACGGGCGAAGGCCGGAATGGCGGGGGCGACGATCCCGTATCCGAGTGCGACCGTGAACGAGACCGCGGTGAGGATTGCCACCTCGCGCGGCAGGTCGCGGAACGGGCCGCGGTTGGGGCGAGGCACAACGGCATTCTGCCAGGCGAGTAGCGCCGGCCCGCCCCGCCTTGGCCGACGGCCGGCCCGCCCCGCCTTGGCCGACGGCCGGTCCGCCTTGACCGGCCAAGGCGGGCCGGGCAAGGCGAGGTCGCACAACTGGCCGGCCACGCGCGTGCCGCTCGGATCCCCCGGGCCGGCCGCAACCTACGCCGACGCGCCATGAGCGCGCCGCCTTGGCCACTTCCTGTTGGCTTCCTGTCCGCTCAAATGAACCGCGCTCGGCTGCCGACCTCGATGACCATATAGCTCTTTCGCGCCTGATTTAATCCTATTTATCTGCCTTTTTCCCTTTACTGTCTGTAAGGCCTATTGACGCCGGAAAAGTGCCTAGTTATGGTGCGCCAGGCACCGTTACCCAGCGTGCCTAACCGCGCGCCTACAGGCAGCGCGGCGCGATTGCTCAGTGAAAGGAGCAGGATGAGAGCCCCGCACCCTCATCGACAATGGGCCGTTCGCGGCAGCACGGCCGTGTTCGCGGCAATGGCTCTGGCGACGAGCTTACAGGCCGCAGTCACCGGAGCGCAGGCCACCACCGGAGCGCAGGCCACCACCGGACCTTCCGCGGTAAGCAATCCGTATTCGCCCGCTTATCAGCATGCCTATCGGCACGGCGTCATACCGACCGTTTCGCAGCTGGCAAAGATGCACCAGTGGGCGTCCAGCCACCCGCAGGTCCAACTGGCGGCCAGCAACCTCAGGTACGGCGGCGGCATCGACGGTATCGGCGTAACCACCGGCGCTGAGAAGGTTTACCTGGTCTTCTACGGTTCCCAGTGGGGTACCCAGGGCACCGACGGCAACGGCAACGTCACCTTGTCGGGCGACCCATCCGGGGCAGCGCCCTACCTGCAGCAGATGTTCAAGGGCCTGGGCGGCGGCGGCGAGCTGTGGTCCGGTGTCATGACCCAGTACTGCGACGGCGTGGCTGTCGGCGCTCAGAGCTGCCCGGCCAGCAACAATGCGCACGTTGCCTATCCCACCGGCGGCGCGCTCGCGGGCGTGTGGGTCGATGAGAGCACCGCCTCACCGAACCAGGCGACCGCCTTCCAGCTCGGCACCGAGGCGGTCAACGCCGCGGCCCACTTCGGCAACACCACCGCCGCAGCTAACCGGGACGCGCAGTACGTCATCATGTCCCCGACCGGCACCCACCCCGACGGGTTCAACACGCCATCGGGGGGTTTCTGCGCCTGGCACGACTGGAACGGCGACGCCTATGTCGGGGTGAGCTCGCCATACGGTGACATCGCCTTCACCAACAGCCCCTACGTCACCGATTTGGGTCCGTCCTGCGGGTCGAACTTCGTCAACTCCGGCGCCGCGGGCGCCAAGGATGGAATCTCGATCGTCGAAGGCCACGAATACGCGGAAACCATCACCGACCAGAATCCGGCCGGCGGCTGGACCGATTCCGGCGGCGCGGAGAACGGCGACAAGTGCGCCTGGATCACGCCAGGGACACCCGGCGGCGCCGCGGACCTCGCCCTGCCCACCGGCACCGTCGCCATGCAGACCACCTGGGCGAATGACGGCGCAGGCGGCAGCGGAACCTGCGAGTTCAGCCATCCCATCGTCAGCAACGGCGGGAGCGGGAACACCGTGACCGTCACCAACCCCGGAACCCAGAGCACCACGCGGAACACGGCGGTCAGCTTGCAGATTGTCGCCAGTGACTCGGCTTCCGGCCAGACGCTGACCTACAGCGCCACCGGTCTGCCGCGCGGGTTGTCCATAAACTCGTCCACCGGCCTGATCAGCGGCACCCCCACCAAGACCGGGACCTCCAGCGTCACGGTGACCGCTACGGACACGACCGGCGCGTCCGGATCGGCCGGCTTCACCTGGACGATCCACCGCTAACCAGGCATGAGCGCATTGCGCGCTGACTGCGATCGCCCGGCTCAGCCGGGCGATCGCGCCGGCCTGATGGGGGCACTCAAGCAACGGGCGCGACAGCAACGGGCGCCAGAGGGAACAGCACCTCGGGAAACAGCGTCTCAAGGAACGGTGGTCAGCGCGCATGCTGACGGTGCCAACGCCGGTCGCCCAACCGTCATCGAAGCAGCAGGCGACCCGGGAAGGAACGAACTGCATCTCAGCTCGAACGACAGCCACCGCCACATCAGCCCCGAACGACTGCCACCGCCACATCAGCCCGAACGAAAATCCTGGGCGTGGGGCGCGAAGGCGGCCAGCGCCTCGGCGTCACTGGCGCTCGCACGGACGTTGCCGGTGATGAACTCGATGCCCGGCAGGTCGCGCGCGCTCGCCGACAGCGCCGCCGCGGCGGCCTCGGCGTCGTAACGAGTGCGGCGAAGCACCACGTCGCGGCCCAGCAATGCCCACGAAGCCCCGGCATGACCGTAAGGCAGGCCCACTGAGCCCGGATTGATTATCCGCCGGGTATCGGCGAGGCGGTCGAACGGCATGTGCGTGTGCCCGATGACGACCGTCTGTTCGCCAACGTCGGCAAAGGCGGCCTGATAGTGCCCAACTGGGCTGTCGACGAGAATGAACTCGTTGTCGTCGCGTGCTGTGGCGTGGCAGAACGCGACCGGACCCAGCCCATCAATGTCGAGTGTGACACTCAGCGGCAAGCTGGCGAGCCGGTCGCGGTGCGCTTGCCCGATCCGCTCCGCGCACCAGTCGAAGTAGGCGGCGGGCGGGTTGGTTGGAAGACCGCTGGGCTGGAACGTGCCGTCGAATGCGTCAGCAAGCCACCGGTCGCTGTTGCCGCGGACCCAGATGGCTCGCCCGCCGAGTGCCTCCAGGCAGTCGAGTGTCTGTGTGGGCATCGGGCCGTCGGCCAGATCGCCGTTAAGCACGATCGCGTCCACCCCACACGTTCCCACGTCGCGGAGCACGGCCTCGAGCGCCGGCAAGTTACCGTGAATATCGCTGAGCACCGCGACCCGCATGACCAACTCCTTCCGCCACGTGATCGAGTCTGCCCCCCAGTCCCCCGGCCGTCGCCAGCGTTCGCCCTTAGCTCAACCCCGCTGCCCCCCAGGCATTTATTTACCATCGCACAAGCAATGGCCCCGCTCGGCTCATTGCGCGGGATGGCGGACGTCGGGCGCGTGAAACGCCTCTCAGCGGCTTACGCTATTTCTGTCCCGAGTTCACTTGCGTATGTTCTCGATAACTACCCGGATTCGCCATGCCATGACAAGTTTGTTAGAATAACATATGCCGTACATTGACCTGAACAATCACGCTCCTGGGATCATCGGCCTGCTCCGCTTCAGGCCCGAGACCGGCCGGCCGCTGAGCGAGTTCGCGGATCAGCGCGCTTCGGCGTGAAGATGGCGACGTAGATCTTGCTCTGCGCAGCGACGAGACGTCATTCGCAGTCGACCATTTCACTGCTCGTGCGCGGACCGCAGCTGCAGATCCACCAACGGCAGTTGCAGACCCGCCAGTGGTAGAGGTGCGCAGGACCAGCCTTCCCAGCCACGATGGCGCGAAGCTGTACGGGCCGCTGCTCTTTCACGGGCGCATGTACCAGCGGCTGCGGCGCTACGAGCACCTGGCGGCCACCGGATGCACCGCCGTCCTTTCGAGCCAACCCCACCCGGCATGGCGATGCGAACCTGCAGGCGCCGAATGGCCGCACCTCGGCGACCCAGGCAGGAACGATGCCTCAATCCATGTTCTGCAGGCATGTGTGCCGCACCGACGGCTGCTTCCCGTCGGCTGCGATCAGTTCACCGTTCATCAAAGCGCGCCGCCAGGACAGGACGGCGCAGGCGACCTCGTGCTCGCCGCGGTCGAGCGCGCGCACGTGGATGGGATCTACACCTATGACGTCGCTGTGCGGGACGGCCGCGCCCAGCCCGTCCTGAGCTGGCGAGGGCTGCGACTGCGCGACGTCGGCCCCAACACCGCCCTGACCAAATGGCCTAAGCTGCTCGTCGAGCCGTACCTGCAGCGGGCGGTCGACGCACTGCTGCCCGACGCCGGGCCACGCCTCGTCAGCGCGTATCAACCGGTTGCTCAACAAGCCGAGCTGGACACCTCGCGCCTGCTCATGCCCTGGACGGACCAGGCTGACCTGCTCGCCAAGCTCACCGGAGAGTCCGACGCGCACGTCCTCACGCGCTTGTGCGCCGCGCGGCTCTGCCTTTCCAAGATAGGCGTTACCCGGCAGCCGCCGCTCGTCGTACACGGCGCTTTCGAGCACGGGTGGATAGTGCTCAAAGCCGGGATGGACAGCATCGCGTCGGTTGTCCTGCGGATCGAAGGAGAGAAGCACCCAGTTGCGGTAGCGGTTCTGGCAAAGGGGGACGAGTGCTGCCCTACTTCGAGCATGAGCACCTTGTGACGTTCGCCGACACGAACATCGTCGGCAATGTGTACTTCGTTAATTACCTCTCATGGCAGGGCGAGTGCCGAGAGCGCTTCCTCGCTCGGTACGCTCCTGGAGTGGTGAAACGCCTAACAACTGACCTGGCGCTCGTCACAATCTCTTGTTCATGCGAGTACTTTTGCGAGCTGTTTTTATTCGATGTCGTGTCGATCAGGATGTCCCTCGCTGGCATGGACAGCAACCGCGTCACGATGGCATTCAGTTACTACCGAACAAACCGCGGCGCCGCTCAGCTCCTTGCCCGTGGACAGCAGGTCGTCGGGTGTATGGAGCGCCTTTCTGGCGCGCTTACCCCCATTCCTGTCCCAGGTGAGCTTGCGGACGCGCTCGCTAAGTACTCCGAGTCAGCGCGGGCGTGACAGCCACATTCCCTGCTTAAAGGGGCAGCGATCTGGGTGAGCGGTGGGCGGCCGCCCGCGAGCGCGCCCGCCAGCTCCATGCGCCTGCTTAAGATCCCGAACGGCTGCCGCAACCTGGCGCGCCCATCCAACCCGGCGCGCCCAGGCCCTGGCGCCTGGTCCAATCACATCGGTCGCCGCCCCGGGGTTGGGCTGGCTGCTTTGGGCCAGGGGTTGACGCGATTGCTTTGGCGCTTTGGCCGGGGATGGACTCATGCGTTTGGGTGAGGCTAGGGGTGAAATCGGCGAAGATGCCTGCGCTGGGTTGGGCTGAAACAGTACCTTTTCGTATGCAGGCTTCCTGTCTGGGAGGGATCGCCACGGTATGTGATCCCACCGGCACGTTACGTGGGCAGCGGGGGGAGCGGGCGCCCCTGGTATGCCTCTGATCACGGGCGGGTGCGACCAATGGATCACGGCGCGGCGACGACAGGCCCGGCGGCGGTGGACGGCCCTGGGTCGGTCCTGCCCGCGGCCCGGATAGCTGGCTCGCACCGCCAGCACCGTGTCCCCGAGCTGGGTGTCCCCGAGCCGCATGCCCCCAGGCTGAGTGTGCTGGCGAGCTGGCCGCTGCTTGTCGTGCTCGCCGTGCAGGCGGTCCTTTCGCTGCGGCTTGTCCGGGCTGACACGGCGTTCCAGGATGAGGCCCTGTACTTGTGGGCTGGCCACCTGCAGTGGGCGCACTGGCTGCACGGCGCGCCGATCCCCCCGTTGCCGGCCTATTTCTCCGGGTCCCCGGTCATCTACCCGCCGATCGCCGCCCTGGCGGACAACATCGGCGGCCTCGCGGCGGCACGGGCGCTGTCGCTTGTGTTCATGCTCGGCGCGACCGGCCTGCTGTGGGCCACGGCCAGCAAGCTGTTCGGGCGCCGCACCGCGTTCTTCGCCGCCGCGCTGTTCGCTGTGCTCGGCCCGACGCTGCATCTGGGAGCGTTCGCCACCTACGACGCCATGTCGGTGCTCCTTGTCGCGCTCGCGGCGTGGTGCGTGGTGCGGGCCGGGGACCGGCAGGACGCGACGGGCTGGATGCTCGCGGCCGGCGCCGCGCTGGCGCTTGCCAACGCCGCGGCGTATTCCTCGGCCCTGTTCGACCCGGTCGTGGTGCTGCTCGCGCTGCTCATCGCGTTGCCCAAGCCCGGCGGCAAGCTGGCTGCCGGGCGCGTCGCGACCCTGCTGACCGTGCTGGTCACGCTCTTGCTTGTGGGAGTGCTGACCGGCGGAAGCTCCTATGTCACGGGGGTCGTGCAGACGACGCTGGCGCGGGTCGCCGACAGCGACTCCCCGTTGAGGGTGCTCGCCGATGCCTGGACCTGGACCGGGGTCATTGTGGTCCTGGCCGTGTGCGGCGTCGCCGTCAGCTGTGTCCGCAGGGAAGGCAGGCGGACCTTTATGGCGGTCCTGGCCATTGCCGCCCTGCTCGGGCCGGTCGAGCAAGCGCGCCTGCACACCACCGCCTCGCTGAACAAGCACGTGGATCTGGGCGCCTGGTTCGCCGCCATCGCGGCGGGCTACGCCGTGGAGAAGCTCATCACCGCCGCACACCCCGGCAGGATGCGGGCGCTGACCTGCGGGGCATTCGTGATCGCGCTTGTCTTCCCCGTTTCACTGGGGGCCAGCCAGTCGCGGGCGTTTTCCACAAGCTGGCCCAACTCGGCCAGCTTCATCGCGATACTCCGCCCACTGGCCGATCACGGCACCGGCCGGCTGCTGGTCGAGGACCCAGCCCCGGCCAGGTACTACCTGCGCTCCGGAAGCCAGTGGCAGCGATGGTCCAGCACCCGCAACATCGTCCTGCCCTCCGGGGCCAGCACCGGCGGCCCGCACGAGTCCGCCGGCGTCACCGGCGCCGGCGACCCGGCCGCCTACGACCGCTACATCGCCCAGGGCTACTTCTCCTTCGTCGCGCTGAACTTCGCCGACACCAC
>WNGE01001820.1_pt1 | contig 41642 bp, 32 predicted proteins | sample 5400651 | NCBI WGS metagenome assembly WNGE01 (sample SAMN13153370, study PRJNA577476) | soil metagenome | isolation source: 60 cm soil or saprolite under grassland replicate 2 | place: USA:California | collected 2016-06-15 | reverse complement strand
GTCATCGGGCACGGGATGTACGGGCGGGTGCCCGGCCAGGAAGGCGTCGTGGAGTTGGCCGTCGTCGTCGCCGACGACTGGCAGCGGCACGGCATCGGCCCGCTGCTGGCACAGTGCCTGCTGGACGCGGCGCGCAACCACGGTGTCCGGGAGATCCGGCTGACCGTCCTTGCCCAGAACCGGCCGGCCCTGCAGCTCGTGGGCCGGTCGTGGCCGCAGGCCCGACCCGACAGCTACAACGGCACGTACGAATACCAGGTGCCACTGCCCGAACTCGGTGCTGCATGAGAGCGTCGGTGGGTCAACGCTCAACCGACTTCTATCAGGAACCCGCCTGACGACATCACCAGAACCGGCGAAATCCCGTACCGGTGTTACGAGGTTTCCCGGATGTTAAGCCCTCCCACCGGCTGGCAGCCTCTGCAGGCAGACCGCAAGGCCTGGCCGGACGGAGTGAGGGAACTGGTGATGGACGTTTCTAAGGGTCCCCGGGACATCGTCTGGGACATTACGTACACCTGTCCGCTGCGGTGCGTCCACTGCTACTCCGAGTCCGGCAGGCGACCGTCGCGGCAACTGAGCCACGAGGACATGGTCCGCGTCGCCGACGCCCTCATCTCGCTGCGACCAAAGGGGATCGTGCTCTCCGGCGGTGAGCCGCTCGCCGTCCGGGGAATCTTCGAGATCGCCGACCGCATCACCGGGGCCGGCATCCCGGTGATCCTCTACACCGGCGGATGGTCATTCCAGCCGTGGATGGTCGACGAGTTGGCGCGGACCGTCACGCGGGTCAGCGTGAGCGTCGACGGCGCGACCGCGCAGGTGCACGACCGGGTACGGGGACGCGCCGGCTCCTTCCAGCGCGCCATGAACACGCTCGCGACGCTGGACGAAGCGGCCCGCGAGCGCCGGGCGCGCGGCGAGGCACCCGTCGAGTTCGGGTTGGACTGCACCCTCGTGCGCAGCAGCTTCGACCAGATGGACGACTTCTGCACGACCATCGCCCCGCGATTCCCGGAGATGTCATTCATCTGGTACGGCCCGGCGATGCCGATCGGGCTGGCCAGCCGCACCGGTTTCGTGGAGCACGAGATCCTCACGGACGCGCAGGTCGACCTTCTCGTCAGTGCGGCGCAGCACACCCACCTGCAGTCGCTCGCGCCGGCTTCGGTGCAGGTGTCCGTCACCGACAACCGCATGCTGCAGATGCGCCCGGACCTCATCGCCGCCGGGCTGATCCCCGCGATGCAGGTCGAGCCGGACGGCAACGTCCGGGCGATGGCCATCTACGAGGGCACGGTGGGCAACGTCCTCACCGAGCCCCCGCTCGAGGTGTGGCAGCGCGCGATCGCCCGGTGGAGCGATCCCGTCGTCACCGAAGCTTTGGGACCGGCGCGAACCATGAAGCAGTGGGCCGAGGCGACGCGCCGCATCGACTACGTCTTCGGTACCGACGACGACCGCGCCCGCATCGACCGGCGGCCGCCGTTCGCCGCTGCCGGGACCGCTGCCAATGCCGCTGCCGGGACCGCCGCACCGGAGCGTGCCGGATGAGGACGCGGTCGGCCGGCCCGGCCGTCCTCGGTACCGAAGACGTAGCCGAGAGCGGCGCCGGCGCCTTCTGGGGCGAACCACCGGTCCCACCGTGGGCGCTTGCGGGCCGGGTGTCGTCGAGGTCGCCGAGCGGATGTCTCGGGCCGGCCGCGGGGTGAGGGGCGTGATGCGCGTGCTGATCGGCCGGTCGTTTCCAGTCGGGAGGGGGTGAGCGCGAATGGTCGTCAACGAAACGCTTCTCGTGGACTGCGTACGTTCGGTGCTCGCGCACCACGACGCGAACGACTGGCAGGTCGAACCGGACGGGTTCTGGTGCGCGGTCCGGCCGCCCAGCCGTCCCCGGCGGGTACAGGGCTGGAAACTGCACCTGTCCGCCACTCCCCTGTCGGCGCCGCTGGTGCTGGCGAGGTCGGCCGGGGTTCTGGTGCGCCACCGATGTCCGTTCAAGTTCGCCCGGACGCTCGACACGGTGACCGACCTGGTCTCCGCCCGATATGACCGCGGCGCCGGCGGAAAGTTCCTTACCGTCTACCCGGACGGCGACGACCACGCGCTGCGCACCCTGGCCGAGGAACTGCACGAAGCGACGGTGGGCCTGCCGGGGCCCGGGATCCTCTCCGACCGGCCGTACCGGCCGGGCAGCCTCGTGCACTACCGGTACGGCGCGTTCCGCGGCGTACCGATGCTCAGCAACGACGGCACTTATGAGGCGATGCTGGTAGCGCCGGACGGCACGCTGGCGCTCGACCGGCGCGAGGCGTGGTTCGCCCCGCCGTCCTGGGTGCCGCGGGATCCGTTCGCGGCCGAGCCCGCGGGTCCGGCACCTGCCGCCGCGAGCGCGCCGCGAACGGTCCTGCTCGACGGGCGGTACGCGGTGCGGGAGGTTATCCGCCACGCCTTCACCGGTGGCGTCTACCGCGCGACCGACCAGGACACGGGAGCGCCGGTCATCCTCAAACAGGCCCGGCCGCACACCGGCGCCGGCGTGACAGGGCGCGACATCCGCGACGCCCGGCGCCATGAGGCGCGGATGCTGGAGGTGTTTGCGCCCTCCGGCCGCACCCCGCGCCCGGTCGGTGTCTTCGAACAGCAGGGCGACCTGTTCCTGGTGCAGGAGGAGATCCCTGGCGTCACGCTGCGCCGCTGGGTGTCGGAGCAGATCGCGCCGGACGACGGCGGCGCGTGGGGCCTTCCGCCGGCCGTCGCCGCGCGGCTCGCCGGCCGGCTCGTCGACCTGCTCGGGTCGGTGCACGCCAACGGGTTTGTGGTCAGGGACTTCAGTCCCAACAACGTGATGGTGACCCCGGACGGCGACCTACGCCTGATCGACCTGGAGATGCTCGCGCGGCCCGGCGACCGCGTCAACCGCGCGTACACACCGGGCTATGCGGCGCCCGAGCAGGTGCGTGGCTCGCGCTTCGGCGCGGCACCGCCGCCCACCGCGGATCTCTACAGCCTGGGCGCCACGCTGTTCTACCTGGTGAGCGGCGTCGACCCGCTGCTGCCCCGCGACGAGCCCGAGGAGCGCCCGGACAGCTCGCGCATCGAGGTCTGGCTCGGGCACCTCGGCGCCGGCAACGCCGCGGCCCGCCTGCTGAGCCGGATCATCGTGGCCCTGCTGGACCAGGACCCGGCGCGGCGCCCCAACCTCGACACTGTACGGGAACTCGCGGTACGGGAACTCATCGACGCCACACCCGAGGCGAGCGGTGCGCCCGCCTCCCCCGGCCGGCTCGCCGACGCGGACCTGAAGCGGCTGGTCGACGACGCGCTCGACCATCTCGTCGCCACCATGCACCCGATCGCCAGCGCCGACACGGGCGAGCCCGAGCGGCTCTGGCCGTCCGAGGGGTTCGCGGCCACGACCGACCCGCTCAACGTGCAGCACGGTGCGGCCGGCGTCCTGGGCGTACTGACCCGCGCCTACGCCACTGCGCCCGAGCCGCGCCTGCGGGCTGCCGTGGCGACCGCGGCCGACTGGATCGCCCGCCGGATCACCCGCGAACCGCGTACCCTCCCGGGCCTGTACTTCGGCCGCAGCGGCACCGCCTGGGCGCTGCTGGAGGCCGGTGGGGCGCTCGGCGACGACCGGCTGCTGGATCTCGCCGTCGACCTGGCCCGGCGGATCCCGGCGCGGTGGCCGAACCCGGACGTCTGCCACGGCACGGCCGGCGCGGGCCTGACCCAGCTACGGTTCTGGGAGATCACCGGCGCGGACGACTTCCTCGATCGGGCCCGGCAGGCGGCGGACGCCGTGTGCGCGGCCGCCGAGCAGCGGGACGGCGCGGTGCTCTGGCCCATCCCGCACGACTTCGCCTCGGCCCTCGCCGGCGTGGTCCACTTCGGCTTCGCGCACGGCGTGGCCGGTGCCGGCGCATTCCTGCTGGCCGCCGGCCGGGCCACCGGGGAGACCCGGTACAGCACGTTGGCCGCCGCGGCCGCCGACACCCTGCGATCGGTGGTCGAGGTCGACCGGGGCGCCGCCTTCTGGCCCAGCGGTGTGGACGGCGGTCCCCCGAGAACCAACTGGTGCAGCGGCTCGTCCGGTGTGGGGACCTTCGCCGTACGGCTGTGGCAGCACACCGGCGAGGACCACCTCTTGGAGCTGGCTACGCAGGCGGCACTGGCCGTCCGCCGGTCCCGGTGGCAGGAGGGCACCGCGCAGTGCCACGGGCTCGCGGGAGACGGCGAGTTCCTGCTCGACCTCGCCGACGCTACCGGGGATGAGCGGTACCGCGACTGGGCCGAGGAGCTCGCCCTCAGCATTCACGTACGAAACACGCTGCGCGACGGGCGGATGCTCGTCCCCGACGAGACCGGGACGACCGTGGTGGCCGACTTCGGTACCGGTCTGGCCGGCGTCCTGGCCTTCCTCCTGCGCCTGCGCGACGGCGGCCGGCGGCTGTGGCTGCCCGACTCGATCAGCGGTCCGGACAACCCCTGATCTTCCGCACCGGGGTGCGCAAAGCCGCCGGTGCGGAAACCCCGACCCGAACCAAGCGACGGAAGGAGGTGATTTCGAATGGAGATCAACGTTTCCGCTCTGCAGCTCCTGCGCGAGGCCAACGCCGAGGCCAAGCGCTTCCCGTGCTGCTGCACCTGCGTCGAGCTGTAAGTCCAGTCGCCGCGAGCCACCGTGTCCATTCGGGGGACGGTGAACCGCGGTCCAGGTGAGGGCTTCCCGTCCGGTTCGGGAAGCCCTCACCGCACGGTAGCGCGCCGCACCGCTCAGGAGCCGCACCGCTCGGGAGCCGCACCGCTCGGGAGCCGCACCGCTTTGGAAAGGACAACGGCAACCATGGCCCCTTCCGCATCCCCGCCGGGCGGCGCCGTCCGGCCCGGCCTCTGGCGGCTGGTCCGGCTCGCGCCGGCAAGCACCGCGCTGACCACGGCGTGGGTGGTGCTCGCGGCGGCCGGCGCCCTGTTGGTTCCGGCGGTCTCGGGCCGCGCCGTGGACGCGGTGCTGACCGGACGCGGCCACGGTGCCGCGCTCGCGGCGCTCGCGGGACTCCTCGCCCTCCGGCTGGTGGCCGAGGCGTGCGGCGGAGTGTCGCGGGTGGACACCACCACGCGGGTCCAGGGTCGGCTGCGGTACGCGTTGCTGCGCCATGTCTTCGCCCTTGGCGTGCCCGGCGCGCGCCGCTACCCGACCGGAGACCTGGTGACGCGGCTGACCGCCAACGCCGCGACCGCTGCCGGCGCCGTTCCAGCGCTCGTGAACGCCGCGGTGGCGACCGGGACCTCGCTGGTCGGACTGATCGCCCTCTGCGTGATCGACTGGCGGCTCGCCGTTGTGTTCGTGCTCGGCGTCGCCCCGGCGATGCTTCTCCTGCGCCGACTGATGAGCCAGGTGACCGGCGCCTACACCGACTACCTCACACACGTCACCGCGATCGCGGCACGGCTCACCGACGCGCTCGCGGGCAGCCGGACGATCAGGGCGTCCGGCACCGCCCAGCGCGAGATCGCACGCACCCTCGCCCCGCTGCCCGAGCTCACGAAGGCCGGGATGCGCACCTGGGAGGTGCAGCGCAACGCCTCGTGGCAGGTCGGTCTCGTGCTGACCGCGGTGCGCGTGGCGGTACTGCTCGTCGCCGGCATCAGCGTCGCGCAACGGCGCATCACGCCCGGAGAGTTCCTCGCCTCGTCGCTGTACCTCACGTTCGCGCTCGGATTCGTCTCCCAGGCGGACAACCTGCTCCGCATCGGTCACGCGGCAGCCAACGCCCGGCGGGTACACGAGGTGCTCGCCGAACAGCCGCAGGTCGGCCCGGAGGCGGGGCACGAGCGCCGAGCCACCGGGCTGCCACCCGGACCCGGGGCGCTCTCCCTACGCGGCGTCTCGGTGCGGATCGCCGACCAGACCGTGCTGGATCGGGTCGACCTCGACGTGCCGGCGGGCGCCGCGGTCGCCGTGGTCGGGCGCTCCGGATCGGGCAAGACAACGCTCGCCCTGCTCGTGGGACGCCTGCTCGACGCCGACGCGGGCCGGGTGCTGATCGACGGCGCGCCCACGGACGCGGTCGAGCCGGCCGGCCTGCGTCGCGAGGTCGCCTACGCCTTCGACCGCCCGGTACTGCTCGGCGAAACCGTACGGCAGGCACTCACCTACGGCGTACCGCACGCCGCCGGATCCGACGTCGAGCAGGCGGTCCGGCTCGCCCAGGCGGGCGACTTCATCCAGCGGCTACCCGGCGGCCTCGACACGCCGCTCGCGGACGCCCCGGTCTCCGGCGGGGAGCTGCAACGCCTGGGGCTGGCCCGGGCGATCGCGCACGGCGGGCGGGTCCTCGTGCTCGACGACGCCACGTCCAGCTTGGACACGGTCACCGAGGCCAGGGTGGCCGACGCCCTCTCCACCGGGCTCGCCGGGCGTACCCGTCTGATCATCGCCCATCGCGCGACCACTGCGGCCCGCGCCGACCTGGTGGCCTGGCTCGACGGCGAGCGCATCCGCGCGCTGGCGCCGCACGACATTCTGTGGGACACCGAGCCGGAGTACCGGGCGGTCTTCGCGGCAGACTCCGCCGCTCTTGATTCCGCCGCTCTTGATTCCATCGCTCTTGATTCCACCGATCTTGATTCCACCGATCTTGATTCCACAGTGGACGAGGTGAACGCATGACCCGCACGCCTGGCAACCGCGCCGGATCCGCCCTGCTCCGGCGCGAGCTACGCGCCCGCCGGAGCGTACTGACGCGCATCCTGGCCTGGTCGGTCGTGGAGTGCCTGCCGTCGCTGCTGTCCGGGCTCGCGGTGTCCGCCGCCATCGACCGCTTCCTGGCCCGCCAGGTGCTCGCCGGCCTCGGCTTTCTCGCGCTGCTCCTGGCCGCCGCGGGCATCGGGGCGCTGGCCACCAGGCGGCTGTTCCCGTGGCTGGCCGAGGTGGTGGAGCCGGTACGCGACGCGTTCGTCACGGCCGTCGTGGAGGGTGCGGTCGCGACGGCCGTCCACTCGTCCAGGCCGCCGGACACGGCCGGCGTGTCACGCCTCACCGAGCAGGTCGACGCGGTCCGCAACATCCTCTTCGGCCTGCTGCGCTCGGTCCGCCAGACGGCTTTCACGTTCGCCGCCGCGCTCGCGGGACTCGCGGTGCTCGCCCCCGTGGTCGCCCTGGCCACGGGTACGCTCGCCGTGCTCGCACTGGCGGCCTTCGCGCTGCTGCTGCCTGGCCTGGCCGCCCGGCGCAGAGCCGTTCTGCTGGCCGACGAGGAGGTGGCGCGACGCGCCGGCACCACCTTTGCGGGTATCCGCGACGCCATCGCCTGCGCCGGCGAAGACCGTGCCGTCGGCGATGTCGGCTGGGCCGTGGACCGGCAGATCGCGCTCAGCCGGGCGCTTGCCCGAGCCGGTGCCGTGCGCACGCTGGTCGTGTTCACCGGGGGCCAGCTCCCGCTGGTGGCGCTGCTGGCCGCGGCGCCGTGGCTACTGCGCCACGGGGACCTGACGTTTGGTGAGGTGGTGGGCGCGGCCACGTACCTGACGGTCAGCCTCGAACCCGCGCTGCGCAGCCTGGTCGAGGTGATCGGCGGGTCAGGCCTCGACCTGTCCGTCCATCTGCGCCGGCTCGGCGAGGCCTTCGCCCGTCCGCAGCCGCCACAGGACGGCGACCGCGTCGCGACGCAGCGGTGCGATCTGGCGATCCGCGACCTCACGTTCGCGTACGGACCACACGCGAAGCCGATCGTCGAGAACCTGGACCTGACGTTTCCCGACGGCGGCCATGTCGCCGTGGTCGGCTCCAGCGGGATCGGCAAGTCGACGCTGGCCAGCCTCCTCACCGGGCTGCTGAAGCCGCAGCAGGGCAGCGTCCAGCTCGGCGGACGCGACCTCGGCCAGATCCGCGAGGCGGACCTGCGCCGGCTGCTCGGCCTGATCCCGCAGGAGGCGTATGTATTCGCCGGCTCGCTGCGCGAGAACCTGACCTATCTCGCACCGCACGCGGGCGAGCGCGACCTGGCGGCGGCGATCACCGCCGTCGGCCTGGACCGGCTCGTCGCGCGACTGGGCGGCCTCGACGCCCAGGTGACCGCCGGCGAGCTGTCGGCCGGCGAGAAGCAGCTCATCGCCCTCGGGCGGATGTACCTGTCGCCGGCCCGCGTCGTCATCCTCGACGAGGCCACCGCGAACCTCGACCCGGTGGCCGAGGCGCGCGCGGAGGCGGCGTTCGCCCGCCGACCCGGCACCCTCATCGTCATCGCGCACCGGATCAGCTCGGCTCGCCGGGCCCAGCAGATCCTGCTACTGGACGGGGACAGCGTGCACCGGGGTACCCACGACGACCTCGTGCGGACCTCGCCGCTCTACGCGGATCTCGTGGGGCACTGGGACGTCCGTGAGCCGGCGGCGGCCCGGCTGTCCTGACCGGGCTGTCCTGACCGGGCCGCTGTCAGGGCTACCGTCATGGAGCCGTCACGGCCGCGACTCCAGATGCGTGCCGGCGGTCATGGCGCAGACCAGCTCCACGCGCGTGGTCAAGCCGAGCTTGGCGAACGTGCTGGACAGGTGTGCCTCGACGGTCCGCGGGCTGAGGTGCAGTTCGGCGGCGATCTGGCGATTGCTCATCCCGCGGGCGACCAGGACGGCCACCTCGCCTTCGCGCCTGGTCAGCGGAGCGGGCGCACCGGCGGCCGCCGCCATGCCATCGGGTGTCGCGCTGCCGGGTGTCGGGCCGCTGCCTGTCGCGCGGTTGGCTGTCGGGCCACTACCTGGCGCGCCGTTGGTTGACGTGCCGTTGGTTGACGCGCCGCCGGGTGTCCCAATACGCCGCCGGCGCGGCTGTCGGGCGTTCATCCGCCGCTCCTCGCGTGCGGCGTCCGCCAGGTACTGTCCGGCTCCGCATTCCTCGAAGCGCGCCCGCGCCAGCGCGAAATGCTCCCGGGCCAGGTCGAGCTTCCCGAGCGCCGCGTACGCCCGGCCGGCCACCAGGCGGGCGTGGCCGGCGTCGAGCCGGTCGCCACTGTCGTCCAGTGCCACCGCCGCATCGGTCGCCAGCGTCGCCGCGGCGGCCGGGTCGTCGGCCAGGACGGCCACCGCGTGCGCCAACCGGGCGGGTCCGGCGGCGGCCGGCATGCCCAGCCGGTCGGCCACCACGCCGGCCCGGCGCGCCCAGCGTTCGGCCTCGGCGGTGTTTCCGCGCCCGGCCTCCGTGGTGGCCAGCAGTCGGTACCGGCGCGGCTGCGAGGTCGGATCGAGGTCGGCCACCAAAGGCCCGCCGCACGACGCGGTCAACAGCGCGCCGCCGCCCGCCGGGTCGCCCGCCGCCAGATACGCCTCGGCGAGCAGGGCGGACGCGAGTGCGCCGTGCCGGTCCACGGGTGGCGCATCCGGTCCGATCCCCAGCCGTTCGATGCCCAGCCGTTCGATGCCCAGCCGTTCGATGCCCAGCCGTTCGATGCCCTGCCGTCCGATTCCCTGCCGCACGTCACCTCGCGCGGCAGCGATCCAGTCGCCGCCGGCCCGCGCGGCCACGCGCAGCTGGTTGCGCCCGGTCGCGTGGGCGGATGTCAGGGCTTCCGCGAACAGCTCGCCCGCCTCGACCAACCGCCCGCTGCGCCCGGCGACCACACCGCGCGCCAGCAGGAGCTCGGCCAGGACATGGTGCTGGCCGGTCCGGGCCACCAGTCGCAGCGCGCGGTCCAGATGCCGACCGGCCACGTCCAGCCGGTCGCCCGACAGCTCCGCCCAGCCCAGCCACACCGCAGCCTCGATCTGGTACGACAGTTCGCCGTCGATCGACGCATCGACCAGCTCGCCGGCCTCGCGCAGGCACGCCAGCCGCCGCTCGCCGGTGTCCCTACCCGTATCGGTGGCCACCGGCGCGGACAGCACCCAGACGGCCAGCGCTGCGGCGAGCATGAGGTCGTCACCCGCGCCACGGGCGGCGGCCACGGCGTCGTCCGCCGGCCCCGGATCGCCGAAGGAAGCGGGGTCCATCATGGACGCTGCCGCGAGTTCGAGCTTGAGCTCCGCGACGGCGTGCCGACCCTGGTGGTCGACGCTGTCGAGCTCGGCGCGCAGCAGCGCCCGGGCTTCGCGGTGCCGGCCAAGGAGCCGCTCGACCCGGGCGGCGACGGCGACCGTGCGGGCGCGTACATCCGAAGGCTCCCCCGGCAGGAGCGGAATGATCTCGTGGACGAGGTCGCGACTTTCCAGCAGGCGGCCGCTCGCGCTCAGGGCACGGGCCCGCGCGGCGAGCAGCCGCATCCGGTAGGACGCGTGCCGGGGCTCCGCCGGCAGCAGGCGCAGCGCGGCGTCGAGCCACCGGGCGGCGATCCGGGGTGCGGCCCCCATCATCGCGCTCGCCGCGTGCACGAGTACGTCCAGCGCCTCCCGGTCGCCGCCCGCCGCAGCCTGTGCCAGATGCGGTGCGCGGCGCAGGGTCGAGGCGCCCCGCTGGGCGAGGCTGCTCGCGGCCCGCCCGTGTGCGGCCAGGCGCCAGCCGGCGCCGGACGACTCGTAGGCGGCGCGCCGCACCAGCGGGTGCCGAAACTGCAGGCGCCCCTCGGTCGGTCCGGGGCGCACGAGGTCGCGGTGCACGAGCACGTCGAGCGCGGCCAGCACGAGGGCGAGGTCGACCTCGGCGATGTCGGCGACAAGCTCGGGTTCGAACCGCACGCCCGCCACGGCGGCGGCGTGCGCGACCAGCTGGTGCGGCGGTGCCAGCGACGCCAGTTCGGCGGCCAGCGCCGGGGCAGGCTCCGCACGGGTCGCCGCCGTCAGGTAGCAGGGGTTCCCGCCGCTGGCCTCGTAGCGACGTAGCTGGGCCGAGCGGTCGGGCTCAGCGGCCAGCAACGGGCCGGCCTCCTCGAACGTCAGCGCGCCCGGCTCGACGGTGTCGACGAAGCCGTCACGGGCGGCGCCGGCCAGGACCGCCGCGATGCGTGCTGGGACCTGGCGCGGCCGGTACGCCATCGCCACGACGAGCGGCACCTGCGGCCGGCAGCGCAGCAGCGACTCGCACCATCGCGTCGAGTCCTCGTCGGCAGCGTGCAGATCATCGAGTACGAGCAGGAGACCCGGTGGCTCGACGGTCTGTTCGAGCAGAGTCCGCAGCGCACCGTGCACCCGATGGTGGTCGGCCTCTCCCCCGCCCCCGCGCGTCGGCGTGACCCGGCGCAGCAGGGTCAGCTCATCTGCGCCGAGCGCGTTCGCCCCCGCGCACCGTAGCTGCTCGTCGACCACGCCGCCGAGAAGACCGAACGGCACCGGACGCTCGAAGGGCGTGCCGGCGCCCCACCGTACGGTCCAGCCACGCCGCGCCGCCCCGGCCGCCACCTGGCGCAGCAGCGCCGTCTTACCGATCCCGGGTTCGCCCGGGACGGTCACCACGCGCGCACCGCCACCACCGCCAGCGCCCACGGCCGCGATGATCTCTTCGAACCCTGCCAGCTCTGCCGCCCGCCCGACGAAGCCTCCGACAGAGCCTCCGGCAAGGCCACCCGACGCTGTCGCCGACTTCGGTACGATCTGCCCCATCATCGTCCCCCCGAATGACGCCTGCGACGGAAGCGTCCACCCGGGAGGCAGATCCCCGCATGGGGGCACGGCACCCAGTTTCCCCGCGACCCTGTCGGCTGCGCGACGCCGGGAAACCGATCCCTTCCGTCAGAACCGTCCGGGTGAGGGGTCACAAGGAGCACCGGGACAGCCGGGCGCGCGGCAAATGCGGGGGCCGTGCCCCCATGTGCGGGCCGCCGGCGCCTGCGACCGTGTCCCACATGCGACAGCATGGCCGGCAAATGGCGAAGACAGCGGCAGACGCGAGAACAGCGGATGCCAGAACACCGGATCCGCGAACACCAGATCCGCGAACACCAGCGTCGGCGGGCCGGTGCGCCGGCTTCGGCCTTCCGTGGCCGGGACCGACGGCGCCGCGCAGTGTCCGGAACCGCAGCGTCCCGAACGGCAGCGTCCCGAACGGCAGCGTCCCGAACGGCAGCGTCCCGAACGGCCGATTCCCGACAGTCCGGAAGACGAATATGGGGGCCTGGCCCCCATACAGCGCGCCCGCGCGAATGGCATCCTCGACGCCGTGACCACGATGACGCCGAGCGGCCAGCCGCTGGCTGCCGACGCGACGTGGTGGGCGCGTGCCTTGACGCTGGCGGAGCGCACGGCGGCGGGCGGCCGCACCGGACGGCGCGGCACCCCGACCGAGCGGGACCGGCGCCGTCTCGAGCGCTGGCGAGCCGCCCACGACCTGGGTGCGCGCGGGCAGTTCGGGCATCGGCTCGCCGCTGTCGACCTCGACGAGACCACCCTGCTCGCGTTGCTGGCGGAGCCGCCCGCGGCCCTCGCCGCCCGCACCGCGCCGCCGGAGTGGGCAGCGTTCGTCGAGCACGCACTCCAGCGGGTCAACCCATCCGGCCGGGTACCCGACGGCGAGCTGACCTGGTACGCGGGCTTCACCGCGATCGTCGCGCCGTTCGTGGCGGCGGCCGCTGACCGGCTTGAGGGCGCGGCAACCGGTGCCGGAGCCGCCGCGGTGGCCGACCTCGCGGCCGTCCGTCGCGGCTTCGCCGAGTACCTGACCGATCTGCTGGTACGCCGGGCCGCCCGCACCCTGGTCCTGGAGCTGAACGTCCTGCGGGTCACCGAGCGGTTGGCGGGCGGCACCCCGCAACAGCGGTTCGCGGCGTTCGTCGAGCGGATAACCGGTCGCGACGGGCTCGGCGCGCTGCTCGGCGAGTACGCGGTGCTGTCCCGCCTGATCGGCCAGTCCTGCCTGAACGCCGCCGACGCCTACGCCGAACTGCTGGTGCGGCTGGTCGCCGACCGGGAGGCGCTCGCCGGTGAGGTGCTCGGCGGGGCGGATCCGGGCCCGCTGGTCGCGGTCGACGTGCGCGGTGACGGTCATCGGCACGGCCGTTCGGTGGCCCTGTTGCGCTTCGCCGGCGGCGCGCGGGTGGCGTACAAGCCGCGGCCGGTGACCATCCACGCCCGCTTCAACGAGCTGGTCCGCTGGCTGGAGACTAGGACCTCCGGCCTGCGGTTGCGTACCCTCGCGGTCCTCGACCGGGGCGAGTACGGCTGGGTGGAGTTCGCGCAGCACCGGCCGTGCGCCGACGACGACGAGGTGGCGGAGTTCTACCGCCGCCTCGGCGCGCTGCTGGCCCTGCTGTACGCCCTCGACGGCACCGACGTGCACTGCGAGAACCTCGTCGCCTGCGGTGACCAGCCGGTCCTCGTCGACCTGGAGACGCTGCTGCATCCCACGCTTCCCGCCACAGGGCCGGCGGCGAACGATCCAGCGGCGGCCGCGTTGGCGTCCTCAGTGGATCGCATCACGCTGCTGCCCCGGCTGCTGGTTGGCGAGCACGGCGCGCTGGACGTGTCCGGGCTGGGCGGCGATCCCGACGTACGGCATCCCTTCGACGTGGTGGCCTGGCAGGCGGATGGCACCGACGAGATGCGCCTGGTCCGCCGGCCCACCCGGTTCACCGGCGCGGAGAACCGTCCGGTCAACGGCGACGGGGAGGTCGATCCGGGCGCGTACGTGGAGGTGCTTCTCTCCGGTTTCCGCGCTGGCTACGACGCGATCGTTGCGCACGGCGCGGACCTGCTCGGCCCCGGCGGGCTCCTGGCGCGCTGCGCCGAGGACCGCACCCGGATGGTGCCCCGGGCGACCCGTACGTACGCGACGCTGCTCGACGAGTCCACCCACCCGGATCTGATGCGCGACGCCCTCGATCGCGACCGCATTCTCGACGCGCTGTGGGCCTCATCCATCGGCGACGACGTCCGCCACCGGCTCGTACGGCACGAGATCGCGGATCTGTGGGAGGGCGACGTCCCGCTGTTCCTTGCGCGGCCGGGCTCCCGGGACCTGTGGACCGGCGACGGCGAGCGACTGGCCGGCCTGCTCGCCGAGCCGAGCCTGGCGCGGGTCGTCCGCAAGATCAGTGGGATGGGCGAGCTGGACCGTTACGACCAGGAATGGATCATCCGGGCGTCGATGGCGACCCGGGCGACCGCGGACGCGCACGACGCCAAACGGCTCGTCCTCGGCGCGGGACCGGCTGTCCTGCCCGACCCGGATCGGCTGCTGGCCGCGGCGCGGGCGATCGCCGACCAGCTGGTGGCCCGCGCGTACCGGGACGGGGGGCGGGTGAACTGGTTGGGTCTGGAGGCGCTCGAAGGTCGGCACTGGATGGTCCGCCCGCTCGGCGCCGGCTTCGCCCACGGGTACACCGGTGTCGCGCTGTTCCTGGCTCAGATCTCCGCACTGACCGGCGCGCCGGGTTACGCCGAGTGTGCCCGGGACGCAGTCAGTCCGGTGCCGAAGCTGCTGGCCGGCATCGCCGCGGAACCGCTGGCGCCGGCGCTGGTCGGGTGCGGTGGTTTCGAGGGGCTCGGGGGTGTCGCGTACGGGCTGAGCCGCCTCGCCGTCCTGCTCGGGGACGCGGAGATCGCCGGCTGGGTGGTCCAGGCGGTGGACCTGACGGCTGCCGCGAGCGCGGCGGCGGAGCACGACGGCGTAGCCGAGGGCCTGGCCGGCTGTGTCGCCGCGATGCTGGCGGTCCATCAGGCGACCGGGCTGCCGGCGGCCTGGCAGACCGCGTCACGATGCGCGCAGCGGCTGGCGGGGTCGGACTCCATGCCTGTCGATCACATACCTGTCGATCACATGGCTGTCGATCACATGGCTGCCGGTCGCGGCTTCGCGAACGGCGCGGACGGGCTGGGCTGGGCGCTGCGCCGGTTCGCGATGGCCGGCGGCGGCGAACGCTTCGCCCGCGCCGGGGCCGCGATACTGGACCGGGCCAACGGGGCCGCCATGCTCGACCGGGCCAACGGGGCCGCCATGCCGGACGGCTGGTGCCGGGGCTTGGCCGGCCGGGTTCTGGCCCGCGTCGGGGAGCCGACTGCTCGCCACGCGCGGCTCGGCCTGGATGCCATGCTCGGTGGTGCGCCACTGGCGAACCACAGCCTGTGTCACGGCGAGTTGGGAAACCTGGAGCCGTTGATCGTTGCGGCGAGCCGGGGTGACCGGTCGGCCGCGACGAGCCTGGGCGCTCGCACTGCCCAGGTACTCGGCGCGATAGAACGGTACGGCGCCCGGTGCGGCACACCGGGCGGTGTGGACAGTCCGGGTCTGCTGACCGGGTTGGCGGGAATCGGCTATGGACTACTCCGCGTAGGATTCGCCGGTCGGGTGCCATCGGTACTGCTGCTGGAGCCCGACCGGGTTTGACCGGGAAGATATTCGACAACTGGGGGGCACGCATGCACGGAGAGGAACTGGCCCGAAGCTGGAAAGATCCCGAGGGCCGGGAAGAGCCGACCGAAGAGCATCCCGCGGGGCGCATCGGGCTGCGCGCTCGGGCACAGATGGGCGCGCGGGCCGCTCTGCTGTCGGGCCTGGTGCTGGCCACGGCGGTGACCGCCAGCCTGCCACCGGACACCGGCGACCCGAGCATCCTGCCCACGATCGGGCGTGGGTAGCACCGCACCGTCACTTTTCCGTCGTTGCCGCGTCAGCCCTGGCATTTGTCACATCCGGGGCTGACCGGCCCGATCATCCGCCGGTAGCCTGCCCGCATGCAATTGAGCGCACCGGCTCTCATCGGCCGCCATGCCGAACTCGCCGCGCTCGACGCCGCCCTGGAGCGGACCGTGAAGCGGCGTGGCGGTGCCGTTTTCCTCACCGGCGAGGCCGGGATCGGCAAGTCCCGGCTGGCCCGGGAGACCGCGAGCCGTGCCTTCTCGACCGGCATGCGGGTGCTGCGCGGGCGGGCCAGCACGCTCAGCACGGCGGTGCCGTTCCGCCCGCTCACCGAGGCGCTGCTCGGTCTGTTCCGTAACGGCGAAGCGCCCGACTATCCCGAGCTCGTGCCGTACCGGCCGGTTCTCGGCCGGCTGATCCCGGAATGGCACGAGCCGTCGCCTACCGGCGGTGGTGAGTCCCTGGTGATCCTCGCCGAGGCGGTGCTGCGCCTGCTCGCGCTGGCCGGCCGCGACGGTGGCTGCCTGCTCGCGCTCGACGACCTGCAGGATGCCGACGCCGAGACGCTCACGGTCGTCGAGTACCTGGTCGACAACCTGGAACGGCAGCCGGTGCTGCTGCTGGCGACGATGCGTGCGGAGAACGGGCCGGCCTTCGACCTGGTCAGCGGCGCCGGGCGGCGGGCCGCCGCGACGCTCGTGCCGCTGCGCCCGCTGGACGGCGAGGACATGCGCCGGCTGGTCGCAGCGTGCCTCAACGTCCCCGCCGACGCCGTGCCGGAGCCGCTGCTGGACCGGCTGCGGCGCGACTGCGACGGCAACCCGTTCATCGCGGAGGAGATGCTGGGCGACTGGGTGGGTAGCGGTGCGCTCACCCCGGTCGGCGAGCGCTGGCGTGTGGTCGGCGAGCTGACCAGTCACGTGCCGACGAGCCTGGTGCGCAGCGTCGCCGACCGTGCCGACCGGCTCGGCCCGGAGGCGCGCGGCATGTTGTGCGCGGCCGCTGTCCTGGGCCGCCGATTTCCGTTGACGGTGCTGCAGGCCATGACCGGGCTCGACGACCGCAGCCTGCTCCGGCACCTGCACGCCGCTTTCACCGCACAGCTCCTCGTGCCTGACGAGCAGTCCACCGACTGGTACGCGTTCCGCCACGCCCTCACGGCCGAGGCGCTCATCGCCGGAGTCGGCCCGACGCGCCGCCGCGAGCTCGCCGCCAGCGCCGCCGACGCGATCGAGCGGCTGCACCCGGACCTGCCCGGCGAGTGGTGCCAGCTCACCGCACACCTCCGCATGGTGGCCGGTGCCCGCTCGGCGGCCGGTCGCCTGCTCGCCGTGGCGGGGCGGCGCGCGTTGGTCGGCGGGGCGGCCAACTCGGCGGTGGCCCTGCTCGACCGCGCCCGCGAATGCCTCACCGACCGGGCGGACGCGGCCGCGCGGGCCGATGTGCTCGAAAATCTCATACACGCGCTGCTCGAGGCCGGGCAGATCGACCGGGCGCTGGCGTTCGCGTCCACGCTGGACGGCACTGATGCCGGCGCCCTCAGTGCCGATCGGCGGGCCGCCCTGCACACCCAGCTCGCCTGGGTCGCCGCCGTGGCGGGGCGGTCGGCGGAGGGGGTGGCGCAGGTCAACGCGGCGCGTGCCCTCAGTGGGTCCGCCGACGGGGACCGCACGGCCGGCATCGACGTGGCCGCCGCCTACCTGGCCCTGCACGGCTCGGGCACCGACCGCCTCGAAGTCGCCGAGGCCCTCGCCCGCCGCGCGATCGACGCCGCCGAACGCGTACCACTGCCGGTCGTGGCCTGCCAGGCCTGGCAGCTGCTGGGTCTGCTCGCCCGGCGCCGGTCCTTCGACGAGTCCACCCGATCTTTCGAACGGATGGCTGCCCTCGCCGACGCGCACGAGCTACCGATCTGGCGCATCCACGCGCTGGTCAAACTCGCCGGCAACGACGGGCTGCGGGACGGCTCGACCGGCCGCTTGGTGCAGGCGCGGGAGGAGGCGATGCGGGCCGGTGCGGTCGCCGTCGGGTACGGGCTCGACGCCAGCCTCGCCTTCCAGGCCGTCCTGTTCGGTGACTACCAGCACGCGGCGGACCTCATCGACAGTTGCCTGCCGGCCATCATGCGGCTGCATTTCACCGACACCGCCCATTACGCGCTGACCGTTAAGGCCGCACTGGCCGCACACCAGGGCAGGCGTGCGGAGATGGAGCACGTGATGGCGGAGTTCACGGCGCTCGGCGGCGACCGGTCGGCGCACCTGCCGCTGGCCTCCGGCCAGTGCCACGCGATCTGCGCGCTGCTGGAGGAGGACCGCGACCGGGCAGTCGAGGCACTGGTGCGCGCGGGAAAGTACGAGGAGGCCAATCCCACCATCTACCATCTGGCCGGCCGCCACGGGCTGCGCCTGCTGCTGCGCGCGCTGGCCGGCGAGCTGACCGAACCCGAGTACGAACACGCCGTCGCGGCCGCGTCGAGTCAGCTGCGGTGGAACCGCCAGTTCGCCCTGCTGGCCGGGGCGGTGCTGCTCGGCCGGGCCGGCCGCCCCGACGCCGCGGACAGCGCCGTGGCACAGGCCCAGGAGGCCGCGGCACCGTTCGTGATGGCGCGGCATCTCGGCGCCCGGCTGGTCGCCGAGGCCGCCATCGCCGACGGCTGGGGTGACCCGGTGAGCTGGCTGCGCGGAGCCGAGGATTACTTCCACGCCGCGTCCGTGCCGGCGGTGGCGTCCGCGTGCCGGGGGCTGCTGCGCACCGCCGGCGCCAGCGTCTCCCAGCGGCGCACCGGGCACGAACGGATCCCGGACGAGCTGCGCCGAAATGGCGTGACCATTCGGGAGTACGAGGTCATGGAACTGCTGGTGGGGCGCCTGGGCAACAAGGAGATCGCCGGACGGCTGCACATCTCCCCGCGTACGGTCGAAAAACACATCGCCAGCCTCATCGCCAAGACCGGGCAGGCGGACCGGTCAGCGCTCAGCGCGTATGCGGGGACGATCGCCGGTGGTGCCACACGCGGCTGACTGCGGCACGGCCGACTGCGGCACGGCCGACGCCGGCACGGCCGACTCCGGCTCGTCAGGCGACGAACGTCACCCGGTGGCGGCGTCGGGCCCGGAGGAACAGCACGGCACCCGTCCCGGCGAGCAGCAGGCCGCAGCCGGCGATCAGGATCGCGTTGCTTCCGGTGATCGGTAGCGAGCCACCGCCACCGCCACCGGTGCCGCCGGCCGCGGTGCTCGTGGTGGCCGACGGTGCACCCGTCGGGGCCGGCGCGCTCGCCGATGCCGAGGGGGCGGGCGCCGATGCGGGCTTGACGACGACGTCCACCCAGTAGTTGTGCACCGAGGCCGTGGCTGGGAAGCCAGCGCCGAGCCGGAAGGCGCCCGCCTTGGCCGAGGCATGCAGCGGTCCGCTGTCCAGCCCGACGTCGGCGAACGCGTTCTGGTTGACCGAGTAGAAGCCGACCGACGTGTGGTACGAGGCGAGGTACGTGGTGTGCGCGCTGATCGGCACCGGTTCGGCGAACGTCACGGTCTGCCAGCCGGAGCCGGTCTCCCCCGCGAACGTCGCACTGCCCAGGAGCCGGCCGTCGGCCGTCCACAGTGCACCGGTGTGCGTACCCGTGTTCTTGTCGCCCTTGTAGAACCGCAGCGCGGTCACGGTGCCCGCGACGTCGGAGCAGAACGTGAGCCCGAGCTCGATCGGGCCCGGGTCGTCCCAGTTGGCCACCGCCGGCCTGTCCGTGTCGACGAAGAAGCTGAACGTCGACGGCTTGTCCCCGCCGCCACCCGCGACGAACAGGGGGTCGACCCAGTAGTTGGTGGCGTTGAACGAGCTGGTCGGAAAGCCGCTGGCGGCGCCGTAGCGGAAGACTCCATTGTGGGTACCAGGTGCGGTCAGCGGACCGTTGGTCACCGGCGCGGTGAAGAACTTCGCGGTTGTGGCGTACTGGCCGTGCGGTGCGAAGTAGGACGCCACGTACGTCGTGTCGGCCGTCACGGGAACCGGCGAGCTGAACCGCGCGGTCTGCCAACCGGTTTCGGGCGAGTCGGGGAACGTGAGGCTGGCAACGAGGGTGCCGCTGGCCCGCCACAGGCTGCCGGTGTGGGTGCCGGTGTTGCCCGGTCCCTTGTAGAACCGCAGGCCGGTCACCTTGCCGTCGACCGCAGGTGTGAACCGCACCCCCAGCTCCACGGCGGCGCTGTCGTCGGCGGCCGCCACTGCCGGTGTCGCGTTGGCGGGAAACAGCGTGACGGCGGGGGTCTCGGCCAGCGCCGCCGACGGGGCCAGCGTCAATGCCGCGGCGCCCAGCGCGGTGGCGCAGAACGCGGCAGCGAGCAGCCGCCAGTGTGCGATGACCGGCGGGTGGGCGTGCACGCGCTGCTTGCCGGCCACGGGTTGTGCCCCCTCGGACGCTGTTGGCAGGAAGGCCGCCGTACGCCGCCGAGCGGCGCACAAGCACGGCGGACATTAGCCCGTCCGGCATTGTCGCGCCATGAATCGTTTACCCGACCCGGAACCGACCGTTCGTATGGTGCGCGGAGGGCTTGTCGCGCGACACGCGTCAGGCGTGGACAGTGGTGTGACGGTGCGCGAGCAGGTCGATGAGCATCCGCTCGTCATCGGGCGGCAGCATCGCAACGAACCGGGCCAGGACCGCCCGGCGATCGCCGCCGGCGTCGAGGAGGTCGCGGATCCGGCTGGCGGCCAGTTCGTCCTGGCTGGCCACTGCGGTGTACACAAACGACTGCCCGATCCACTCGCGCCGGGTAAGGCCCTGCTGGTGCAGGCGGCTGAGGGCGGTCATCACCGTCGTGCACATCAGCGTGCCGCCGAGCCGCTCGCGTACCTGCTCAAGGGTCATCGGACGATCACCCGCCGCGAGTGTCGCGATCACCTCGCGATCGAGGTCGCCCCTGGTACGCGGAGCCTGATCCAACATGTCGCGACCGCCTCCCCAAACTGACCGAACGTCCGCACGCCGAGGTCGGGTCCGCGGGACACGAACCGATCATTGGCGCCCTCCCACCCTGCCGGTCGCGCCCGGCACGGCACCAGGTACTTAATCGACATCCAACGTGCAGCTAAAGCGCGCTACACCGCGGTGGTGATGAATCGGATATAGCGCCCTTAAGTGGAATGATTATCAGGGCGCCCAGGCGCCGAGCCACCGGTCGACCGGGGGTCACGTCCTAGCGCCGTGGTCTCTAGAACCGTCGGCTCTTTCCCTTCGGCGGCAACAACTCCAGCACGCATCTCATCACGCGCGTCGAGAACCCTGGCCCTCAGGTCACGCGGCGTGGCCGGGGGCTCTGGGTTGGTTGAGTTCGTAGGGTCTGCCGTCGGGTCTGGTGGCGGTGACCGCGCCGGCGTCGATCGCGATGCGCCATCGTCCTTCGTGGACGAGTCCGTGGTGGTGGCGGCAGAGCAGGATGAGGTTGTCGAGGTAGGTGGCGCCGCCGTGGGCCCAGGGCTGTAGGTGGTGGGCGTCGGTCCAGGCGACCGGGGGGTGGCAGCCGGGGAAGCGGCAGCCGCGGTCGCGGGCGTGCAGGGCCTTGCGCAGCCAGGCGGGCACGAGCCGGTGGGCCCGGCCGACGTTGAGCGGCTGGCTGGTGGCCGGGTCGAGGATGATCCGCCAGATGTCGGCGTCGCCGGCGATGCGTTGCGCGGTGACATCCGCGATGGCGCCGACCCATTCCAGCTGCGCCGGCACCGCCTGGTCAAGATCGGCCAGCGTGGTCGCGGCTGGGCTGGCCTCGGCCGGCCCGCCCGCTCCGGACACCCCCGGCAGCCGGCCGGGGCGGCCGGACGCCACTGGGGGCCGGCCGGGCGCCTCTGGGGGCCGGCCGGGCGTCGCCGGGAGCCGGCCGGTCAGCGGACTGATCGTGCTCGCCGTGTGGGGCGCCTCCGCGGTGTCCGCGTTGGTCGTGAACGCACCGCCCGACCGCCTGGACACCTACACCAACCTGTCACGTACGCCCTCGATCTGGGCATCATCGCGCCGGTCGCGATCACGGCGGGCGTGCTGGTGTGGCGCGGCAACCCGCTCGGCAAGTTGCCGGACGAGCGAACCCGTCCGTGCACGACCGGGTGGCGCGGTGCCACGGGACCTTGGGCCCTAGCGTCCGGCGGTTCACCAGACGTCGACTGAGGGCATGAAGACGACGGTTGGGGACACACGGCCGCTTCCCTCGGGAAGGATCGGGGCCGGCGCCCGATTCCGGGCGCCGCTGTGGCGCCCGGGTGCGATCGGCCGAGTGCGGCGGCGGGTGATGTCGGCGGCCCCGTCCGCGGCCCGGTCGGCGCTCCGGCCGGTCGCCGACCGGGCCAGCGCCACCGATCTCGCGTTTCTGTCCATGGATACCGGCTCGGTGCCGGAGCAGTTCGCCGCGGTTCTGGTCCTCGCCCCGGACGGCCCGTTCGACCTGCTACGCGTCCAAGGGCTGATCGCCGAGCGGGTCCCCGCCATCCCCCGGCTGCGCCAGCGGCTGGTCCGGGTGCCGCCCGGGTGCGGCCGGCCAATCTGGATAGACGACCGCGAATTCGACATCCGGCGCCATGTACGCCACCTGCCATGCCAATATCCCGGCGACGAGCGCGCGCTCCTCGACAGCGCCATCGCCGTGATCACCGCCCCCTTGCCGCGCTCCCGGCCGCTATGGTCCGCCGTCTTCGTCACCGGGCTGGCCGGTGACGCGGTCGCGCTGGTGGTGGTCGTGCACCACGTGCTGGCCGACGGCATCGGCGGTCTCGCCGTCCTGGCCAGCCTCGCCGATCGGAGAGCTGGCCAACCGCCGCTCGCGTTCCCGAGGCGCCCACCGCAGTCCGGACAGCTCGCCGTCGACGCCCTCATCGGGCGACTGCGTGTACTGCTGCGCGCTCCCGCAGCCTTGCGCGACCTTCGGACGTCCATGATGGCGGCCGGAGGGCTGGCACCTGCCCGCGCCACCCCGTGCTCGCTGGTGCAGCGCACCGGGCCAGACCGCCGGCTCGCCGTCGTCCGCACCGACCTCGCGGCGCTGCGCGCGGCGGCCCACCGCCACGGCGGCACCGTCAACGACGCCGTCCTGACCGCCGTCGGCGGCGCTCTGCACAGAGTACTGAGAGGCAGAGGCGAATCCGTCGACTCCTTCACCGTGGCGGTGCCGGTCGCCGGACGCCGGTCGGCAAGCGCGTCCCAGTTGGGCAACCAGGTCGCCCCGATGCTCGTCACGCTCCCGGGCACCGGTGACCCATCACAGCGGCTCCGGCACATCGCCGCCGCCGTCCGGGCCCGCAAGGGCTCCGCAACCGGCCCACCGCCGATCGCGCTCCTGGGGCCGCTGTTCCGGGCCGCGGCCGCGCTTGGTGGTTACCAGTGGTACATGAACCACCAACGTCGACTGCACACGCTCGTCAGCCATGTGCGTGGCCCCGACCAGCCGATCACATTCGCCGGCGCCACGGTCAGCGCCATCATCCCGGTCGCGGTCGCCGAGGCCGGCAACATCACCGTCAGCTTCGAGGTCCTCTCGTACGCCGGCGTCCTGACGATCACCGCCGTCGCCGACCCCGACCATTTCCCGGACCTCGCCATCTTGAGGGATAGCCTGCAGGCCGAACTCGCCCTACTCACCCAGGGCAACGGTTGAAGCACGCACCGCAGCTCAGGACGGACAGGGCCCTGTACGGCAGGCACCCCCTGGCGGTCTGCCCACTAGCTCGCCGACAGCCGCAGCACCCGCGTAACCCGCAGCAGGCGGAGCGCCGCCCGCACCGGCCCCGGCAGCGGTGCAAAGCCTTCGCTGCCGGCGAGCACGCTCGGATCGGTCAACACGACCCGCCGTCCGCCTCGCTCGAGCGTGCAGAAGCCGGCGGCCAATACATTCCTGACCCAGTCACGGTCGGCTCCGTACGGCAGCGAGATCACGTAGCCGTCGTCGAAACGGAAGGCGATCACCGGGGTCCGGTAGCGGCGGCCCGACGTGCGCCCACGATGCACCACGACCGCCACTGGGGAGAACCGCCGCCCGGCGAAGGTCCGAACGATGTGGTTGGGCCCCCGCCGGTTCAACCGCGCCAGCCGATCGGAGAGCCTCATTGATGGATGATACGTCGCGGCCAGCAAGCCGGTCACCGCCACGCGGGCGGAGCGACCTCAGCGCGGACATGGCATACATCCTCTTGCGGTGCCTGCGGCGATGCATTCCTCCGGCGGGTTGCCCAAGCCGCCCGCAACCGGCCGCGAAGAACGGCTTGACCAGTGACGGACAGCGGCGGGCTCTGGGACGTTCGGCCCTGGGCGCAACCACGTGCGTGGGCGAAACCTGGAATCGGAGGCGGCAACTACGGCGCCGGAGGGAGTTCGGCCATGGCTGTTGTGACCAGAGCGCCCGAGGCCGCGATGGCGACAGGACACGGACGCTCAGGCGGTTGGCTTTCGCCCAGATTCGGGTCCCGGTCCAAGGTCAACACCAGTGGCATCTGTACGTCGTCGCGGCCGCCACGGATAGAGCCGGATGGTGATAGCGGCCGCGACTCGAAAGCACGCGACTCTGAAGCACGCGACTCTGAAGCACGCGACTCTGAAGCAGAGGTGATGAGATGGTCGACCGGCGATGGGCTCCCGAACGCAACACCACGACCACCACGTATGCGGGCTCCACAACACCGCAGCGGCTGCCATCGTCGCTGCGGGCGGACTGGGCCCAGCTGACCCGGCCCACCGAGCCCGAGCAGCTTTTCGACCCCGGCACGGTCGACCACCTGCCTGCGCCGGCCCGGCGCTGGCTGCGGCATGCGATCGCGGCCGGCACGCCGCTTCGCCGCACGGTTGTGCTCGGCCAGCATGGCATGATCCGCCTCGGTTCCTGGCGGCGGTTCCGGGCCGTCCAGGCGCTCGCCCCGCTGGAAGGCTTCATCTGGGTCGTCACCACGCGCCTGTTCGGCCTGCCGGTCCACGGCTTCGACCGGTACAGTGCCGAAACCGGCGAGATGCGCCACCGCCTGCTCGGTCGGTTCACCGTCATGTCGGCCACCGGGCCGGACGTCAGCCGCAGCGCGGCCGCCCGCCACACAAGCGAAATCATCTGGGTACCCGCTGCCGCGCTCGCGCCGCAGGTCGGCTGGCGTGCAATCGATGACGTCCACGTCACCGCTCTCGTCCCCTGCGACGGGCGAACGTACGAACCGACTCTCACCGTGTCGGCGTCCGGGGCGGTGGAGAAGGTGACGGTTCCGCACTGGACCAATGTCGGCAACATGCCGTGGCACGAGGAGACCTTCACCGCTCTGTTGGGCCCGGAGCGCGCCTTCGGCGGGTACACGGTGCCGGCCGAGACGACCGCCGGCTGGGGGTTCGGCACCGATCGCTGGGCCGACGGCGGGTTCATCAAACAGACCATCGACACGGCTGCCTACCGGTGAGGAGTCAGATGAACAGGAGTTGGGCGCCGTCGGTTTTCTCGATGAAGTCGGCGGCGCTGATGATGCCCTCGACCTCGTCGTAGAGGTCGTCTTCGGTCAGGTGCATCATGTCCGCGGACATGCGGCAGGCCCACAGGTGCCCGCCGGAGGCGACGATCTGCTCCAGAAACTCCGGCACCTCGGGCACGCCGACGTCGGCGATCTGCTTTTTCATCAGGTGGGTGGCCATGGCGGTCATCCCGGGGATGCCGCCGAGACCCTGGGGCATGTGGGTCGCGGTGTTGCCCAGCGGGGTGAACTTCAGGTCGTGCATGCGCGACGTGGTGATCATGTCGAAGCCCCAGAACGTGAAGAACAGGTGTGTCTCCACGCCTTCGCCGAGCGCGGCGTTGGCGAGCACCAGTCCGGGGTAGGCCATGTCGAGGTTGCCCTTGGAGCAGATGATGGCGAGCTTGCGGCCGGTCGTCGTGTCGTCGTCGAAGTTGGGCACGATCGCCGGCGCGGTCTGGGTGGTCATGGCTTCTCCCTCACACGCAGCCGTGCGGCTTGGGTAGGCCGGCGATGTATGCCATCTTCTTGGCCGGCTTCTTGGGGAACAGGGTGAACAGCTCCTTGGTCGAGACGCCGCCCACAACCGACACGCGGCGGAGGGTGGCGGTCTCGCCCTGGGTCTGGTAGTCCTCCCGCAGGAACCGGATGGCCTTCCAGTGCGCCTCGGTCAGATCGATGCCGATCTGCGCGCCGAGCTGCTTGGCCAGGTCGTCGTCCCACTCGTCGTAGACGGTCAGGAAGCCGTCGTCGTCGACGTGCACCGCGCGCCCGGCGATGCTGGTCACAGGCATGGTTTCACTCCTCGGTGTGTTTGCCGGCCATCGACATGTGCGCCGGCAGCGGGATGGGCCGCCCGGGCAGCAGCAGGTTCCAGTACATCCAGCGGAACGCCAGCTTGCCCCAGTGGTTGACGGTGGTCTCTTCGAGCAGGCTGAACGGGCCGATGCCGGGAATCGGGTACCTACCCGGCAGCGGCTCGGTGTCGTAGTTGAAGTCGATGAGCAGGCCCTTGCCGTCGCCGGACTCCACGAAGCAGTTGGCGTGCCCGTCGAAGCGTCCGGTCATCGGCTCGCCGCGCACGTGCTGCACGAAGTTGTCCGTGAAGATCTCCACCGAGAAATGCGCGACGGAGCCGGCCTTGGAGGCGGGGATGTCGCTGGCGTCGCCGAGGGCGAACATGTTCGGGTACGCCTTCGACAGCAGCGTGTGCCTGTCCACCGGCACCAGGTTGAGCTCGTTGCCCAGCCCGGAGCGGGCCACGAACTCGGCTCCCATGTTCAGCGGCACGGTGACCAGCAGGTCAAAGTCGATCTCCCGCTCGTCGTAGGAGACCAGGGTCTTACCGTCGATGCGCTCGACCAGGAAGTCGGTCTCCAAGCTGATCTTGCGCTCCTCCAGCATCGCGCCCAGGTGCTTCGACGCGATCGGCTTGGTGAACGCGCCGGGCAGCGGCGTGGCGTAGACAAGTTCCACCCGGTCGCGCATGCCCCGCATATCCACGATGTGCACCACCAACCGGCCGCCCTCAAACCGGCGAAGGGCCTTGGCCAGGGCGACCGCGCCGTCGTAGGTGTAGAAGTCGAAGATGCTCCCCCGCCACTGCCCGCCATCCAGCATGCCCGGGGTCTGGTCCGGCCGCGGCTGCACACCGCTGGCGATCACCAGATAGTCGTAGGGCAGCCGGCGCCCGTCGGCCAGCAGCACCTCGCGCGCGTCGGGGACGACCCGATCCACCTCGCCGTAGACCAGGTCCACCCCGTCCGGGATGAACCGCTGCCGCGGCTTGACGATCTCGTCCGGCGAGTAGACACCGAACGGGACGAACAGATACCCCGGCTGGTAGAAATGCCGGTCACTCTGATCGACCACCGCGATCTGCCACTCAGCCGCGTCCAGACGACGGCGCAGCCTGTTGACCACCATCGTGCCCGCCGTGCCGGCACCCAGAACCAGTAGCCGTTTCATCACGACCTCCTCCTATACCCCCCACGGTATGTGGGTTGCCGAGGTAGCCGTAGGGACAGAAGTCCTGACCGTGCGGGCCGACCGGGACCGGTGGAACGCCCGCAGCGCCGAAGGCCGGCCGGACGCGAGCGCCCGGCCGGCCTTTCGGCTGCCTAAAGGAGTCAGCAGAAGACCACCCTGGCGGCGATGGCCCAGGAGGAGAAGCTCGCCCACGACCTGTACGCGGCGTTCGCCGACAAGTACCCGGCCGCAGTCTCCGACCGCATCGCGGCGTCCGAGACCCAGCACCTGACCGCGGTACGCACCCTGCTCGAGCGCTACGGCCTCGCCGACCCCACCGCAGGCAAGCCGGCCGGGCAGTTCAGCGACCCGACCGTGCAGGCCAGCTACGACAAGCTGCTCGCGCAGGGCCAGGCCAACCAGGCCGCAGCCCTGCAGGTCGGCCAGACCGTTGAACAGACCGACATCAACGACCTGCAGACCGCGCTGGACGGGCTGACCGCCCCCGACGTGCAGCAGCTTTACACGCACCTGCGCACCGCCTCGCAGCACCACCTGACCGCCTTCCAGAACTGGTCCGCCCGGTGACCGGACCGGGTGCCCGTCGGGACGGTGGCCTCGACCGGCCGCCGCCTCGACGCATACCCAGGGGGGTATGATTGAGACAGGGAGGCGAGCGCCATGACTTTAGACAGCGGGCACGATTTGCTCGGGCGGGTCACCGGCGTGTTGGCCGTGGTCGCCCACCCGGATGACGAGTCGTTCGGGCTGGGCGGCGTCCTGTCGGAGCTGGTCATCAGCGACGCCCGGGCCAGCCTGATCTGCTTCACCCACGGCGAGTGCTCCACAGTTCACGGCAGGCCGGGTGACCTGTCGGTGGTCCGATCCCAGGAGCTGCAGGCGGCCGGCGTCGAACTCCGGCTGTCGCGGGTCGAGCTGCACCACTACCCCGACGGTCAGCTCGCCGCGGTACCGCTCGACGAGCTGGCCCGCCACGTGTTGCGGGTGCTCGGCGAGGAACACCCCAGCCACCTGCTGGTCTTCGACCCCGACGGGGTCACCGGCCACCCCGACCACCGCCGCGCCACCCAGGCCGCCCTGGCCGCGGCCCGCGCCGCCGGCCTGCCGGTACTGGCCTGGGCGCTGCCCCGATCCGTCGCGCAGCGGCTCAACGTCGAACTCGGCACCTCCTTCACCGGTCGCGACCCGGATGAGCTGGACATCACGCTCACCGTGTCCCGCCAGCGCCAGTGGCGGGCCATCGCCCGCCACCGCAGCCAGTCGGTCGACAACCCGGTGCTGCGCCGGCGGCTGGATCTGCTGGGCGACCGCGAATACCTCCGACTGATCCACCCACCGACCCAGAAAGGCAACGACACCATGTCCTACGGCATCACCGTGCGCCTGCCCGCCCCGTTCGCACCCACCGTCGAACGCGTCCGCGCCGCGCTGAAAGAACAGGGCTTCGGCGTGCTTACCGAGATCGACGTGCGGGCCACCCTACGCGAGAAGCTCAACGTCCAGATGGAGGACTACCTCATCCTCGGCGCCTGCAACCCACCGCTGGCCCACCGGGCCCTCGACGCCGACCGTGACATCGGCCTGCTGTTGCCCTGCAACGTGGTCGTGCGCGCCGACGGCTCGGACGCCACCCTCGTACAGGCCCTCGACCCGCAGATCATGGTCCAGGTCACCGGCAAGCCCGAGCTCAAGGACGTCGCCGACGAGGCCACCACCCGGCTGCGGGCCGCCCTCGACACCCTGACCGGCTGACAGATCCAGCCGGATTGCCGGTTTACCGGCGAGCCTCGGCGCTGCTGGTGCGGTGAATGTAGCCGGCCCGCAGCGCCGGCCGCGCTCGCTCCGGGACCGGAACGCCGTCTCCAAGCCGGGCCACCTCGACGGTGCTCTCCTCGCCTGCCTGCCGCGGGATGTCATCGGCGCCGCGGCCCCGGGGGATCGGGTACGGCATGCGGCAGGCGGATGGTGACAATGGTGCCGCCGGCGGGTGGCGATTCGGCGGTGACCGTGCCGCCGTGGGCGGTGACCAGTTCCCGGACCACGGCGAGGCCGATGCCGGATCCGACGACGGAGCGGGCGTGCTGCCCGAGCCAGAGGCGGTCGAAGATGTGCGGAAGTTCGTCGGGGGGGAATGCCGGGCCCGGTGTCGGCGACCTCGAGCACCGCGGATGGTCCGTCGGCGAAGGCGCGCACGGTCACCCGGTCGCCGGGACGGCAGTAGCGGACGGCGTTGGCGAGCAGGTTGGCGATGGCCTGGTGGATGCGGTCGGGGTCGGCCCGTACCGGTATCGGGGTAGCCAGGTCGGCGTCGACCCGCATGCCCGCCGAATCCAGCTGTGGTCGCTGGGCGGCGAGGGCCGCGCGGGCGACGTCGGCGAGGCCGGTGTTGATCGGGTGCAGCGACAGCGCGGCGGATTCGGCGGCGGACAGGTCGGCCAGGTCGGCCACCACGCGGCCGAGCCGTAGCGTCTGGTCGTGCAGGGCGGCCAGCCGCTGCGTGTCGGGTTCGCGTAGGCCGTCGCGCAGTTCTTCCAGGCCGGCCTGCAGCGCGGCGAGGGGGGTGCGTAGCTCGTGGGCGACGTCGGCGGCCAGCTGCCGGCGGACCGTCTCGGCGCGTGCCACCTCGTCGGCCATGGTGTCGAAGGCATGGGCCACCTCGCCAAGTTCGCCGGGGGCGTCAACGCCGGCGCGGGCGGCCCGGTCGCCGGCGGCGAACCGGCGGGCCGCGGCGGCCAGGGCGACCAGCGGCCGGGTGAGGCGGCCGGAGACGTACCCGCTGACGGCCAGCGCGGCGGCGAGGGCAACCAGCGCGGCGCCGATCACCCAGGACCAGGCGACCGTCCGGCCGGCGGTCGCGGCCGTGGCGAAGGCCAGCCGTACCGTGCCCACCCGCTGCCCGGCCACCACGACCGGGGCCTCCACGACCCCGCCGGCACCGGTGTCAGTGTGCATGCCGCCCGCACCCGGTCCCATGCCCCGCCCCGGCCACACCATCGTGCCGCCGGTGTCGCGGACCACGAGCCGGGCCCCGGCGGCGTCGGCGATCGCGGACGCCGCACTCAGGTCCGCACCCGGCCAACCCCGCGCGCTCGCGTACGCGTTGCCGGCCGCCGCGGCGACGCGGCTGGCCGCCTGCTGGCGTTCGCTGCGCTGCGCGCTGGCCAGGCCGCGGTCGGTGCCGACCAGGGCGGCCACCGTGAGCACCGCCACCGAGGACAGCGCGACCGGCACGAACGCGGCCAGCAGCCGCCGGCCCAGCGGGCTGGCCAGGTGCCGCCGTTCACCGGTCACGTGACCACCCCAGCCGGTAGCCGACGCCCAACACCGTTTCGACGATCTCGCCCGCCTCCGGGCCGAGCTTGCGGCGCAGGTTCTTCACGTGCGAGTCGATGGTGCGCTCGTAGCCGGCGAACTCGTACCCCCGTACCCGGTTGACCAGTTCGTACCGGGAGAACACCCGCCCCGGGGTTGCGGCCAACGCGGTCAGCAGTCCCCACTCGGTGGGGGTCAGCTCCAGCGGCTCGCCGTCGAGCGACGCCTCGTGGCGGGCCTCGTTCAAATGCAGCCGGCCGCCGCCGAACATCGCCGGTCCCGGCATCGTCGCGGCCCCCCAGGTGCGGTGCAGCACCGCCCGCACCCGCAGCACCAGCTCGGTCGGGCTGAACGGTTTGGTGACGTAGTCGTCGGCGCCCCTTCGCAGGCCGTCGACCTGGCTGCGCGCCGTCAGTAACACCACCGGCACCTCCCGGCCCTCCTGGCCCTGATGGGCGGCGGCCAGGACCTCCAGACCGTCCACATCGGGCAGACCCAGGTCCAGCACGACCAACTGCACGCCCCCCGTGGCGAGCAGCCCGAGCGCCTCGGCACCGGAACCGGTCGTGTGCACCGCGTAGCCGGCCCGCTCAAGATACCGGCGGATCAGCTCCCGCAGCTCCCGGTCGTCCTCGACCACCAGTACCGCGCCGGACATGTGCTCCAGCCTCCTTCCCGGCGGCGCACGCCGCCCAGGGTCGCCCGGCCTGGTATCGCCGTCCGGACGGCCCGTGCCGGCGTGGCTACCGGGCCGGCGCCGCCCGGTGCTGGTCGGCGATCTTGGCGCGGACGTCGTCCATGTCCAGGCCGCGGACGGCGTCGATGACCTGTTCCAGCGCGGCTGCGGGCAGCGCGCCGGGCTGGGAGAAGACGAGGATGCCGTCCCGGAACGCCATCAGCGTCGGGATCGAGAAGATCCGCAGCGCCGCCGCGAGGGCCTGCTCGGCCTCGGTGTCGACTTTGCCGAACACGATGTCCGGATGTTTCAGGCTGGCCTGCTCGTATACCGGGGCGAAGCGCCGGCACGGCCCGCACCAGCCGGCCCAGAAGTCGACCAGCACGATCCCGTCGCCGGTGACGGTCTGCTCGAAGGTGTCGTTGGTCAGCGCCACAGTGGTCATCGCGTGTCTCCGTCTCGTGAAAGTCCCCGGCTCAGGCCAGGGACAGGAACAACTTCTCCAGGCGCGCGACAGTCGCCGCCTGGTCTGCCCCGGCCGGCTGGGTAGCGTCGCAGTGCCGCAACCCGTCGGTAAGGATCATGAAACCGGCGCCGTTGAGGGCGTGGGACACCGCGACGAGCTGGGTGAGCACGTCCACGCAGTCGCGGCCCGATTCGAGCATCGTGACCACGCCGCGGAGTTGGCCCTCGGCCCGGTGCAGCCGTCGCATGACATCGCCCAGCACGTGCTCGTCGACCTGCACGACGCGCCTCCTCATTCGCCGGTATCGTCAAACCCAACATACCCCGGGGGGTACCGGGCCGGCAGGGCCGAGTGGCCCGTGCGCGTCCCTGGCGACTGGGTTGACAGCATCGGCGGGCGTCGCGCTATGGTGGATGACAGATACCCCGGGGGGTATCTGAGTCTGGAGGTTGTCCGTGATGCGAGAAGTCGACCTGGCCACGTTCCGCCGCACACCGCGACGGCGCCATGGTGATCGACGTCCGTGAACCCTTCGAGTACGTCACCGGGCACGTGCCCGGCGCCGCGCTGATCCCGATGGGCCGGCTGCCGTCCCGGCTGGCCGACCTACCCCGCGGCCTACCGGTCTACCTGATCTGCGCCACCGGCAACCGCAGCCTCACCGCCGCGGACTACCTGGCCCGCGCCGGCGTCGACGCCTGGTCGGTGGCCGGCGGCACCGGCGCCTGGACGCGCGCCGGCCACCCGGTCATCCGCGGCATCCGCGCCGCCGCCTGACCGGACCGCCACCCACCGCCCCACCGGAAAGGGACCATCACCCGTGCCGCGCATCCTTGCCATCGACACCCCGACCCTCGGCGACCGCAGCTACCTCGTCCATGACGGGCGGGTGGCGTTCGTGGTCGACCCGCAACGCGACATCGACCGCGTCCTCGCCCTGGCCGCCGCCGAGGGCGTGAGGATCACCCACGTCTTCGAGACCCACATCCACAACGACTACGTCACCGGCGGGCACGCCCTCGCCCAGGCCACGGGCGCCGCGTACCACGTCAACGCCGACGACCCGGTCGCGTTCGACCGGGTCGCGGTCCGCGACGGCGACGTCATCGCCGTCGGCGCGTCGATGAGCGTGCGGGTGCGCCACACCCCCGGGCACACCTTCACCCACCTGTCGTTCCTGCTGGACGCCGACGGGCACGACGTGGCCGCGTTCACCGGCGGGTCACTGCTGTACGGCGCGGTCGGCCGCCCCGACCTGCTCGGCCCCGCCCACACCGAAACGCTGGTGCACCACCAGTACGCCTCGGCCAACTGCCTTGCCGCCGAACTGCCCGACACCGCAGGGGTGTACCCCACGCATGGGTTCGGCAGCTTCTGCTCGGCCAGCCAGTCCGAGGCCAGCGCCTCCACGATCGGGCAGGAGAAGCGTTCGAATCCGGCGCTGACCAAGCAGGAACGGCAGTTCGTCGCCGACCTGCTCGCCGGCCTGGACGCCTGGCCGGCCTACTACGCCCAGATGGCGCCGGCCAACTCGGCGGGCCCGGCCGCCCCCGACCTGTCCGCTCCCGAACGGGCCGACGCCGAGCAGCTCCGCAAGCGGCTCGCCGCCGGCGAATGGGTGGTCGACCTGCGCAACCGGATCGCGTTCGCCGCCGGGCACCTGGCCGGCACGCTCAACTTCGGCCTGGACGGCAGCTTCGCCACCTACCTGGGCTGGCTCATCCCCTGGGGCACCCCGCTCACCCTGCTCGGCGAAACCGCCGAGCAGGTCGCCGAGGCCCAGCGTGAACTGGTCCGCATCGGCATCGACCGGCCGGCCGCGCACGCCACCGGCACCCGGGCGGACTGGGCCGGTGGCGGCGAGCTGGCGACGTTCCCCCGGGCCACCTTCGCCGACCTGGCCCAGGTCCGCCACCACCGGTCCGTCGTGGTCCTCGACAACCGCCGAAACCTGGAATGGGCCGAGGCCCACATCGACGATGCCGTGCACATCCCCCTACATGACCTGCGCGACCGCCTCGACCAGGTTCCCGACGGCGAGGTGTGGGTGCACTGCGCCGCCGGCTATCGCGCCTCCATCGCCGCCTCCATCCTCGCTGCCACCGGTCGGCGCGTCGTCGCCGTCGACGACGAGTTCGACAACGCCGCGCCCGCCGGGCTCCCCGTCGTCACCGCCGCCTGACACGCGATCAGGCCGCTCCCCTGGACCGGCCGGCTGGCGTTCCCCCGCGACAGCCGGCCGGCCCCACGCCTGCGATCCCCACCGGACCGGCGCCGTTCCGATCGAACGAGGAGACATGACCATTCCCGACGCCACCCGCCCCACCATCGTCGACCCGGCCACCCTGCGCGAGTTCCTCGACTCCGGCCGCGCACCTCGCGTCATCGACGTACGCACCCCGGCCGAATTCGAAACCGCGCACATCCCCGGCGCGTACAACGTGCCGCTCGACCTGCTCCGCGAACACCGCACCGAGCTGCGCGCCCATCTCGACGAGGAAGTCGTCCTGGTCTGCCGCTCCGGCGCCCGCGCCGCCCAGGCCGAACAGTCCCTCACCCAAGCCGGACTACCCAACCTGAAGATCCTTGCCGGCGGCATGCTGGCCTGGCAGGCGACCAACGCGCCGACCAACCGGGGCCGACCCCGCTGGGACCTCGAACGCCAAGTCCGCCTCGTCGCCGGCACCATCGTGCTGGCCAGCGTCCTCGCGTCCGTCGTAGTGCCCGGCCTGAAATGGATCGCCGCCTTCATCGGCGCAGGACTCACCGTCGCCGCCCTCACCAACACCTGCGCCATGGGCATGCTGCTGGCCAAGCTGCCCTACAACCGCGGCGCCCGCTGCGATCTCGACACCATCGTCGGCCAACTCCGCGACGCAGCCTCCACCGGAAGCCGGCCGTGAGCGCCCTGGCGCTGACCGTCCCACTCGCCGCGGTCATCGGCATCAGCCTCGGCCTGCTCGGCGGCGGCGGCTCCATCCTCGCCGTACCACTGCTGGTCTACGTCGCCGGCCTACCCGCCAAAGAAGCGATCGCGACCTCGCTGCTCGTCGTCGGCGCCACCAGCGCCATGGCCGTACTGCCGCACGCCCGCGCCGGCCGGGTCCGCTGGCGCACCGGCCTGATCTTCGGCCTGGCCGGCATGACCGGCGCCTACGCCGGCGGCCGGCTCGCCGCCTACATCCCCGCCGGGATCCTGCTGACCGCGTTCGCGCTGATGATGCTCGCCACCGCCACCGCGATGATCCGCGGCCGGCGAAGCGCCCCTGATAAGCCGGTGCCACACGAACTGCCGGTCCTGAAAGTCATCGCCGAAGGCATCGTCGTCGGCCTGGTCACCGGGCTGGTCGGCGCCGGCGGCGGGTTCCTCGTGGTACCCGCACTCGCCCTGCTCGGCGGCCTGCCGATGCCCGTGGCGGTCGGCACCTCCCTGGTGGTTATCGCGATGAAATCCTTCGCGGGGTTCGCCGGCTACCTCTCCAGCGTCCACGTCAACTGGGGACTCGCCGCCGCGGTCACCGCCGCCGCCGTCCTGGGCAGCCTCGCCGGCGGCAGGCTCGCCGGCCGCGTCCGCGAAGACCTGCTACGCAAGGCGTTCGGCTGGTTCGTCGTCGCCATGGGCGTCTTCGTCCTTGCCCAGCAGCTGCCGGCAGATCTCCGGACCGACCCGCGGATCCTGGCTGCGGCCGGCGTTGCCGCTGCCGCAGTAGCGGCCAGGATCGTCCACCGACGCCGCAAGTACCCCGGCCTCCAGTGGGCAACGGCGAACCGGTCACACCACGATGGACAGTACGACGGTGAACAGCAGAAACGTGATTCGGGCGGTGCCGTCGGGCCGGTCCGTGAGGGATCGAACGCAGTACGGGAACGTGGCATACGCCAGTAGGAAACCGCCGCGCCGACCGACGCCGCATGACCCCGCCGGGAGGAACGCCATCCCCGCCAGCCTGCCCGCCCGCCTCGCCCGACCAGCTGGTCGTAGTGAGACCGCCAGGCCGGGTGGAAGGCGCCGAACCAGGACTCGGCGAACAGCCCGGTCTCCAACATCAGCGCCACGCCGAAGAAGGCGTGGAAGCTCATCGACGCGAAGTGCACCAGGATCAGCACCGGATGGGGCAGCCGGCGGCGGGGTCGACGCCGACGACGACCCAGAAGAACAGGTACCCGGCGGCGGCGAAGTGGGTGAGCATCGCCAGGTGTCCCAGGTGCGAGTGCATCAACACCTCGAACAGGCGGCTGAAGTACAGCCCGTAGAGGCTGCCCACCACCAGGGCCAGCGCCACGACCGGATGGGTGAGCGCCCAGGGCGCGGCTGTGCAGGACGAGGAGCAGCCACTCGCGGGGACCACGGACCGCCGGGTCCGGTGAGGGGCGCAGCGCCCGCAGCGCGAGGGTGGCCGGAGCGCCGAGGACCAGCAGCACGGGTACCACCATGGCGGCCAGCACCGTGTGGAAGATCCTCCACCAGGCCGGCATCGACCCCGCGCCACGCCGAGCCGGGCCGACCTGCCGCCGCAGCACTGCCACCTCATGCCGCAGCATCAGAAGCTCGACGTCCTTGGCCGCCGAATGCCGGGCCACCAACACCGCCCACTGCATCAGCCGCGAGAACGCAGGTAGACCACTCGCAGGGCCATCCGCTCATCATCCTCGACACGCGGCACCACAAACTCGCAGCTCAGCACCAACGTACGACTTTCTGACACCCCACAGCGTCAGGGACCACGCTCACGGCCATCGTCGAAGGCGTCAGCGAACAGGCTGTCGGCCAGGGGCTGGCCACGGGATACCACGTTCGGTATGGCCCATCCGAGAGGTCGACACCGATATGTGCGGTACTAGGCGCCGATGACGCGTTTTCGGACTGATCAGTTCGCCCCGGGCTGGCCAGACATCCTATGTTCGGGCAGGCTGACGTGAAAGAGCTTCCAACGGGTTGTCGCCTGACCGTCCGGTACAGGACGGCTTGCCAGCCCGGGAGGCGTCGGCTACGGAAGACGCGGGGTAACGCACTCGTCCGATGTGTTCCCGGCGTGGACTGGTCGGAGGCAGCGATGAAAGGAAAATTCGGTAACCGATTAGCGGCCCGGCTCGGTGTCTTCACAGCGGTACTCAGCGTGCTGCTCGCGACGGTGGGCGCGCCGCCGGCGCGCGCCGAGCTGTTCAACCCACGGCAGACCTGGATGCGCAACGCGACGGCCGGGCTGTTCCTGCACTGGGGGCTGCGCACCACGCGCAGCGACCCGGCGGCGCCACCGTTCAAGAACACCGACTGCGCCGCGTGGGAGGCCGAGGTCACCGACACCGGCTGGAGCGCCAACAAGTGGGTGTCGGCGGCGCAGAAGCTGCACGCGCAGTACCTGGTGTTGACGACGTTCCACAGTCGCCTCGGGTATGCCCGTGCCTGGCCGTCCAAGATTCCAGGTAGCTGTTCGACGAGGCGGGACTTCCTGGGTGAGACGGTCGCGGCGGCGAAGGCGAAGGGACTGAAGGTCATCCTGTACATGACCGACGATCCCCAGTGGTTCTGGGAGGGCCTGCGCGACCGGCCGGCCGACCCGAAGAACCCGCAGCCGGGCGATCTGGACCTGCCGAACTGGTTCGACTCGGCGGCGTACTCGACGTTCAAGGGCCACGACGTCAACCTGTTGACGCGGCCCGGGTTCGGCGAGTTCAGCTACGACAACTTCTTCGAGGTCATGCGCAACTACCCGGACCTCGCCGGGTTCTGGATCGACAACGACAACGCCTACTGGGAACAGCACAACCTGTACCAGCAGATCCACCAGCTCCGGCCGGACATGTTGCTGAGCAACAACAACGAGGACACGCCGGAGATGGACACCGTCAGCAACGAGCAGAAGACCGGCATGACCCCGCCGTACGACTACAACTCGGCGCTGTGGACGTCGATGCCGCGGCTGACCGAGTCCGACTACAAGCTGCCGACCAAGGGCAACTGGTGGTACGACGGCGAGGGCGCGAACCGTGCCGGTGGCGCACCGGTGGACTACAAGCTGACCATCGGGCGGCTGATCTCCAACGTGGGCGCGTCGAGCAAGGCGCTGGAGGCCGAGACGTCGAAGGTCAACGGCGACTTCCCGCCCAACCAGGAGGAGTTCAACAACTTCATCAGCGGCTACCTGACGCCGATCTGGGAGTCGATCCACGGCGTCGAGGGCGGCGGCTACATGTACGGCGGGCTGAAACCGGGCGCGTGGAACGACGGCGCCTACGGGTTCACCACGATCAGCAAGACCAATCCGAACCTGCACTACGTCCACGTGATCGACCGGCCGTCGGGTGACAGCCTGCAGGTGCGCGACAACGGGTACAACATCAAGAAGGTCACTGACGTGCGTACCGGTGAGCAGTTCCACTTCCGGCAGAGCGCCGGGACGGTGACCGTCGAAGGCATCACCAACTGGGACCCGTACGACACGGTGTTGCGGGTCGAGACCAACGGCCGTTTCGGCATCTACGACAAGGCCACCGTCACCGCGTCGGCCTCGTCATCCGCGACCGGCCACGACGCCTCGGCCCTCGTGGACGGCGACTATCTGACCTGGTGGGACAACAACACCGTCATGCCGGCCACGATCACCCTCGACCTGGGCAAGGTCACGAAGGTGGCGTACCTGGCGATCAACCAGCGGGAGTGGTCGTCGACCCAGCCGCGCGTCTCGTTCGGGCATCCGGAGGACTCGGCCCGGATCAAGGGGTACCAGGTTGACGTCAGCACCGACGGCGCGAGCTGGACAACCGTGATCGGCTGCGCCACGATGCCCAGCGCCCGCGCGGTGCAGTTCATCGATCTCAACGTGGACAAGGCGCGCTTCGTCCGGCTGACGGTCAACACCAACTGGTCGTCGCCGACGCTGCCGGAGTACTACAACAAACTGAAGATCGACGAGATGTGGGCCGGCCGGGAGTACCCGAACGGCGGCGGCACTCCCCCGCCCCCGTCCGGGGGCGTCGCCTGCCCGACTGTAGCGAGCCCGCAGTAGGAACGGGTACCCGGGGGCGGCGATGACCGCCCCCGGTCAATCACCCGGGAGCCGTTACGACGCTGTCGCATGGGTGATCCGCACCGGCGCGGACAGCGGCAGGTCCCGCGACGACGTTCCAATGAGGACCTGGTACGTGCCGGCCGGGACGGCCCAGCGGCCGGCAGCGGTGTCCCAGTAGGCGAAGGAGCGTGGCGTCAGGTGCAGCGTCACGTGCCGGGTCTGTCCGGGGGCGAGCGTGACTTTCGCGAACCCGGCGAGCTGGTGCGGCGGCTCGGGTACCGGCGTGTCGGCGGGGTGGCCGACGTAGACCTGGACAACTTCGCTGCCGGCCCGGTGGCCGGTGTTGGTGACGTCGACGTGGACGGTCACCTGGCCGCGCGACACGCCTGTAACGGGCGACAGCTTGAGGTGGTCGAGGCGGAAGTTGGTGTACGACAGCCCGTACCCGAACGGGAAGAGCGGCTCGATGCCGTGGGCGTCGTAGTGCCGGTACCCGACGAACACCCCTTCCGAGTACGTGGCGACGCCGTTCACCCCGGGGTACTGCGCCGGGGTGTTCGCCGGCACGTCGCCCTCCCGCCGTGGGAAGGTGACCGGCAGTTTCCCGGCCGGGTTGACATCGCCGAACAGCAGTGCGGCAACGGCGTTGCCGTCCTCCTCGCCGGGGTACCAGGCCTCGAGGATCGCCGGAACGTTGTCGAGCCAGGGCATCAGCACGGGGCCGCCGCTCTTCAGGACAACGATCGTATGCGGATTGGCGGCGGCGACCGCCGCGACGAGCTGGTCCTGGTTGCCGGACAGCGACAGGTTGGGCCGGTCGCGCCCCTCGCTTTCGTTGTCGCCGACCATCACCACGGCCACGTCGGCCGCGGCGGCCACGCCCGCCGCCCGGGTCGCGTCGGAGCCGTCGTCGTAGGTGACCGTCACGCCGGCGCCGACCCGGCTCCTGATCCCGTCCACCGGGCTGACCGTGTAGAGCGGTAGTACGTGCGAGCTGCCGCCACCGCCGGTCATCGCGGCGCCGGCGTACGGGCCGACCACGGCGATCGAGCGCAGCGCCTTCGGGTTGACCGGCAGCGTTCCCGCGTCGTTCTTGAGCAGCACGGCCGCCCGCTCGGCGATGTCCCGGGAGATCGCGCCGTGCCCAACCTTGTCGATGGGGTTGGTGGTCTGCGGCCGGTCGAAGATACCGAAGCGGATCATGGTGGCGAGGATGCGGTGGACGTGCTCGTCGATCGTGGCCATGGTCACCGCGCCGGCCGCGAGCGCCGCCTTGAGCGCGGCGTTGCTGAAGAAGCTGGCCGCCGGCAGCTCGAACTCCATCCCGTTGTCGGCGCATTTGACAGTGTCGTGACAGGAGTTGAAGTCGGAGACGACGAACCCCTGGAAGCCCCACGCGCCCTTGAGGATGTCGAGGAGCAGTTCCCGGTTCTGGCAGGAGAATTCGTTGTTGACCTGGTTCTTGGCGCACATCACCGAGCCGGTGTGGCCGTCCTTCACCGCCGCCTCGAAGGCCGGCAGGTAGATCTCGTGCAGTGTCCGTTCGTCGATGAGCTCGTTGATGGTGCTGCGGTTCGTTTCCTGGTTGTTCGCCGCGTAGTGCTTCGCGTTCGCGATGACCCCTTTGGACTGGATGCCACGCACGTCGGAGACGGTGATCTGCCCGGCCAAGAACGGATCTTCACCGTACGCCTCGAAGGTACGTCCGTTGACCGGCACCCGGGCGATGTTGATGTCTGGCCCCTCCAGCAGGTTGCGCCCCTGGTCGCGCGTCTCCTGGCCCTGCACCTCGCCGTACCGCAGGGCCTGCTGCGGGTCCCACGTCGCGGCGAGCCCGATGGGCGCGGGCAGGGCGGTGGCGGGGAACTGGACGGGGCCGCCGGTGCTCACGCCGGCCGAGCCGTTGTTGAGCCGCAGCGCGGGTACGCACAGCCGCGCAATCGGCGGGGTCTCCCGGGAATGCGCCGCGTCTCGCAGCGAGCCCATCTCCTGGATCTTCTCGTCGAGCGTCATCTGCGCGAGAACGAGGCTCGCCCGCTCGTCCGGACTCTTCGAGGGGTCCATCCACGAAGCCCCGGCGCAGCCACCGGGACCGTCACCGGGACTGTCACCGGGACTGTCACCGCCCGTCTGCGCCGCGGCCGGCGGCGCGAGCGTCAGCGTCCACGCGCACGCCACCACAAGACCGATCGTCGAACGCCAAAGCCGTCGCATGGGGACCACCTCGCCGCCATCGATAGCGAGCAGTCAGTGGATGACTGCGCATCGTGAGCTGAGCCTGCAACTCCTGCCGAACCCCCGCTCCGCCCCACGCTAGGAGCGAGTCATCGGATGAGTCAAGCACGGGCCATAAGTAATCTTCGATGGGCGAGTGCGCCCGGCACCGCGGTGGCACGACAATGGTGCCCAGCCGCGGATGATGGTCCGTGTCAACGATTACGACTACCGCGCTTAAAGACCACGACCACCGCACTTCACGATGGTATACGCGTGGACCGGCGTCGACGGCGCGGCCCGTCGTTGACGGGCCGAACCGGCAGACCTAGGCTCCTCGTTGAGACATCCGATGTCATCGGCAGCCAGCGCAGACAGGGACGGTTAACCGCCCGCATACGATGCGCGATTCGCCTGTCGACCAAGGGAGGGCTGCATGCCCGTCTCGTCACAGTCCGCGGCCGGATACACCGCAGGCCCGTGCGCCGTCCCTGCAAGTGTTCGCAGCGGCCGATCGGCTCAGCCGGCCGCCCGCCGCGCCGGTCAGGGTACCGAGGAGAAGAAATGAGAAGGTTGATCCGAGGCCTGACGGCCGTGTTGGTGGCGGCGCCGCTCATCGCGATCGCCGTCGTGTCCGGTGCACCGGCGGCGAACGCGCTGGACAATGGCCTCGCGCTGACGCCCCCGCTGGGGTGGAGCAGTTGGAGCTTCATCCGGCGCACTCCGACCGCTGACAAGATCAAGGCGCAGGCCGACGCGATGAAGAGCAGCGGCCTGGCCGACGTCGGGTACCAGTACGTCAACCTCGACGACTTCTGGTACCAGTGCCCGGGCCTTCCTGGCCCGGTTGGCTACCGCGACGGATCTGTTGCCCGGCTGTGACCGGATGACGTTTGTGGATGTTGACCCGTCGCACGTGCGGGTGTACGGGCGGGCCAAGCAGGGCGCCGAGTACGGCCGGCTGAAGGGCAAGCGCACGCTACACCCGCTGATCGCCACGATCAGCACCAGCCGGGC
>WNGE01000776.1_pt1 | contig 41698 bp, 38 predicted proteins | sample 5400651 | NCBI WGS metagenome assembly WNGE01 (sample SAMN13153370, study PRJNA577476) | soil metagenome | isolation source: 60 cm soil or saprolite under grassland replicate 2 | place: USA:California | collected 2016-06-15 | reverse complement strand
CCGGCCGAGGTCTCACACCTACGCACGCCAGCTAGCATCTCGAGGCTTCCAGCGCAGTCCGCGCTGCCGCCCCCTGCCCTGAAACCATGCCATCTACCAGGCAAAACGGTCCCTTGACAAGCCGTTCCACATCAGTACTTCGGCTTGGCGGTCGGGCCCCGCCAGGGGACGCCGACGGTGTGCTTGAAGCAGTTCGGCCCCGGGTTGTACTGCGACAGGGGCTCGCCGCACTGCAGGCAGGTGCGCCCGCCCGGGAAGGTCTTCTGCGCGCCCTTGACCGTGCCTGAGTGGGTCCGAGCGCCCTGCATGGCGCGACCCTTGGAAGCCATGTGATCCCGTTCCTTGTGCCGTTCGCGGTCCCAGCCGAATGCGAAAACTCACTCGATCGACCCGACCGTCCTACCCCGGATGCTCAGTCTGACACCCGGACCCGCACCAAGCAAAGCACCGTCAGGTAACGAAACCGCAGCTCACGCCAGCACGCAGAGAACGGTGGCGGTCCGGCGGCGCGCCGCGGTCCCACGCGGGTGCCGCGCGCTGACCGACCGGGCGGGTGTGTCGGTGATGTGCCACCATGAACCCATCATGAGCGAGCCGAAGCAGTCCGTACTGGAGCCCGTTCCCACCTCCCAGGGCGCGGTGGTCGAGTTCGACAAGGTCACCAAGCGCTACAGCGGCAAGCAGGACGGCGCCGCCGTGCAGGAGCTGTCCATGCGCGTCCCCGGCGGCGAGATCTGCGTGCTGGTGGGGCCGTCCGGGTGCGGCAAGACGACCACCCTCAAGATGGTCAACCGCCTGGTCGAGCCGAGCAGCGGCCGCATCCTGATCGACGGCGAGGACGTCGGCAGGGGCGACGCGGTCGAGCTGCGCCGTCGCATCGGCTACGTGATCCAGCAGACCGGCCTGTTCCCGCACCTCACCATCGGCAGCAACGTGGCCACGGTGCCGCGGCTGCTCGGCTGGGACCGGGAGCGCACCCGCGACCGCGTCGACGAGCTGATCGAGCTGGTCGGGCTCGACCCGGCCCGCTACCGGGACCGCTACCCGGCGCAGCTCTCCGGCGGCGAGCGCCAGCGCATCGGGGTCGCCCGCGCGATCGCCATCGACCCGCCGGTGCTGCTGATGGACGAGCCCTTCGGCGCGGTCGACCCGATCACCCGCGAGCGGCTGCAGAACGAGTTCCTGCGCCTGCAGCGCCTGCTCTCCACCACCATCCTGTTCGTCACCCACGACATCGACGAGGCCATCAAGATGGGCAACCGGGTGGCGGTCTTCCAGCCGGGTGGCAGGCTCGCCCAGTACGACGCCTCCTCCACCGTGCTGGAGGCGCCGGCCAACGAGTTCGTGGCCCGCTTCGTCGGCGCCGACCGGGGCCTCAAGCGGCTGTCGCTGTCGCGGGTCCGCGACGTCGAGCTGGGCCAGCCCCCGACCGTCCGCGAGGGGGACGACGCCGCCGCCGTCGCCATCGAGATCGCCGGCGCCCCAGAGTCCTACGTGCTGCTGCTGGACGGCGACGACCACCCGCTCGGCTGGCTCTGGCGCCAGGACGTCGAGCGGCCCGGGCCGGTGGGCGCCGACCGCGCCACCAGCCCCGACCCGCTGCTGGAGCCGGACTCCACCCTGCGCGACGCCCTCTCGGCCATGCTCGGCTCGGCCGTCCAGGAGGGCGTCGTGGTCGACCCGGACGGCCGCCTGCTCGGCACCCTGACGGTCGACGCCGTCTCCTCGGTGCTGCGCCAGGAGGCCCCGCTCCGCGCCTGAGCGCCGCGCCCGCCCGGTCGGCGCCACCGCTCGGATTTGTCCGCTCGGGCTGGTAACCTCGCCGGGGCGTCGAGGGGGCCAACTGTGACGGTTGCGCCTTCAGCCCGCATGGGAGGTCCTCAGTGAACAAGCCACTCCTGCAGCCGAGCTGGTTCCTGTGATCCTGGGCGTCGCCGGGCGTGGGCGCCCACGCCTGCCCAGGATGGCCAGGCCGCTGCCTGGCCTGTTGTGCTCCAGGCGGTTGGCTGCGTGACGCTGCTGCTGCAGGCCTCGGGGAGCGGCACCCCGTGGATCGACTGGGCGTGGATCGGCCGCCACACCGACGACATGGTGACCCGCACCATCAAGCACCTGGTCTTCACCGGCATCGCGGTCGGCCTCGGCTTCGCCATCTCCCTGGCGCTGTCGCTGCTGATCGTCCGCTACCGCTGGACCTACGGGCCCATCACCGGGGTCGCGGGCCTGCTCTACACGATCCCGAGCCTGGCCCTGTTCGGACTGCTCATCCCGATCACCGGGCTGACCGTGACCACCGCCGAGATCGCCCTGGTCAGCTACACGCTGCTGATCCTGATCCGCAACACCGTCGCCGGCCTCGACGGGGTGCCGCAGGAGGTGCGCGACGCCGCCCTCGGCATGGGCTTCTCCCCCGTCCAGCTCCTGCTCAGGGTCGACCTGCCGCTGGCCCTGCCGGTGATCGTGGCGGGCCTGCGGGTGGCCACCGTGACCACCGTCGGCCTGGTCACCGTCACCGCCCTGATCGGCATGGACAACCTCGGCAGCTTCATCACCGACGGGCTGCAGCGCCTGTTCATCACCCCGCTGCTGGTCGGCGCGGTGCTGTCCATCGCCCTGGCGGTCGCCGCCGACCTCGCCCTGCTCGGCGTGGAGTGGCTGATCGCCCCCTGGACCAGAGTCGCCAGCGAGTCACGATGAGCGACGCCCTGGATTTCGTCAGCGGCCACCGTGCCGAGGTGGTGCAGCACAGCCTCGAGCACCTGCGCATCTCCGGCATCTCCCTGGTGCTCGCCCTGGCGGCGGCGTTGCCGGTGGCACTCTGGCTGGCCCACACCGGCCGCGGCGGCTTCCTGGCGATCAACGCCTCCAACGTCGGCCGCGCCCTGCCGAGCCTGGCGATCATCGCGCTGGTGTTCTCGCTGCCCGGCTTCGGCCTGAGCGAGAACACCGCCATCTTCGCGCTGGTCCTGCTCGGCATCCCGCCCATCCTCACCAACGCCTACGTCGGTGTGCGCGGGGTCGACCGCGACGTGGTCGAGGCCGCCCGTGGCATGGGCATGCGCGGCATGCAGATCCTGCGCGGCGTCGAGCTGCCGCTGGCCGCCCCGGTGATCATGGCCGGCGTGCGCACCGGGGCGGTGCAGATCGTCGCCACCGCCACGCTGGGCGCGCTGGTCGGCGCGGGCGGGCTCGGGGTGTTCATCATCGACGCCATCGCCCTGCAGGACACCGGCCGCCTGATCGCCGGTGCCGTGCTGGTCGCCCTGCTGGCGATCGTGATCGACGTCGGGTTCGGCGTGCTCGAACGCGCCGTGACCCCGGCGGGCCTGGCCGTCGGCCAGCGCCGCGAGCAGGCGCGGCGCCGCGGCGGCCGTGGCGACCAGGTTCTTGCCGACCAGGCGCGGCGCGACGCCGCCGCCTGAGCCCCGGGGCGGGCGGTGGGCCCGCCGCGACCGGAAAGGAGCACTCCAGATGCAACGTCGTGGACGCTTGGCGGCCGTGGTGGTCGCGCTCGGGTTGCTGCTGGCCGCATGCGGCGGCCTGAGCTCCAACGACAACAACTCGGGGCAGGCCTCCGGTGGTGGGGGCAAGGGTGAGGTCCGCCTCGGCGTGGTCGACTTCACCGAGCAGCTCATCCTCGCGCAGCTCTACGGGCAGGTCCTGAGCGACGCCGGCTACAAGGTGACCTACCAGAAGCTCGGCAGCCGCGAGCTGGCCGACCCGGCGCTGTTCTCCGGCAAGCTGGACATGCTGATCGAGTACGCCGGCTCCGACCTCATCTACCTCAAGGGCACCCCGAGCGCCGACGCCGACAAGGTCCTCACCGACCTCAAGGCCAAGCTCGAGCCCAAGCAGGTGACCGCGCTCGACCAGGCGCCCATGAGCGACCAGCAGGCGATCACGGTCACCGGGGCGACGGCCAGCAAGTACAGCCTCAAGACCCTCTCCGACCTGTCCAAGGTCTCCAGCCAGCTGGTCTTCGGCGGCCCGCCCGAGTGCCGCGAGCGCGACACCTGCTACAAGGGCCTGCAGAAGACCTACAACATGAAGTTCAAGAGCTTCCAGTCGCTCGCCCAGGGCTCGATCAAGTACCGCGCCCTGACCAACGACCAGATCCAGGTCGCCCTGTCGTTCTCCACCGACGGCATCATCGCCAAGCAGAAGCTGGTCATCCTCGAGGACGACAAGGGCCTGTTCCCCGCCGACCACGCCGTCCCGGTGGTGCGCAACGACTACCTGTCCAAGGCCGGTGACGAGTTCAAGAACACCGTCAACAAGGTCAGCGCGGCCATCACCACCGAGGAGATCACCGGCCTGAACGCCAAGGTCGACATCGACAACGAGGACCCCGACACAGTCGCCACCGAGTGGCTCAAGAGCAAGAGCCTGCTCTCCTGAGACTGCTGCCCCGCCCCGGTGCGCTCAGCCTACCGAGGTCGCCTCCAGGCGGACCTCGTCGCGCTTGGCGGTCGGGGCGGGGCTGAGGTCCACCCCGCCCTTGACCACCGAGACGGCCTTGCTGACGTCCCCGCCCTCCGACGACACCCAGCCGTCGCGGGCGAGCGCCTGCAGGAACAGCGTGGGCGGGTCCTCGCCACGCTGGACCGGGACCTTGTAGACACGGGAGACGATGGTGCAGCTCGGCTTGCAGCGCCGGTTGCCCTCGACCTGCTCGCTGCCCTGCACCACCGCGTAGGGGACGTGGGCGTGGTCGAGGGCGGAGCGCAGCTCCGTCTCGGTGGCGCGGCTGGAGCCGAGCAGCAGCGTCACCACCCAGGCGAACAGCACGCCCTCGACCAGCACGGACAGCAGGGCGGCGCGCAGCCGCCTGCGCGAGCCGCGGCCAACCAGGACCAGCACGGTGGCCAGCCCCACCGCCGGGCCGGCGAGCGCGGCCAGCCAGGTCACCAGCGCCCGGTGGGCGATCCAGTCGAACGCCAGCCAGCCGACCACCAGCCCGACCACCGTGGTCGGCAGGGCCAGCCAGGTCGCGACGGCGATCGCCCTCGCGGCGCTGACGTCGCCCCTGTCGGGCATCTCCCAGTCGAGGATCCGCTGGTAGGCCGCCTGCTTCCGGTCCCTTTGCTGGTTCACTACCACCCCTTGTATCTCCGGGGCTACCGCTTCGCTACATGAGCCCCGGACCCCTTTGTCCATCCGGGGCTACCGCTTCGCTACTTGAGCCCCGGACCCCGCATCGGTCGTGCCGCCGCGCCAAGCTTGCACCAACGGCGACCGGTCGGGCCACGGATTTGCCGGCCGCCCGGCCGCGCTACCCTGTGAGTGACGAACCCTACCCTGACGTGGTGACAAAGCAGCGTGAACCCCTACGCCGACGGCCAGGAGCTGTACCTGGACGCCGCCTCGACCACCCCGCTCCACCCCGAGGCGCGCGAGGCGCTGCTCCGCACCCTGGGCGACTACGGCGACCCGGCCCGCCTCTACGGCCGCGCCCGCCGCGCCCGCCTGCTACTCGACCGCTGCCGCGAGCAGGTGGCCGCGGCGGTCGGCGCCCGCGCCGACGAGATCGTCTTCACCTCTGGCGGCACCGAGGCCGCCAACCTGGCCGTCAGCGGCATGGCCAGGGCGGCGCGGCGGCGCCGCCACCTGGTGGTCGGCGCGGTGGAGCACACCGCCGTGCGCAACTCGGCCAGGGCGCTGGCCGCGCAAGGCTTCGAGCTCACCGAGGTCGGGGTCGACGGCGGCGGCCGCGTCGACCCCGACGAGCTGGCCGCGGCGGTGCGCGACGACACCCTGCTGGTCTGCCTGCAGCACGCCAACCACGAGGTCGGCACCGTGCAGCCGGTGCGCGAGGCCGCCGCGGCGGCCCACGCCCGCGGCGCCGTGCTGCTGGTCGACGCCTGCCAGACGGTCGGCCGCCTGCCCGTCGACCTCGGCGAGCTCGGCGCCGACCTGCTGGCCGCCAGCGCGCACAAGTTCTACGGCCCGCCGGGGACCGGCTTCCTTGCCGCAACCCGCGGCGCCCGCCTGCGGCCGCTGCTGCTCGGCGACGAGCGCGAGCGGCGCCGCCGCGCTGGCATGGAGAACCTGCCTGGCATCGCCGCCATGACCACCGCCCTGCAGGCCAGGCTGGCCGAGGCACCCGAGGAGAACCGGCGGCTGCGGCGCCTGGCCGAGCGGCTGCGGGCCGGGCTCGCCGCCATCCCCGACGTGGTCGTGCACGACCAGGCCAGCGAGCGCCTGCCGCACCTGGTCGCCTTCAGCATCCTGTACGTCGAGGGCGAGGCGCTGCTGCTGCTGCTCGACGCCAAGGGGATCGCGGTGCACTCCGGCTCCTCCTGCACCGCCGACACCCAGGAGCCGTCGCACGTGCTCGCCGCCATGGGCGCGATCACCCACGGCTCGGTGCGGGTCTCCTTCCTCCGCGGCGCCGACGACGCCGCCGTCGACCGCTTCCTGGCCGTCCTGCCCGCAGCCGTCGCCGACCTGCGCGAGATGGCCGACCTCGACGCCCAGGCGGTGGAGCGCTCCGGGGGTCCGGGGTGAGCGCCCCGCCCGCGGCCACCGTGGTCGACTGCCTCGGCCTGTCCTGCCCGATCCCGGTGATCCGCCTGGCCAAGGCGGTCGCCGCCGTCGAGGTGGGCGGCGCGGTCGAGCTGCTGGCCGACGACCCGGGCGCGAGGGTCGACGTCCCGGTCTGGTGCCGCCTCAAGGACCAGGAGTTCCTCGGCCAGCAGGAGCGCCAGGAGGGCGGCTGGGTGTTCCGCGTGCGCCGCGCCCACTGACGTGGCGAGCCGTTGCCCAAGCCGTCAGCGTGTGTCCGTGACCTGGGCAGCCGGCGCTTGCGCGCCGCCGGTGCCGGTCTGATCCGGGCAGCACCCGGTGCCGGCTTCCCGGTTCGTCGCGGTCTGCCCGGCCAGGCCGGGTCTTACGTCCACTCCCCGAGCGTTTCGCGTCTCGGGGCCACTCCCCGCGACGGCTCCGACCATATGCGGTCCAGGCTCGACTGCCTCGCCGCCCGCCACCATCTGGGCGAGGTTGCGGGCGGCGTTGAGGTCCCGGTCCATGACCAACCCGCACTGCTCGCACCGGTAGGCCCGCTCGGACAACGGCAGCTTGGCTTTCACGTGCCCGCAGCCCGAGCAGGTCTTTGACGACGGATAGAAGGTGGTGGCCTGGACGAGCACCCCGCCGGCCCAGGCCGTCTTGTAGGCAAGCTGGCGGCGCAGTTCGCCAAAGCCGGCGTCAGCGAGCTGCCGCGCCAGGTGCCGGTTGCGGAGCATACCGGCGACGTTGAGGTGCTCGACCACCACCGTGCCGTAGGTCTGGGTTAGGTCGGTGGTGAGCTTGTGCAGGCCGTCGCGGCGGAGGTGCACGACGCGGGCGTGCGCGCGGGCGAGCCGCTGCTTGGCATGCCGCCAGCCAGCCGACGGGGCGCGCCTAGTGCCGTCGGGGGCGGCGGAGCCCTGGCGGCGGGCGAGCTGCCGGTTGAGCCGCCGCAGCCGCTGCTGTGCCCGGTCCAGCGGTCGCGGGTTGGCGATCACCTGGCCGGTGGACAGCACCGCCAGGTGACGAACGCCGACGTCCACGCCAACCACGCCGACGCCACGGCTCTCGGGGACGCGGCGCTGGACCTCCACGGTGAACGACACGAACCAGCGGTCAGCCGTGCAGGTGACCGTTGCCGACAGGATGCGGGCGGTGCCCTTCTCAAGGCGGCGTGCCAGCTTCCTGGTGGACTCGTGCGTCCTGATCCGCCCGATCCTGGGCAGGACCACGTGGTGGCGGTCGGGCTCGACGCGGATCGCGCCGGTGGTGAACCGGCACGCTGGCCGGGCGCGGTGCCTGGTCTTGCGCCGGGGGAACCCGACCCTGCGCCCTTTGCGCCGGCCTGCCTTGGAGTCCGACCAGCTCGCAAGCCCGCGCGCCAGCGCGTCCAGCCCCGAGTTGTAGGCCTCCTTGGAGTTCTCTCGCCACCAGGGAGCCACCTGGTGCTTGGCACGGTTCCACTCTTTTCGCAGCGCCGGCAGCGTCCAGGGCACCTCCACGTCCAAGCCGGCGGCCCGCTGGCTCAGTCGCTGTTTGACCAGGTTCAGCGCCCAGTTGTAGGCGTACCGGGCCGCACCCCAGTGCGACGTCAGCGCCCGCTGCTGCCGCGGGGTGGGGTCGAGGGCATACCGGTAGGCCTGGGTCACGAGCATCTCGGCGTGGACCCTACTCGAACTTGTGTTCGTACGGATAGATGGCGATTCTGGCTGTGGAGAAGCCAGGGCGAGTTCGCCCGCAAGGGCGTGCCGAACCGACCCGGCTTCTGCGCTATGCGCAGGCTCGGTCGTGTGCCTCAGCGGCGAGATCCCCGACCGACTCGGCATACACGATCGACTCGGCGACGTGGAACGCGACCTGCCGCAGCGTCCACGCCCCACCCTCCTGGCGGTCCAGCCGCTCAGCGTCCAGCGCCCCCAGGCGCAACGCCCACACCTGCGCCAGCCGAGTAAGCCGGCTGCGGCCCTCGTCCAGGTCATCGCCGGTGAAGGCCGCCATGTCGGCGGCGGTGGTGACCACCGAGGCATGCCAGTGGTCGGGCAGGGTCGCCACCCCGGCCAGCCGCGCCTCGACCTCGGCGAGGTGGTCGACCAGGTGGTCGGTGACCCGCCGGATCGCCTTGTGGGGCGTGTACACGGCGGCCCCATCCTTGCGTGGCCGCGGCCGGCCGTCCCACGCCGGCCAGGTCCTCGCCAGCGCCAGCACCCCCTCCACCATGGCGCTGACCACCTCGGCGGGATCGCGATCGTCGGTCTGGGGTACCTCATCCGCCACTGCAACCCTCCGCGTCTAGGAGCCGGGCCCGCCCGCCAGATGACGCTACTGCCCGGTCCCGACATCGGTCGGCTGCACCCCTGTCCAACACCTCCGCCGGCGCTCTAAGAGCGTGTTTCATACCTTCGGCCTGTTCAGTGCTTTGAGGCAGATCAGCGCTCAGGCCAAGTGCACGAACCCGCGCAGGACGTCGGCGCGCCGCTCGTAGCGGACCTGCGGCCGCCGGTAGCCGACCAGCCACGCCAGCGACCGCTCCACCACGTGCCGGTGGCGGCCAAGCCGCTGGCTGGACTCGACGCCACGCCGGGCGATCCTGGGCGTGATCCCGCAGCGGCGTAGCGCCCGCCGGCAGCGCAGGTAGTCGTAGCCCTTGTCACCGTGGAGCTTGGCGGGCCGCTTGCGCGGCCGCCCGGGACGTCCGCGAGGTCCCCTGACCGCCGGGACGGCGTCCACCATCGCCTCCAGCAGCACCGAGTCGTGGGTGTTGGCCGCCGACAGCCCCGCGGCCAGGGGGACGCCACCGCGGTCGACGAGCAGGTGGTACTTGGACCCGGGCTTGCCGCGGTCTGTCGGGTTCGGGCCGGTTAGCTCGCCCCCCGCTTGGCGCGCACGCTCAACGAGTCCAGGCTGGCCCGGGACCAGTCGAGCTGGCCCTGGCGGCCGAGCTGGTCGAGCAGCGCGTGGTGCAGCCGCTGCCACACCCCGGCGCGCTGCCAGTCGCGCAGCCGCCGCCAGCAGGTGACGGGGCTGCCGCAGCCGAGCTGCTCGACGGGCAGCAGCCGCCAGGGGACGCCGGTACGCAGCTGGTAGACGATGCCGGCCAGGGCGGCGCGGTCGCCGACGCGACGCCGGCCGCCGTAGCGGCGTGGTGGGGTGGGCAGCAGGGGCTGGATGGCCTGCCACAGCTGCTCGGGGACGAGGTCGTCGGCGGTGGTGGTCATGCCGCGGATCATGCCCGTGAGCAGAGCGAGCAGCAAGAACCGGTCGAAGGTCGGAAACACGCTCTAAGCTTGCGTTTTAACCCTGCGTGGGGGCTGGTGTGACAGGCCACGGCCACCGCGTGATCATCCTTCGGACTGTCCAAGGTCTGAGGGAGGCGCGGTGGCCGTGGCTGCCATTGTGGACCAACAAGGCCGGCGGGCCGAGCGGGGGCCAGCCGATGGGCTTGGGGAGCTGGCCGCCTTTCGGCAGCGCTGGTACGGGTGCCTGGGTCGGCGGGCCGACGCGCTGTTTGAGCTGACCGATGCGCTGCTGTGCGCTCCCGGGCCGGTGGGGTCGCTGCCGCAGCTGAGCTTGGAGCCGGCCTTCCGGCGGGGCTGGGGCAGCCTGTACGGCGCGCTGGCCTGCGGGAGCGTGGACGCCGAGGCGACCCGGGACCTGCTGGCCGCGGTCAGGTCGCAGGGTTGGCCGCTGGTGTTTGCCATCGACCAGACCAGCTGGCCGCGGTGCGACGCGGAGACCAGCCCACAGCGGGGCATCTACTACCACCCCTCGCGGCACTCGGCCGGCCAGCCGGTCGTGGCGGGCTGGTGCTACCAGTGGGCCTGCCAGTTGGGCTGGGACCACGACTCGTGGACCGCCCCGGTGGACGCGCGGCGGATCCGGCCGGCTGTCGACCCGGCCGCCGCGACCGTCGCACAGGTCGCGGCGCTGCTCGGCCGGCTTGGTGCTACCCCGCAGGTCCCGCTGCTGGTGTTCGACGCCGGCTACGACCCGGTCGCGCTCACCGTCGACCTCGCCGAGCTGCGGGCGGCGGTGCTGGTCCGCATCCGGTCGGACCGGGTGTTCTACGCCGACCCGCCCCAGCGGCCGCCGGGCACCACCGGCCGGCCTCGCAAGCACGGGCAGCGGTTCGCCTGCCAGGACCCGGCGACCTGGCCGGCCCCCGTTGCCGCGCTGGCCACCACCGACGACCGGTACGGGCAAGTGGTCGTGCAGGCGTGGTCGGGGCTGCATCCCAAGCTGGGCCGCGTGGCCGGTGGGCCGCGGCCGTGGTCCCGCCGGTGGTGCGCGGGACCGTCATCCGGGTGCAGGTCAGCCGGTTGCCCAAGCCCAGCGGGCCGGTCAAGGTGCTGTGGCTGTGGTGGGCCGGCCCGGGCCGCCCGGACCTGGACGTGGTCTGGCGGGCGTACGTGCGCCGGTTTGACGTCGAGCACACCCTGCGGTTTTGCAAGCAGGCGCTGGGGTGGGTGACGCCGAGGGTGCGCCACCCCGAGCAGGCCGACCGGTGGACCTGGGCCGTCATCGCCGCGTCCACGCAGCTGCGCCTTGCCCGCCACGCGGTGGCCGACCTCAGGCTGCCGTGGGAACGGCGGCTTGGTCCGGGTCGGCTCACCCCCACCCGTGTCCGGCGGGGCTTTCGCCGACTTCACGCCACGCTGCCGGTCCTGACCGGTGCGCCGAAACCCTGCGGGCGGGGTCCGGGCCGGCCCAGGGGCAGCTGCCGCGGCCCCGCCCGCCGCTACCCCGCGGTCAAGAAGAACGGCGAACTCGTCGTTCCGAACAAGCAACCGGGTTAAAACGCAAGCTAAGAGCCTGCGCCAGTAGGCGGTTACGGGCGTCTGCGACGGCGCCCTTGCCAGCGGTAGTGGACCAGGCGCGGCGGCGCGGGCGACCCCGGCAGAAATGACGGGGCTTGCTGGCGCCGCCGACCGCAAGCCCATGATCACGGGCTACGGCTGGAGTACTGGCTGCCGTTCGCTGCTGCCAGTGGCGGGGTCGGGCTGGCTGTTGTCCGGGAGGAGGGGTAGGAAGCGTCGAAGCTTGCCGGTCTGGTGGTGACGTTGGAGATCGTTGACGATCCGAATGCTCACCTCCGGTTGGCTCAGCCCGGCGTGGGCGAGCGCCTCAGCGAGGCGGGCGGAGGGCACTTCGGTGTCGGCGGTGCCGGCGGCGATCGCGTCGACCTTGATGCCGTGGGGTGTCTGGCGGACCTGGTAGTCGAGGATCTGGGGGGATGTGACCAGGACCGACCGGATGACGTGGGGGTGGACGACGACCCCCTGGTAGTGAAGCACCTCGTCGGCGCGGCCGTGCACATGGGCTCGCAGGTGGCCGTGGTCGGGCGCGTCGGGTTGGCGGACGAACGCGTCGGTCAGCTCGTAGCGGATGAGCGGCTGCGCCAGGTTGTACAGGTTGGTCACCAGCACCTTGGCCGACGGGACGCCTGCTGGGACGGGCCGGTTGTCGGCGTCGACGAGCTCGACGACGCACATGTCGGTGTTGAACACCAGCACGCTGTCGCCGGGTGCGCTGGCGCCCACGAGCCCTTCGGTGGAGCCGAAGGTGTCGACGACGGGGGCGTGGAAGACGTCGCTGATCGCCGCGCGGGTCTCGGGCAGCAGCGTCTCGCCCATCGCGGTCACCGCCAGCGGCGCGATGTGCAGGCGGCCGGCGCGCTGTTCGGCCGCCAGGCGAGCCAGCATCGAGGAGTACCCGTACACGATGGGCGCCTGCAACGTGTTCAGCCGCTCCACGATCTGGGGCAGCGGCAAGGTGACCGGGACCGGCAGGAACTGAAACGGCATGCCGGGTCCTGCGAACGCCGGACCAAGGCCGGTGCCGTGGACGGCCGACACGGCGGCGACCATGGCGATTGGCAGTCCACCCGGCGGCGGGCCACCCAGTGCGTGGAGCCGGGCCAGCAACGGCCGTGCCAGCGACGAGGCGTACCCGACCAGCGCGGCACGGTCGAAGACGTGCACGCCGCGCTGTCCCGAGCTGCCACCGGTGGCAAGGGCCACGTAGTCGTCCAAGATCGGAACAGGTTCGGCAGCGGTCGCGGCCAATGCCTGCTCGACGAGGTTGCGGGTGAGCCGCTGGTCGGTGAGCACCTCCTCCAGCGCGGCCATCATGTCGGCCTTGGTCATCACGGGCAGGCTCGACAGGTCGGCCGGCTCGAGCCGGTGGACGTCGATCCCGGCCAGCCGACGGCGGTGGAAGGGTGCGTGCGTGACGGCGTGGGCGAGCAGCCGGCGGAGCCCGTTCTGCTGGGCAGCGTGGATCTGCTCGGCGCTCCATGCCAGCCGCTGCAGGTGCTCGGGGACCCCCGCGAGCAGCGCGGGTTGGAGCTCGGCGCGCAACCGCTGCCAGCTGGTCTGTCTGGTGGTCGGGGTCATCGACCCTCCCAAGGTCCGGTCGCGTCAGCCGCGACAGTCGACGGCCGTTGGGCCGGCTTGCAACCAGGACGGCGGCTCGGGCGCCTCTGGGAACCCCAAGGCGCGGTACACCAGCCCGATCGCCTCGTCGAGGCCGAGCGCGGCCGGGTTGGCCAGTTGCTCCATCGTCAGGCCCGAGCGGACCGCGAAGATGAACTCCGCCATCGACTGGGGCGCGACCGCCGGTTGCAGGCCGGCCCGGTCATGGAGCCGTCCCAGCACCGAGGCGAGCTCCTCCACAGCACGGGCGTGCGCGTCGGCGTAGCGCCGGTTGAGGGCAGGATCGCGGGCGGCCAGCGCGCGGAACTCCACCAGCAGCCGCACCCACTCCTGCTCAACGACCGTATCGCGGGCCCCCACGCGGAGCAGCTCCCACACGCCCTCGGCGCCGGCCAGCTCGTCGGCGATGCGCTCGTCCTGCGTGCCACGCTCGTCGATGCGGCGCTCCAGGAGGGCCAGGAACATGTCGGCCTTGCTGCCGAACTGTGAGTACACCACTCCTCTGGAGAAGCCGGCCTCCTCGGCGATGGCGTCCACGGTGGCGCCGGCGTAGCCCTTGTCGAGGAACACCCGGCGTGCCGCGGCCAGGACCGCCTCGCGGTTTTGCTCCACCTGTTCTGCCCGCCGCAGTCTCGCCATAACCCCAATTAGATACCGTTGACATCCAGATGTCAAAGACATCCAAATGTCAACGATATCGGTGGGTGGCGAGCAGGCGGTCATGGTGATCGTCGCGGGCGGGTGTCCCACCGATAGTGGGTCCAGGCACGGCGGATGAGCCGTCCCAGAACGATGATGGCAAGCGCCAAGGCCAGCCAGAACTCCACCGCCTCCCGGCGACGCTCGGTGCACCAGCGCACCTTGCCGTACTGGTTGTCCCACGCATGGGTGCGTTCCACCGGCCAGCGTCGGCTCGCCTGGATCGGGGCTGGAAGCCCTCGCATGGTGATCTCACCGACCATGCCCCGTGCGGCCAGCACCTTTCGGCAGGTCTGGTAGTCGTAGCCGGCGTCCAGGTGCACCACCGGCCGGGCGGGCAGCGTCCCGACCGCCGTGCTGGTATCCACGATGGTGTCCAAGGTCGCGGCCAGCAGCCCGTCGTCGCGGCGGTTGGCGGGCGCGGGGACCACACCCAGCGGAATCCCATCCGCTTCGGTGACGATCGAGCGTTTCAGGCCCTGCTTGCGACGGTCGACCGGGCTTGGCCCGGCGACTTCGCCGCCGCAGGGCGCCTTGGTGATGCACCCGTCCACGACCAAGTGGTCAAGGTCCAGCCCGAACAGATGCTGGTAGGCGGCAAGCACCTGGCAGCGGAGCCGGTCGACAAGGTCGAGGGTGATCCACTCGTCGCGGCGGCGACGCAACGTGGTCGCCGAGCAGGTGGCATCGGCGATGCGGCGGTAGCCGCAGCCAAACACCAGGACCTGGATGGGCTTGTCGAAGACCAGCCGGTCGGGGATGCGGCGGCGGTGGCAGCCGAGCGGATGGTGGACCTGGCGGGTGGGCAGCAGGGCGGCGAACTGGACCCACAACGGTTCCACGATCGACGATGGCAGGGCAGGCACGAGACCTCCGAGCACCAAGGGTGAGAGCTCGGTGATCATCACGGCTCGTGCCTGCCCTGTTCCACCTCACCTACTGGCGCAGGCCCTAAGTCGATATTCGACTGGGGAGGGACCTTCGTGCGCCAGCCGTCGATACATTCGGGCGGCGGCATCACCAACAATGACATCGAGGTGGCCAAGGGAATCGAGACGTGACGAGCCCCCGCGACGTGAGGTCGCGGGGGCTCAGCGCCGCACGGTATGCGCGGCAACGGTAGCGGGCAGGACCCGCCCCGCGCCACTGCCGTTAGTGGAACGACTCGCCGCAGGCGCAGGTGCCGCCGGCGTTGGGGTTGTCGATGGTGAAGCCGGACTTCTCGATGCTGTCGACGAAGTCGATCGAGGCCCCGGTCAGGTACGGCGCGCTCATCCGGTCGGTCACCAGCTGGACGCCGTGCACCTCGCCGCGGACGTCGCCGTCCAGCGAGCGGTCGTCGAAGAAGAGGGCATAGCGCAGGCCGGAGCAGCCGCCCGGCTCGACCGCGACGCGCAGGGCGAGCTCACCCTGGGATTCGCGGGCGAGCAGCTCACGCACCTTGGCAGCCGCGCTCTCGGACAGGCTTACGACCGAGGTGACAGTCGGCGTTGCCTCGGACATTCGTGCTCCTTTCACATCCGGCCCGTGCCGGGAGGATGTGCAGCAATGAACTGACACGGCGATGATAGCGCCGCGCGCCACCTTGGCCCACCCCGGCGCTCAGGCGCTGCGGGCGGCGGCGACGTCGCTGACCCGGCCACCGCTGACCCGCAGCAGCGCCTCCGGGGTGATCGGGAAGACGTGGTGGGGCGTGCCCGCGGCCGCCCAGACCAGCTCGAAGCGGGTCAGGTCCTGGTCGACCAGGACGTCGAGTTGGCGTGGGTGGCCGAACGGGGGCGTGCCGCCGATGGCGAAGCCGGTGGCGGCCCTGGCCTCGTCCGCGTCGGCCTTGCGCACCGCCGCCGCGCCGGTCTGGCGGGCCACCTTGGCCTCGTCGACGCGGTTGCCGCCGGCGGTAAGGACCAGCAGGGGCGTGGCGTCGGCGACGAACACCAGCGACTTGACGATCTGGTCGACGGCGCAGCCGACCGCCTGGGCGGCGGCGGCCGCCGTGCGGGTGCCGTCGGGGAACTCGCGGACCTCCAGGTCGAGGCCGGCGAGCCGGCCGGCCTGGACCACCGCGGCCGCCGCTCGGGGCAGGGCGTCACTCAACGGATGTCCTCTCTCATGCGGCGGCGGTTCCTCATGGTAGCGACGACCAGGCGCGGCCGACCCGCTCGGCGAGGCGTTCCAGCAGCGGGCGGGCCTCGGCGCGGCAGCGCTCCTCGTCGGGCTCCAGCTCGGTCAGGGCGTGGGCCTCCTCGAAGCCGGCGGCGCGCAGCTCGCGCCTGGCGACCTCCACCACGCCCGCGAGGGCGACCACCGGCACGCCCTCGGCGGTGGCGGCCCTGGCGACGCCGAGCGGCGCCTTGCCACGCAGGCTCTGGGCGTCGAGCTTGCCCTCGCCGGTGACCACCAGGCCGGCACCGGCCAGGGCGGCGCCGAAGCCTACCAGGTCGAGTACCAGCTCGATGCCGGGCCGGACTCGTGAGCCGAGGAAGGCGATCGCGCCCGCGCCGAGGCCGCCGGCGGCGCCGGCGCCCGGGGTGGCGGCGAGGTCGAGGCCGAGCTCGGCGGCGAGCACGCGGGCGTAGCGGCGCAGGGCGGAGTCGAGCAGCAGCACCTGGTCGGGGCCGGCGCCCTTCTGCGGGCCGTAGACGGCCGCGGCGCCGTCCGGGCCGACCAGGGGGTTGTCGACGTCGCTGGCGAGCGTGACCTCCACCGCGGCCACCCTTGGGTCGAGGCCTGCGGCGTCGATGCTGGCCAGCCGCAGCAGGGCGGCACCGCCTGGGGGCAGGGGCGCGCCGTCGGCGTCGAGGAAGCGGACGCCGAGCGCGGCGGCCATGCCGGCGCCGCCGTCGCTGGTGGCGCTGCCGCCGATGCCGAGCACGATGCGGCGCGCGCCGCGGTCGAGGGCGGCGCGGACCAGCTCGCCGGTGCCGTAGGTGCTGGCCCCGAGGGGGTCGAAGACCCCGCCGGGGAGGCGGGCGAGCCCCGACGCCTCGGCCATCTCCACGAAGGCCTCGTCGCCCCTGACCGCGATGGCCGCCGCGACGGGCTCGCCGGTCGGGCCGGTGACGCTCAGCGGGACGCGCTCGAAGCCGGCGGCGAGGACCGCCGCCAGGGTGCCGGCGCCGCCGTCGCCGACGGGGACGCGCACCACCTCGGCGTCGGGCCGGGCGCGTAGCAGCCCGGCCTCGATCGCACGGGCGGCCTGCTCGGCGGTGAGGGTGCCGGCGAACTTGTCGGGCGCGACCACGATGCGCATGCTCGGCGGAGGATACCGCGGCCAGTGGCCCCCTTGGCGCGCCGTCGCAGCCGGCTACACTGCGGGGGTCGAGAGGAGGCGAGGCGCATGGGACGCCGGGGAAGGGCGCGGGAACGCGCCGCCGCGGCGGCGGCCACAGGGGCCACGCCGCCCAGGGAGCCGCCGGTTCGGCGGGTGCTCCGCTGGCTCAACCCGATCAAGCCCCGCTCGCGCGCCCGGGCACGCTTCGCCGCCGCCCTCTTCGGCGTGCTGGCGCTGATGATCTCGGGCGCCGCGCTGGCCAACGACCGGCCGTCGCTGTACCGGCCGGCGGTCCTGCTCGCCATCCTGACCGTGCTGTGGAGCGTGCGGGCGGCAACCATGCCGGAGGACCCTGAGCCATGACCCCACCGCTCGACACCCTGCTCGAAGGTCTGGACACGACCCACCGGCGCGTCGGGGTGCTGCTGGCGGAGCTGCCGGCGGACGCCTGGGCGCGCACCGTGCCGGCGACGCCGGCGTGGACGGTCGCCGAGGTGGTCAGCCACCTTGCCGAGGGCGACCAGGCCGCGCTCGCCTCCATCCAGGGGCGGCTCGAGCAGGACCCTTCCTCGCTGGCGCTGGACGACTGGACCGCGGCGGGGGTGGCCGCCCACGCCGGCGAGCCGCCCGAGGGGCGCGTGGCCCGCTGGGAGGCGGCCGCCGACGCGCTGCGCTGGCACCTCGCCACCATGGACGCCGAGGCCTGGCGCGCGCGGGTTCCCTGGGTGGTCGGGCCCAGCGCGGTCCGCACCGTCGCCCAGCTGCGCCTGCAGGAGGCCTGGGTGCACGGTCACGACCTGGCCGAGGCGGTCGGCGCCGACTACGAGGCCGACCCGACCAGCCTCGCCTGGATGGCCGACATCGCCGCCAAGGTGATCCCCGGCGGGCTGTCGCGCCGCGGCCGGCCCCACGCGGGCGCGGTGATCAGGGTCCGGCTCGGCGAGGCGGGCGAGTGGCTGCTCGGCGGCGCCGTCGGCGAGCGGCCGGCCCCGGACGCGACGCCCGACCTGACCATCGAGGCGGAGCCGCTGGCGTTCGTGCTGCGCGCGGCCGGTCGCACCGGCGGGCATCCCTGGCGCGCCGACGGCGACCAGGGCCTCGCCGCCGACGTCGCCGCCACCCTGTCGTCGGTCAGCTGATCGGGTTCGTGTGCCGAGCGCCCGTCGCACCTCGCTCCTACAATGTGCATCCGTTCACGATCCCCGAGCACGCACCACGCCAGCCTCGCCGAACGGAGCGTTCCAGCAATGGCTGCTCGCACCGCAGAGAACGTCGTCTTCCTCGACCTGCTCGGCCCGCAGCGGGCGTCCGAGAAGGGCACCACCTGCCCGGGAGACCTGCCCCCGGCGTCCGACCCCGACCTGGTCGAGCGTGCCCTCACCGCCCGCGCCGTGCTCGGCGACCGGGCCTTCGTGCTCGGCCACCACTACCAGCGCGAAGAGGTCATCCGCTTCGCCGACGCCCGCGGCGACTCCTTCCGCCTGGCGCAGCAGGCCGCCGCCCGGCCCGACGCCGAGTTCGTGGTCTTCTGCGGCGTGCACTTCATGGCCGAGTCCGCCGACATCCTCACCGCCGACCACCAGCAGGTGGTCCTGCCCGACCTGGCCGCCGGCTGCTCCATGGCGGACATGGCCACCCTGGCCCAGGTCGAGGAGGCCTGGGAGATCCTCGACGAGTGGGTCCCCGGCGAGGTGGTCCCGCTCACCTACATGAACTCCTCGGCCGACATCAAGGCGCTCACCGGCAGGGAGGGCGGCGCGATCTGCACCTCCTCCAACGCCGCCCGCGCCATGCGCTGGGCGTTCGCCCAGCGCGACAAGGTGCTGTTCCTGCCCGACCAGCACCTGGGCCGCAACACCGCCCTGGCGATGGGCCTGGGCCCGGAGGAGCTGGTGGTCTGGGACCCGCACCGGGACGAGGGCGGGCTCGACCCGGGGACGGTGCGGGCCGCCCGGGTGATCCTGTGGCGCGGCCACTGCTCGGTCCACCACCGCTTCCTACCCGAGCACGTCGACCTGGTGCGCGAGCGCATCCCCGGGGTGCGGGTGCTGGTCCACCCCGAGTGCCGCCACGACGTGGTCGCCAAGGCCGACGAGGTCGGCTCGACCGAGCGCATCATCAAGGTCGTCGAGGCCTCGCCACCCGGCTCGAAGTGGGCCGTCGGCACCGAGCTGAACCTGGTCCACCGCCTGGCCACCGAGCACCCCGACAAGACGGTGGCGTTCCTCGACCGCACCGTCTGCTTCTGCTCGACCATGAACCGGATCGACCTCCCCCACCTGGTCTGGACGCTGGAGGAGCTGGTCGCCGGCCGGGTGCCGAACCGCATCAAGGTCGACCGCACCACCAGGGAGCACGCCCTGGCGGCGCTGCAACGGATGCTGGCCCTGCCCGCGGCCTAGCACGGCTCCCGGGCCGCCCCGGTGTGGCGAGACGGCCGGGCCGGGCCGCCACGACCGGCCCGGCCGCCTGGCTGTTCGCCCGGTCCGCTCAGTTGAGCGAGCCGTGCGGGTCGATCACGAACTTGCGGGCGGCTCCCTTGTCGAAGTCCTCGTAGCCCTGCGGGGCCTGGTCGAGCGGGATGACGGTGGCGTTGACGTTCTTGGCGACCTGCACCTTGTCGTGCAGGATCGCCATCATCAGCTGGCGGTTGTAGCGCATCACCGGGCACTGGCCGGTGGTGAACGAGTGCGACTTGGCCCAGCCGAGCCCGATGCGGACCGACAGCGCGCCGACCTTGGCCGCCTCGTCGACCCCGCCGGGGTCGCCGGTCACGTACAGCCCGGGGATGCCGATCCGCCCGGCCGCGCGGGTGACGTCCATCACCGAATTGAGCACGGTGGCGGGCGCCTCGCCCTGGGAGCCCTCGCGACCGTGGCCGCGGGCCTCGAAGCCGACGCAGTCGACCGCCGCGTCGACCTCGCCGGAGCCGCCGAGGATCTGGGCGATCTGCTCGTGCAGGTCGTCGTGGGTGGACAGGTCGATCGTCTCGCAGCCGAAGCTGCGCGCCTGGGCGAGCCGCTCGGCGTTCATGTCGCCGACGATCACCACCGCCGCGCCCAGCAGGTGGGCCGAGGTGGCGCAGGCCAGGCCGACCGGGCCGGCGCCGGCGACGTAGACGGTCGAGCCGGTGGTCACCCCGGCGCTGAAGGCCCCGTGGTAGCCGGTCGGGAAGATGTCCGACAGCATCGCCAGGTCGCGGATCTTCTCCATCGCCTGGTCCCGGTCGGGGAACTTGAGCAGGTTCCAGTCGGCGTAGGGGACGGTCACGTACTCGGCCTGACCCCCAACCCAGCCGCCCATGTCGACGTAACCGTAGGCGGCGCCGGCGCGGGCCGGGTTGACGTTCTCGCAGACGCCGGTGGCGCGTTCCTTGCAGTTGCGGCAGCGGCCGCAGGCGATGTTGAACGGGACGCTGACGAGGTCGCCGGTCTTGATGAACTCGACGTCGCGGCCGGCCTCGATGACCTCGCCGGTGATCTCGTGGCCGAGGGTCTGGCCCTGCGGCGCGGTGGTGCGGCCGCGGACCATGTGCTGGTCCGAGCCGCAGATGTTGGTCGCGACCACTTTCAGGATGACGCCGTGCTGGAGCTGGCGGTTGTCCTGCTCGGGCAGCTCCAGCCTTGGCTCGTCGAGGTCGTGGACCTCGACCTGGCCCGGCTTGACGTAGACGACTCCCCGGTTGCCTGCCACGGCTGCTCCCTTTCGTCGGTGCGGGACGGTGCCTGGTGGTGGGGTCTGGCGAGGAGGGGCGCGCGGCCACCGGCCGCGGCCCGCAGGTGGCCTGCTTGCCTGCATCGCTCCACCTTCCAGCCGGGCAAACCGCCACCCTACCGCCACCGCTGGATACGGACAACAAGGCAGCCTTGGATTATCTGCTTGCTTCGGATGAACCGATACAACCAGCTGGAGCAGGGCGAGCAGGGAACCGGGTGACCGGCCGCCCCGGTGCCGCTACGCTGGCCGCGTGCTGACCGACGCCCGACCGAGCGTCGCCCTCGGGGCGCTGTTGCGCGTGGTGGCGGCCGCGTTCTGCTGGGGGCTGAACGCGGTCTTCGCCAAGGCGGCGTTCGAGCACGGCGTCGCCCCCGCGCGGCTGGCCGAGGCCAGGGCGACGGTCGCCCTGCTCGCCCTCGCCCCGCTGCTGGCCTGGCGGCGGCCGGCGCTGCTGCGCGCCCCGCGCTCCGCCCTGCCGGTGTTGAGCGCCTTCGGCGTCTGCGTCGCCGCCGTGAACTTCGCCTACTACGTCGCCATCGACCACCTGCCCGTCGGGGTGGCGATCTCGTTGCAGTACACCGCGCCGGTGCTGCTGCTGGGCTTCACCGCCCTGGTCGCCAGGCGCCCGCCCGGCCTGCTCGCCTGGGCCGCCGGCGCCCTCACCCTGGCGGGGGCGGTGCTGGTCAGCCGCGCGCTCGAGGGAGGGGCGGGCATGGACGCCGTCGGGCTGGGCGCCGGGCTCGCATCGGCCGTGCTGTTCGCCGCCTACCTGCTGCTCGCCGAGCGGGGCGGCCGCCTCGGCGTGCCGCCGGCGACCGTGCTGCTGTGGGGCTTCGTGGCCGCGGTCGCGCTGTGGAGCGTGGCCGAGCCGTGGTGGTCGTGGCCGTTCGGCCGCCTGGCCGACCCGCGGGTCGCCCTGGCGGTGCTCGGCGTCGGCCTGGTCGGCACGCTGCTGCCGTTCTTCCTCGCGGTCGACGCCGTGCGGCACATCCCCGCCGCGACCGCGGGGATCGCGGCGACCTCCGAGCCGGTGTTCGCCGCCGCGCTGGCCTGGCTGCTGCTCGGTCAGCAGCTGGAAGCCGCCCAGCTCGCCGGTGGCCTGCTGGTGGTCGCCGGCGTCGTCCTTGCCCAGGTGGCCGGCGTCCGCGACGCGGCCGCCACGCCCCGGCCGCTGGCCTCGCCCTCTGGTTGAGCGTACGACTAACCTAGTACCAACCCCGACATTGGGGAGGTGCCAGTCGGGAACACTGGCTAGTACCGAGCCCGGCACTGAATTGGCGCGGTACGAGGACCAGCACGGCCGCACGAGAGGCGGGAGCAAACGGTGAGCGACCAGGACAACGTCAGCGGCGCCGCGATGCCGCGCCAGCCGCCCGACGCCGATCCGCAGGAGACCGGCGAGTGGCTCGACTCGCTCGACGCCGTGGTCGAGCGGGAGGGCCCCGAGCGCGCCGCCTACCTGCTGGGCCGTGTGCTGCGCCGCGCCGGTGAGCTGCGGCTCGGCCTGCCCGACCTGCCCTCGACCGCCTACGTCAACACCATCCCCGCCGACGCCGAGCCCCACTACCCCGGCGACGAGGAGCTGGAGCGGCACCTGGTCAACATCGTGCGCTGGAACGCCGCGGCGATCGTGTCGCGGGCCAACCGCCCGGAGCTGGGCCTCGGCGGGCACATGGCCTCCTACGCCTCCGCCGCCGAGCTGTACGAGACCGGCTTCAACCACTTCTTCCGCGGCAGGGACGGCGACCACCCCGGCGACCAGGTGTTCTTCCAGGGCCACTCGTCGCCGGGGATCTACGCCCGCGCCTTCCTGGAGGGCCGCCTGTCCGAGGAGCAGCTCGACCTGTTCCGCCAGGAGGGCTCGTCCGGCGGGCTCCCGTCCTACCCGCACCCGCGCCTGCTGCCCGAGTTCTGGGAGTTCCCCACCGTATCCATGGGCCTGGGCGCGATCAACGCGATCTACCAGGCCCGCTTCAACAAGTACCTGGCCAACCAGGGGATCGCCGACAGCGCCGCGTCGCGCGTCTGGGCGTTCCTCGGCGACGGCGAGATGGACGAGCCGGAGGCGCAGGGCGCCCTCACCGTGGCCGGCCGCGACCGCCTGGACAACCTCACCTTCGTGGTCAACTGCAACCTGCAGCGCCTCGACGGCCCGGTGCGCGGCAACGGCAAGATCATCCAGGAGCTCGAGTCGCTGTTCCGCGGCGCCGGCTGGAACGTGGTCAAGGTCGTCTGGGGGCGCCGCTGGGACGAGCTGCTGGCCCGCGACACCGAGGGCGTGCTGCTCGACAAGCTGAACGCCACCCCCGACGGGCAGTTCCAGACGCTCGCCGCCTCCGACGCCGCCTACGTGCGCGAGAAGCTGTTCGACTCCGAGCCGCTGCGCAAGCTGATCGACGGCTGGTCGGACGAGGAGGTCGTCACGCTGGCGCTCGACCGGGGCGGCCACGACCTGCGCAAGGTCCACGCCGCGTTCGCCGCGGCGGTGGCGACCAAGGGCCGGCCCACGGTGATCCTCGCCCACACGGTCAAGGGCCGCGGCCTGGGCCGCGAGTTCGAGGCCCGCAACGCCACCCACCAGATGAAGAAGTTCGTCCGCGGCACCTTGGGCACGTTCCGCGACCGGCTCGGCATCGACGTGCCCGACGAGGCGATCGCCAACGGCTACCCGATCTACTACCGCCCGCCCGCAGACTCCGAGGTGCACCGCTACCTGGTGGAGCGGCGCCAGGCCCTCGGCGGCCCGCTGCCACGGCGGGTGGTCCGCGACCGGCCGCTGGCGCTGCCGGCCGACGAGCTGTTCGCGCGCCTCAAGGTCGGCTCGGGCAACCAGGAGGTCGCCACCACCATGGCCCTGGTGCGCCTGGTCAAGGACCTGCTGCGGGACAAGGAGGTGGGCAGGCGGATCGTGCCGATCATCCCCGACGAGGCGCGCACCTTCGGCATGGACTCGCTGTTCCCCAGCCTCAAGATCTACTCGCCCAACGGCATGAACTACGACGCGGTCGACCGCGACCTGGTCCTCTCCTACAAGGAGGACGTCAAGGGCCGCATCATGCACGAGGGCATCAGCGAGGCCGGCTCGATGGCCAGCTTCCACGCCGCCGGGTCGAGCTACGCGACCTTCGGCGAGCCGATGATCCCGCTGTACGTCTTCTACTCGATGTTCGGCTTCCAGCGCACCGGCGACTCCATGTGGAGCGCGGCCGACCAGCGCTGCCGTGGCTTCCTGATCGGCGCGACCGCGGGCCGTACCACCCTGAACGGCGAGGGCCTGCAGCACCAGGACGGCCACTCGCTGCTGGTGGCCACGACCAACCCGGCCTGCGTCGCCTACGACCCCTCGTTCGCCTTCGAGATCCCGGTGATCGTCGCCGACGCGCTGCGCCGCATGTACGGCGAGCAGCCGGAGGACGTCTTCTACTACCTGACCGTCTACAACGAGCCGTCCGTGCAGCCGCCCATGCCCGAGGGCCTCGACGAGGAGCTGATCCTCGCTGGGCTGTACCGCTACCGGGCCGGCGGCGGCGGCCACGCCCACCGCGCCCACGTGCTCGCCTCGGGCAGCGCCATGCCGCTGGCGCTGCAGGCGCAGCAGCTGCTCGCCGACGAGTTCGACGTGGCCCTCGACGTGTGGAGCGCGCCGGGCTGGCAGCGCCTGCGGCAGGAGGCGCTCGCCTGCGAGCACTGGAACCGCCTGCACCCGTCCGAGGAGCCCAAGGTGCCGTACGTGACCCGGGTGTTCGAGGACGAGGAGGGCCCGATCGTGGCGGTCAGCGACTGGGTCAAGGGCGTCCCCGAGCAGATCTCCCGCTGGGTCCCCGGCGTCTACTCGATCCTCGGCACCGACGGCTTCGGCCGCTCCGACACTCGCGCGGCGCTGCGCCGGCACTTCCGCATCGACCCGCAGAACATCGCCGTCGCGGTGCTGTACGAGCTGTCCCTGTCCGGCACGGTGAAACGCGAGGCCGTCGCCGAGGCGATCAAGCGCTTCGACCTCGACCCGGAGGCCACCACCGAGGTCCCCTGAGCCTCGCTCCTCACGGCAACCGGTTCGGTCATGTGACCGAACCGGTTGATTCTGAGACAGTTACCATCTAAAGTTAGTCGGTCGTACGACCGATCGAGGAGCCGGAACGATGCGCGCCTGCCAACCAGTCCGTGACGGCTACGTCGAGCGCGACGGCGTCAAGCTCCACTACGAGGTGTTCGGCGACGGCGAGCCGACGGTGCTGCTGCTGCCGACCTGGTCGATCATCCACTCGCGGCACTGGAGGATGCAGGTGCCCGACCTGGCCAGGCGCTACCGGGTGGTCACCTTCGACGGGCGCGGCAACGGCCGCTCCGACCGGCCGGCCGGGGCCGACGCCTACCTGCCGGCCCAGTTCACCGCCGACGCGCTGGCGGTGATGGACGCCACGAGCACGGACCGCGCGGTGCTGGTGGCGCTGTCGGCCGGCGCCAACTGGGCGCTGGAGCTCGGCGCCCTGCACCCGGAGCGCGTGGCGGGCATCGTCTTCATCGGCCCCGCGTTGCCGCTGGGGCCGAGCAATCCCAAGCGCGAGCTGTACGGCTTCACCCAACGGCTGGACACAACCGAGGGGTGGGCCAAGTACAACCAGCACTACTGGCGCGAGCACTACCGGGAGTTCCTCGAGTTCTTCTTCGGCCAGGCGCTCACCGAACGGCACTCCACCAAGCCGATCGAGGACTGCGTCGGCTGGGGGCTCGAGACCGACCCGGAGACGCTGGTCGCGACCACGCTCGGCAGGAGCGACCCGCCACTCGATCCGGACGCCACCGCCGAGCTGGCCGGGCGGCTCCAGTGCCCGGTCCTGGTCGTCCACGGCGACGAGGACGCCATCCGCCCGCACGCCAACGGCGCCAGCCTCGCCGAGCTCAGCCGGGGCAGCCTGGTCACCCTTGCCGGGGGCGGGCACCTGCCGCACGCCCGCGACCCGGTCCGCTTCAACCTGCTGCTGCGCGAGTTCGTCCAGTCGCTGGAGCCGCCCGGCCCGCCGCGCCCGCACACCTGGACCCGGGCGCTGCGGCGCCAGCCCCGGGCGCTGTACGTCTCCTCGCCCATCGGCCTCGGCCACGCCCAGCGCGACGTGGCGATCGCCGCCGAGCTCCGCAAGCTACGGCCCGACCTGGAGGTCGACTGGCTGGCCCAGGATCCGGTCACCCGCGTCCTGGCTGAAGCCGGCGAGCGGGTCCATCCCGCGTCGGCGCTGCTCGCCAGCGAGTCGGCCCACATCCAGTCGGAGTCGGCGGAGCACGACCTGCACGCCTTCCAGGCCATCCGCCGCATGGACGAGATCCTGCTGGCCAACTTCATGGTCTTCCACGACGCCGTCGCCGAGGGCGACTACGACCTGGTCGTCGGCGACGAGGCCTGGGACGTCGACTACTACCTCCACGAGAACCCCGAGCTGAAGCGGACGAGCTTCGTGTGGATGACCGACTTCGTCGGCTGGCTGCCGATGCCCGACGGCGGCGAGCGCGAGGCCTACCTCACGACCGACTACAACGCCGAGATGGTCGAGCACGTCGCCCGCTTCCCGCGGCTGCGGGACCGCGCGATCTTCGTCGGCGACCCCGACGACATCGTCCCCGACGGCCTCGGCCCGGGCCTGCCGGGCATCCGCGAATGGACCGAGGCCAACTACGCCTTCGCCGGCTACGTCAGCGGCTTCGACCCAGCTCCCCTCGCCGACACGGAGGCGCTCAGGGCCGAGCTGGGCTACCGCCCCGACGAGCGGGTCTGCGTCGTCACCGTCGGCGGCTCCGGCGTCGGCGGCGCGCTGCTGCGCAAGGTCATGGCCGCCTACCCGCTGGCCAAGCGGGCCGTCCCCGAGCTGCGCATGGTGGTGGTCGCCGGGCCCCGCATCGACCCGGCCAGCCTCCAAGCACACGACGGCGTCGAGGTCCGCGCGTTCGTCCCGCAGCTCTACCGGCACCTCGCCGCCTGCGACCTGGCGGTGGTCCAGGGCGGCCTCACCACCTGCATGGAGCTGACCGCCAACCGCAGGCCGTTCCTGTACTTCCCGCTCGCCCACCACTTCGAGCAGAGCTTCCACGTCGCCCACCGCCTCGACCGCTACCGGGCGGGCCGGCGCATGGACTACGCCACCAGCGACCCCGACGCGATCGCCGAGGCGATCGCCGCCGAGGTCGGCCGCGAGGTCGACTACCGGCCGGTGGCGACCGACGGCGCCGCCAGTGCCGCCGCCCTGATCGCCGAGCTCGTCTGAGGGGCGTTCAGGGGGCGGCCCGATGGCCGCCCCCTGCCGTCTTTCCGGTGCCCGGGGTCGCCGGGCCGCGGTCAGGCGGGCAGCCGCCTGGTGTAGATGTCCGTGCCAGGGCCAACCGTGACGAGCTGGCGCGGGTCCGGCGAGCCGGGCGCGAAGCTCGGGTTGCGGCTGTCCACCCAGACCGGGTGGGCCATGCCGTCGGACCCCACCGCCAGGCCCGAGTAGTCCCCGAAGAAGGTCGAGAACGGGACCGTCGCGCTGGCGGGGAACTCGGCCGGCGGCGGCATCGAGGCGTCGGTCACGCGCACGTGCGCGCCGTTGCCGCGCCGCAGGCTGACGTCCATCTCGCCGCTCGACTGGTCGTTGCCGTACTTGCGGTCGTAGTAGGAGGAGGCCAGCTTGCCGCCCGGCGTGAGCGCCGCCCACTGCCACCACTGGTCGGCGAGGTGGCCGCCGGCGCGCTCGTCGCTCACCGAGGGCAGCGACGCCACCGGGGTGCTGCCGCCGGTGAAGCTGGCCCCGCCGTCGGACGAGGTGCTCAGCACGATGTCGTTGTTGCAGCCGTCGACCACCCCGACGCCCTGGTAGGTGTTGAGGCCGGTGGTGGCGCTGAAGCCGGCCGGGGTGCAGTTGCCCTGCGCCGGGTTGGAGTGGCGATTGATGTAGCTGCCGAGGGTGACGAGCACGGTGCCGTTGTCCGGGGCGACCCCGACCGGGTAGTTGGTGGCGCGGAAGATGTTGCGGTTGGACAGCGGCGCGGTCGGCACGCAGGGGCGGCCGGCGTTCTGGCCGGTGTAGGTGAGGCAGTCGGGCAGGTCGTAGTAGTCGGACACCTTTACAGGGCTGCCGAAGCTGGCGCCGCCGTCGGTCGACTTCACGATCAGCATCTGGCTGTGGTTGTCGGCCGGGTCGGCGAGCGCGTTGTTGAAGTTCTGGAAGACCACGTAGAGGTCGCCGTTGGGGGCTACGAACGGCTGCGGGAACTGGGTGGCGTTGCAGGTGCCGGCCGCTGAGCCGTCGAAGGTGAGCGGGCAGAGGCTGGCGGAGGTGCCGGAGATCGTGCCGGTAAGGTGCCAGGTCGCTCCCGCGTCGTCGGAGAAGGCGAACGAGACCGGGGAGGCGGTGAAGTTCGCGTTGTACTCCACCCAGGCCACGTAGACGCGGTCGCGGAAGCGGCTGTGGGCGCCGCTGTCGACGGTCATGTACGGCTTGTCGAGCAGGCCGATCGCCCCCAGCCCGTCCTCCTGCTTGACCAGGCTGCCCGGGAAGCTCCAGGAGGCGCCGCCGTCGGTGGAGCGGTACAGGAACAGGCCACTGGCGAAGCTGTTGACGTCGCTGGTGGGAGCGAACCGGTCGAAGGCGAGGCAGAAGAAGTACGCGGTGCCCTTCGAGTCGAACGCCACCGACGGGTCGCCGTTGGTGCTCCAGTAGTGCCGCTGGCCGCCGCTGAGCCCCGGGGTGGTGAAGCCGGCAGGGACCAGCTCGCTGCCGAAGTGCCGTCCGCCGTCGAGGCTGAAGTCGGCCCCGCAGGCGGCGTCGCCGCGCCGGTAGTCGTTCTGCCCCGCAAGGACCCTGCGCGGGTGGCTCGGGTCGACCGCGGCAGTCGGCTCGTTCTGCCCCTGGCCGCGGCCTGGCAGCAGGCTGGCGTTGGTGCAGTCCTGGTTGGCCCTGACGTTGGTGGCCGAGGCGTCCGGGCAGCCGCTGCTGCCGTCGACCGACGGCGGGATCGCGCCCGCCGTGGCGGCCTGGGTGCGGTTGCGTACGGCGGCCGCGCGAGTGGCGTCGACCTCGTTCGTGACGGTGCCCGAGGGCCCGAACCGGTTGACCCGCTTGTCGCTCGACCTGCCGGGCGCCGACGATCCGGCGCCGGCCACCGTGAGGGACAGGACCACGCCCACGACCAGCGCGATCGCCAGGTGGCGGCGGTGCATGCTCGCTCCCTTCCGCACGAAGGTCCACTTAGGGGGGCAAGTCAACCTATGCGGCATATTGCTGTCAATGGGCGGCTCGCCCGGTCTGGCGACGCGGCGGTCAGCGCGGGACGCCGGCGAACTCGGCCAGGTCGGCGCAGACCAGGTCGGGGCGGACCGGCGAGGCGGCCGCCTCCTCGGCCGTGGTGGTGCCGCTGAGCACCAGCACGCCGGCCATGCCGGCGCGCTGGGCGCCGGCCACGTCGGCGTCCAGCCGGTCGCCGACCACCACCGCACTGCCGCCGCCGAGCAGCTCCCTGGCGGCCTCGAAGATCGGCGGCTCCGGCTTGCCGGCGACGATCGCCCGCACCCCGCCGGCCACCTCCACAGAGGCAAGGAAGGGGCCGGTGGCTGGCGCCGGGCCGTCCGGGGTCGGGAAGATCGGGTCCCTGCCGGCACCGTAGAGCCGCGCCCCGGCGCGCAGCGCCCTGGTCGCCATGGTCAGCTCGGCGTAGCCGAGGTCGGCCGAGCCGCCGACCACCACCACGTCGATCGCGCCCGGCGCCGCGCCGCCCTCGGCGAGGAGCCCGGCCGCCAGCACCTCGGAGCGGAACGAGTCGGTGCCGAGCACCAGCGCCCGCGCCCCGGCCAGGCCGTCGGCGGCGAGCAGCCGGGCCAGGGCGATGCCCGGGGTGACCACGTCGGCGGCCTGGGCGGGCACGCCGATGCGCGTCAGCCGCGCGGCGTACTCGGCCCTGGTCCGCGCCGGGTCGTTGGTCAGGAAGGCGATCCGCTGGCCGCGCGAGCGCAGCGCGGCCACCGCGCCCGGCGAGCCGGGGATGACCTGGTGGCCCACGTAGATAGTGCCGTCCAGGTCGAGCAGGACGAGCTCGAACGGGTCGGAAGGGGCAACCACGCGCCTGGCGCTACTTGGGGGAGGCGTCCACGAAGGGCGGGCGGGCGACCCGCGCCGCGCCGCGGCGGCCGCGCACGTCCACCTGCAGCTCGGTGTCCTGCGCCGAGGCGTCGCGCAGCACGTAGGCCATGGCGATGCCGTGGCGCAGGGTCGGCGAGAAGGTGCCGCTGGTGACCTCGCCGACCGGCTGCTCGTCGCGCAGCACGGCCATGCCGTGCCGCGGGATCAGCCGGTCGGTCGAGACCAGCCCGACCAGCAGCCGCCCGGTGCCCGCCGACTTGATCGCCAGCAGCGCCTCGCGGCCGCGGAAGTCGCCCTTGTCCATGGCGACCGCCCAGCCGAGCCGGGCAGAGAGCGGGTCGGTCTCGGTCGAGATGTCGTTGCCGTGCAGGGCGTAGCCCATCTCCAGCCGCAACGTGTCGCGGGCGCCCAGGCCGACGGGCACGACCCCGAGCGGAGCGCCCCGGCCGTGCAGCTCGTCCCAGAGGCGCTCGGCCGCCTCGCCGGGCACCAGCAGCTCGAAGCCACGCTCGCCGGTGTAGCCGGTGCGGCACAGCCGGGCGGGGATCCCCTCCCAGGTCACCGGCGCCATGTGCATGTAGGCCAGGGTGGCGGCCTCGGCGAACAGCCCGCCGACCAGCTCGGGGGCGCGCGGGCCCTGCACCGCCAGGACGGCGACGTCAGGCCGCGGCGTGACCTCGGTGCCGGGCGCGGCGGAGGCGCGCACCTGCTCGGCGACGGCTGGCCAGTTGGCCGCGTTCGGCACCAGCAGGTAGCCGTCCTGCTCGCGGTAGACGATCAGGTCGTCGACGATGCCGCCGCGCTCGTCCAGGCAGAGGGTGTACTGGGCGTCGCCGGCGTCCTTCAGCCGGTCCAGGTCGTTGGTCAGGGCGTGCTGCAGCGCGTCCTGCGCGCCTGGCCCCCTGACCTCGACCTTGCCGAGGTGGGTGAGGTCGAAGACGCCGACCGCCTCGCGCACCGCGCGGTGCTCGGACAGGGTGCCGGCGTACTCGATCGGCATCTCCCAGCCGGCGAACGGGGCCATCTTGGCACCCAGGCGCCGGTGCACGGCGTCCAGCGGCGATCGCTTCAGGGTCACCTGTCGGTCTCCTCGGTCGCGGGCGGGTCGGGCGGGTCGGGCGGAGCGGGCGGAGCGGGCTCTCCGGGGGGGTCCGGGGGGGCGCTGTCTGCCCCCCCGGAGGGTCGGGAGGATCGGGGTGGGCGCGGCGTGCGGCCGGGCGGGCGCGAGGTGCGCACCGGCGGGCGGCCGGGGTCGCGCAGCACGCGCTGGCCGCCGCTGGCCTTGAGGCGCGCGTTGTAGGCACGCATGCGCTCGGGGTAGCCGACGATCTGCACGTCGTAGACGGGCACGCCGAGGTCGTGGGCGAGCCGGCGCACCACCTTGGGCGAGCCGACCCGGCGCCGGATCCACTCGCCGTCGGTGGCGATCGCCACCGCGGTGGTGTCGGTCACCATCGTCTCCGGCTCGACGTAGAGCTCCACCCCGACCCGGCTGCGGGCGAAGCCGCGCAGGTCGTCGAGGTCGTCCGGGGTCGCCTCACGGTCCATGGAGGCGACCTTGCTGCCCCGGCCGCGGCGGATGCGCAGCCGGTCGAGGAAGCTCATTCGCGCTCGAGGGGCGGGACCGGCTCGGTCCGGTGCACCAGCGACAGCACCTGCCTGGTCAGCTCGACGTGGGCGGGCTCGCGGGCCTCGGCCATGTCGCGCACGCTGAAGCGCACCAGGTCGCGCATGGAGAGGATGCCGACCAGGCCCTCGCCGGAGATGACCGGCAGGTGGCGGACCTTCGCCCTGGTCATCTCCTGCGCCGCCTCCTCCAGGGAGGCGTCCGGGCCGATGGTGTACAGGTCGTCGGTGAGCGCCTCGTGCGCCGCGACGGTCTTGGGGTCCTCGCCGCCTCCGACCACCCGCAGGATGTCCCGCTCGGTGAGGATGCCGAGCACGCGGTCGTCCTCGAGCACGATCACCGAGCCGATCCCCTTGGCGTCCATCAGGCTGGCGACGTCGGCCACGTTGTACTCGGGCCCGACCGTGACGAGATCCGTGGTCATGATCGCCGAGATGTCCACGATGATCCTCCTTCGTCGCAGCGCCCGTGGCACCGGGATTCGGTCCAGCTTGACAGACCGGACACGCGGGCCGGGCGGAACCTTGAGCGTACCGTAGGGGCCATCGGCCCGACCACGGGGAGCTCCCGGTTCGGCGCGCCGGTCTACCGTGCCACCAGGCGTTTGCCGGCACCCCAGCGGGGGCAGCGCCTTGGGTGGTCCGTCGATACACTGCGCCGAGGCGCCCCTGCAGGAAGGTGGGCCGCCGCCCCAGGTTGGGTTTAGGGAGGTGGGCCGTAGCCGCGCGCTGGCTGGACTGAGGAGCGACGAAGGAGCCGCAGGCGACGAAGGAGCGACGAGGGAAGCCAGCGCACGAAGCGGCGAAGGCCCACCGACCGTTTGAGCAAAGGAGCGCAGCGTGGCATCGAACTCCTACGACCTGGTCATCCTCGGTGGCGGAACCGGCGGGTACTCGGCCGCGCTGCGCGGGGCCGACCTGGGCCTCTCGGTCGGCCTGGTGGAGAAGGCCAAGGTGGGCGGGACCTGCCTGCACTGGGGCTGCATCCCCACCAAGGCCCTGCTGCACGCGGCCGAGCTGATGGACGGCCTGCACGAGGCGGCCGAGCGCTGGGGCATCAAGGCCACCGTGGAGTCGGTCGACTACGCGGCCACGGTCGCCAACCGCGAGGACATCGTCACCAAGAACTTCAAGGGCCTCGAGGGCCACCTGAAGAAGGCCAAGGTCGACGTCATCAAGGGCGACGGGCGCGTCACCGGCCCGCGCAAGGTGGCGGTCGAGGGGGTCGGCGAGGTCACCGCCGAGCGGGCGCTGGTACTGGCCAGCGGCTCGGTCCCCAAGTCGATCCCCGGGCTGGAGATCGACGGGCGGCGGGTGATCAACTCCGACCACGCCCTGATGCTCGAGTACCTGCCCAAGTCGGTGGTGGTGCTCGGCGCCGGCGCGGTCGGGGTCGAGCTGGCCTCCTTCTGGCGTTCCATGGGGGCCGAGGTCGCGGTGGTGGAGATGCTGCCCGGCCTGGTCCCCCTCGAGGACGTCGACGCCCAGAAGGAGCTGGCCCGCGCCTTCCGCAAGCGTGGCATCGAGGTGCTGGTCGACACCAGGTTCGAGGACGCCAAGGTCAGCGACGAGCAGGTCACCGTGACCGTCAGCAGCAAGGGCAAGGCCAAGGAGGTCAGCGCCGAGCTGCTGCTGGTCGCCACCGGCCGCGGCCCGGTCAGCGCCGACCTGGGCTACGAGGGCATCGGGGTCAGGCTGGACCGCGGCTTCGTGGTGCCGAAGAACTGGGACACGCTGGAGACCGACGCGCCGGGGGTGTACGTGGTCGGCGACCTCCTGCCGCCGCCGTCGCTGGCCCTGGCCCACGCCTCGTTCGCCGAGGGCATGCAGGTCGCCGAGCTGGCCGCCGGGCGGCCCTCGCCGGCGATCGACTACGCCGGCGTCGCGCGGGTGACCTACTGCAGCCCCGAGGTGGCCAGCGTCGGGCTCACCGAGGCGCAGGCGAAGGAGCGCGGCTACGAGGTCGTCACCAACCGGTACCCGTTCAACGCCACCGCCAAGGGCCTGATCCACGGCCAGGGCGGCATGGTCAAGCTGGTGGCGGCGAAGGGCGGGCCGGTCCTCGGGGTCCACATGGTCGGGGCGCGGGTGACCGAGCTGGTGGCCGAGTCGATGCTGGTCTACAACTGGGAGGCGCTGCCGAGCGACGTCGCCCAGTTCGTCCACCCCCACCCGACCCTGTCCGAGGCGGTCGGCGAGGCCTACATGACCTTGGCCGGTCGGCCGTTGCACCAGGGCTGACGGGCGTGACGAGCGGGTATGGCCAGCGGCGGGCGGAGCAACGACCCGGCCGGGGCGCGGCGGCGGCGCGCCGCGGCGATGCCGCGGGACGAGCGTGGGCGCTTCGTTCGCTCGGCCCGGTCGGGCGGCCCGCCGGAGCGTCAGGACGGCAGGCGAGCGACCAAGGCGGCGGCGGGCTCCAGCGGCAGTGAGGGCCCTTCAGAGGGAGCGACGAAGGCCATGGCGACACCAGTCAAGATGCCGGAGCTGGGCGAGTCGATCACCGAGGGCACGATCACGCGCTGGCTGAAGCAGGAGGGCGACCGGGTCGAGGCCGACGAGCCGCTGTTGGAGATCTCCACCGACAAGGTCGCCACCGAGGTCCCCTCCCCCGTCACGGGCGTGCTCACCTCGATCAAGGTGCGCGAGGACGAGACCGTCGCGGTCGGCGCCGAGCTGGCCGAGATCGAGCAGGACGGGCAGGAGGGTGGTGCCCAGCCCGCCGCGCGTGGAGCCGAGCAGCCCCAGGCCGAGCCGGCAGAGGCCGGCGGAGACGAGGCCGCCGATGAGGCCGCTCGAGGGGACGCCCGTGCCGAGGAGGCGGCCCCGCCGGAGCAACGCGAGGCCGCCGCCGAATCGCCGCCGCCGCCGGCGGCGGCCAGCGAGCAAGCGCCACCGCCGGCCGGGGCCAAGGGCGGCGACGGCGGCGTCACCACCGTGACCATGCCGGAGCTGGGCGAGTCGATCACCGAGGGCACGATCACGCGCTGGCTGAAGCAGGAGGGCGACCGGGTCGAGGCCGACGAGCCGCTGTTGGAGATCTCCACCGACAAGGTCGACACCGAGGTCCCCTCCCCCGTCTCCGGCGTGCTCACCTCGATCAAGGTGCGCGAGGACGAGACCGTCGCGGTCGGCGCCGAGCTGGCCGAGATCGGCGGTGCCGGCGGCGGCGCGGCCGGCGGCGCGGCGGCGGCACCCGAGGCCGCGCCCGCCCCCGCCGCCGCTGAGCAGCCGGCCCCCGCCCGCACCGAGCAGCGCCCGCCGGCCGCGCCGGCGGGCGGCGACGGCCGCGCCGGGGGCGCTGGCACGGTGGTCTCCCCGCTGGTCCGCCGCCTCGCCCGCGAGCACGACGTCGACCTCGGCCAGGTCAAGGGGACCGGGTCGGGCGGCCGCGTGCGCCGCGAGGACGTCGAGGCCTACCTGGCGCGGCGCGCCAAGGAGCCGGCGGCCGCGCCCGCCGACGGCAAGGCCGCCGCGGCCGCCAGGCCGCCGGCGCCCATGGCCGTTCCGCTGGCCGGCGGCATCCGCGAGGAGGTCGCCCCGGCGAGCCGCCTGCGCCGCATCATCGCCGAGCGCATGGTCAGCTCCCTGCAGACCAGCGCGCAGCTCACCGCGGCGGTCGAGATCGACATGACCAGGGTGATGCGCCTGCGCGAGCGGGCCAAGCAGGACTTCAAGGCGCGCGAGGGCATCAGCCTGTCGCCGCTGCCGTTCTGCATCCAGGCGGTGATCGCCGCGATCCGCAGCTACCCGAACGCCAACTCCGCCCTCGACCAGGACATGCGCCTGCACGTCTACCAGGACGTGAACATGGGTATCGCGGTCGACACCCCCAAGGGCCTGTTCGTGCCGGTGATCCGCAACGCCGACCAGCTCAACCTGTCGGGGCTGGCGCGGGCGATCGCCGACGTCGCCAGGCGCACCCGTGAGGGCAAGGTCGACCCGGGCGAGCTGAGCGGCTCGACCTTCACCGTGACCAACACCGGCAGCGTCGGCACCGTCTGGGACACGCCGATCATCAACCAGCCCAACGCCGCCATCTTCGCCACCCCGGCGATCGTCAAGCGGCCGGTGGTGCTCGACGACCCCGAGCTGGGCGAGATCATCGCGGTGCGGCACATGATGTACGGCATCATCACCTACGACCACCGCATCCTGGACGGGGCGGACGCCGCCCGCTTCCTGCAGCGGGTCAAGCAGGTCCTCGAGGCCGCCGACTTCGCCGGCGAGCTGGGCCTGGCCCGCGAGGACGCCGGCAGGTGAGCGCGGTGGAGCCGCTCTGGCTGGTGCGCGCCGGCACGGTCGGCTACCGGCGCGCCTGGGCGTGGCAGCGCGCCCTGGCCGAGCGGCGCGCCGCCGGCGAGCTGCCCGACCTCGTGCTGCTGCTCGAGCACCCGCACGTCTACACCCTCGGAAAGCGCAGCCCCGACGCCGACGTCCTCGCCAGCCCCGAATGGCTCGCCGCCCGCGGCGCCGAGGTGGTCCGCAGCGACCGCGGCGGCCAGACCACCTACCACGGTCCTGGCCAGCTCGTCGGCTACCCGATCGTGCGCCTGCACCCCGAGCCGGACGTGCTGCGCTTCGTCGGCCGGGTGGCCGGCGCGCTGGCCGGCGTCGCCGGCGAGCTCGGGCTGGAGGCGCGGGTCGAGGGCGGCCTGCGCACCGGCGTGTGGGTCGGCGACGCCAAGCTGGCCGCCATCGGCATGCGCGTCTCGCGCGGGGTGACCAGCCACGGCTTCGCCCTCAACTGCGCCACCGACCTGGCCATGTTCGGCGCGATCGTGCCCTGTGGCATGCCGGAGGTGGCGGCCTGCTCGCTCTCCGGCCTGCTGGGCCGCGCCACCGGCGTCGACGACGCGCTGCCACTGGTCGAGCGGCACCTGGCAGAGCGCCTCGGCCGCACCCCGGTCGCCGTGGATGCCGCTACCCTTGACCTGCCGGCCGCCGACTACTGGCCGGACGACCTCCGCGGGGCGCCGGCAACGGCTGCCCCGGAGCGAGCCGCCCCGGAGACGATCCATGCCTGATCCCGTCATCCCGCCCGGTGCCCGCACCCTGAGCGTGCTGCCGACCGGGCCGGCGCACGCCCCCGGCGGCCGCAAGCCGCCCTGGCTCAAGGTGAAGGCCAGCCTCGGCCCCAACTACCGCGAGCTGAAGCAGCTCATGCGCGACTCGGAGCTGCACACCGTCTGCGAGGAGGCCGGCTGCCCCAACATCTTCGAGTGCTGGGAGGCACGCGAGGCGACCTTCCTGATCGGTGGCGAGGACTGCACCAGGAACTGCCCGTTCTGCCAGATCCACAGCGCCAGGCCGAAGGAGTACGACACCGACGAGCCACGCCGGGTGGCCCACGCGGTCGCCCGCATGGGCCTCAACTTCGCGGTGATCACCGGCGTCGCCCGCGACGACCTGCCCGACGGGGGCGCCTGGCTGTTCGCCGAGTCGGTGCGGCAGGTCCGCGAGCTGCTGCCGACCTGTGGCGTCGAGGTGCTGATCCCCGACTTCCGCGGCCGGCCGGAGCACCTGAGGGCGGTCACCGACGCCCGCCCCGACGTGCTCGGCCACAACCTCGAGACCGTCCCGCGCCTGTACCGCAGGATCCGCCCCGGCTTCCGCTACGAGCGCTCGCTCGAGCTGCTCGCCAGGGCGCGGGCGTGGCTGCCGGCCGGCCACGCCACCAAGTCCAACCTCATCCTCGGCATGGGCGAGCAGCGCGACGAGGTCGTCGGCGCCCTGCACGACCTGCGCGAGGCAGGCGTCGAGCTGCTCACCATCACCCAGTACCTGCAGCCGACCCAGCAGCACCTGGCGATCGACCGCTACGTCCACCCCGACGAGTTCGCCGAGTGGAGGTCGCTGGCGGAGACGCTCGGCTTCGTCCACGTCGAGTCCGGGCCGCTGGTGCGCTCGAGCTACCACGCCGGCGAGATGCACAAGGCGGCCGTCCGCAAGCAGCGCGGCGAGCTGCCCGACTGGGCGGCGGCCGGAGGCTGACAACCACCGTGCCCGCACGCTCGGCCCGCATCGGGCTCGTCCTGCTCGCCGTCGCCCTGACCGTCTGGCTCGGGGTGCGCGCCGTGGCCGACTTCGACGTCGGCCGCCACCGGGCCGAGGCGAGCGCGCTGCTGCGAGCGCCCGACCTGCGCGTCTTCGACCTACCCCCGTTCTCTGCCGGGAAGGCGGAGGGGATCTCCGGCCGCTTCCAGCACCGGCCGGACGGGTGGCTCTCGGTGGTGACCCTGCGCGGCCTGCCGCCGGTCGCCGGCGGCGACCGCTACCTGGTGTTCATGCGCAACTGGGGCGGCTGGGTGCTGGCCGGGGCGGTGCGCCCCGACGCGCGCGGCGAGGCCCAGCTCCGCTACGCCGCCGAGCCGCGCGCCCGCACCGTCTACGAGGTGATCGTCACCCGCGGCGCCGACGACGCCGCCAACATCCCCCACGGCGAGCCGCTGCTGCGCTGGTACGATCGCTCCCGCGCACCACGCCGGGCGGGGCCGTTCGACTTCTCCAACCCGCTGTCCTGAGCGGGCACGGTGGCGTTAACGGGCGTGAAACATCCAGGCAACCGCCCGGCAAACGCCCGTTGTTAGCGTCGCCGCGAATTGGAGCAACCAGAAGGAGGCAAGCCGCGTGACGGAATCGGTCGGTGACGTTCTCAGCCTGATCAGGGACAACGGGGTCCAGATCGTCGACCTGCGGTTCGCGGACCTGCCCGGGCTGATGCAGCACTTCTCGATCCCAGCCGCCGAGCTGACCGAGGAGGGCTTCGAGGAGGGCTACGGCTTCGACGGCTCTTCCATCCGCGGGTTCCAGGAGATCCAGGAGTCGGACATGCTCCTGTTCCCCGACCCGACCACGGCCGTGCTCGACCCCTTCGCACAGCACCCGACGCTGGTGCTCAACTGCTTCGTCGGCGACCCGGTGACCGGCGAGGCCTACAGCCGCGACCCGCGCAACATCGCCCGCAAGGCCGAGGCGTACCTGCGCGGCACGGGCGTCGGCGACACCGCCTACTTCGGGCCGGAGTGCGAGTTCTACATCTTCGACTCGGTCCGCTTCCACCAGGACCAGCACTCCGCCTACCACTACGTCGACGCGGTCGAGGGCCAGTGGAACTCGGGCGCCGAGGAGGGCGGGCACAACCTCGGCTACAAGCCGCGCTACAAGGAGGGCTACTTCCCGGTCCCGCCCACCGACCACTACCAGGACCTGCGCTCGGAGATGGTGCTGACGCTGATCCGCCTCGGCGTCGACGTCGAGGTGCACCACCACGAGGTCGGCACGGCCGGGCAGGCCGAGATCGACATGCGCTACGACACCCTGCTGCGCATGGCCGACAAGGTGATGCTCTACAAGTACGTGGTCAAGAACGTCGCCAGGCGCGCCGGCAAGACCGCCACCTTCATGCCCAAGCCGATCTTCGAGGACAACGGCTCGGGCATGCACACCCACCAGAGCATCTGGTCGGGCGGCGAGCCGCTGTTCTACGACGAGGCGGGCTACGCCGGCCTCTCGGACATGGCCCGCTACTACATCGGCGGGCTGCTCGCCCACGCCCCGTCGATCCTCGCCTTCGCCGCGCCGACCACCAACAGCTACCGCCGTCTGGTGCCCGGCTACGAGGCGCCCGTCAACCTGGTGATGTCGCAGCGCAACCGCTCGGCCTGCGCCCGCATCCCGGTCTACTCGCGCAGCCCCAAGGCCAAGCGGGTGGAGTTCCGCCCGCCGGACCCGTCCGCCAACCCCTACCTGGCCTTCAGCGCCATGCTGATGGCCGGCCTCGACGGCGTGCGCAACAAGACCGAGCCGCCGCCCCCGATCGACAAGGACCTCTACGAGCTGCCGCCCGAGGAGCTGGCCAACGTCACCCTGGTGCCGAACTCACTCGAAGCCGCCCTCGGCGCCCTCGAGAAGGACCACGACTTCCTGCTCGAAGGCGACGTCTTCACCCCCGACGTGATCGACACCTGGCTCGAGTACAAGCGCAGCAACGAGCTCGACGCCGTCCGCCTGCGCCCGCACCCGTGGGAGTTCCACCTCTACTACGACATCTAGCGCCGTCAGGCTCTGACCAGCGGGGACGCCGGCCGGCGTCCCCGCTGTCGCAGGTCGGGCACAATCTTGTCGTCGCGGTCAGCGCCGACGGGCCGCGCGTGCTGACCCTGCCCTGAGCCCGGTCTTCGTCCAGGCTCCGTTCGCGTGCGTCAGGGCGCTGCCCGGCCGAGCAGCCGGTCGACCAGCTGGCGGATCGGACCGGCACTGGTCGTCGGCGTCGCGTGGGAGGTCGTGGTCGGTGCGCCCGGCGTCCTGCCGTTCGGTGTGGCGAGCGGGGTCGTCGCGGGCGCCGGGCGGGTCGGCCCTGGCGTGGCGGCGCGCGGCTGGCCGGGGGTGGGCGGGTGGCTCGGCCCGGTGGCTGGCGGTAGGGCGGCGGGCGGCTGGCTGCCCTCGATCTCCGGCGCGGGCCGCAGCGGCGCACCTGCCGGCGGCCGGATCAAGACCGCGAGGCCGCCGAGGAGCGCGAGCACCGCAACCGCCACGGCGACGAGCACGACCGCCAGCCGCTGGATGAAGAAGGGAAGCCTCCTGAGGCCTGCTTCCCACTCGAGTCGCCACCGGTCCGACAATCGCCGTCACCTCCCTGCCAGAACATGCGAAACCCTACCGTGCGGCTCGTGATAGTCAAACAGCTCAAGCCAGACGCCATGCGACGAGGGTGCGGCGTCACGCACGGGCCCTTCCCGCGCGACTCCGACGAATAACCTCGCGGCCGGAGCTCAGGTGTCGGCCAGGGCGACGGCGATCTCGCCGGCCAGGCCGGCGTTGGCCTCCAGCAGGGCGAGGTTGGCCTCGAGGCTGCGGCCGCCGGTGCGCCGGTGCAGCCAGTCCAGCTCGAACGGGGTGCGTGCCTTGCCGGTCGCGCCGGCGTCCCTGGCCGCGTCGGTGCCGGCGGCGGCGAGCTCGGCCAGCTCGTCGGTGTCCATGGCGGCGGCGGCCGGGCACTCCTGGGCGATCACCAGGGCGCCGGGGGAGCCGATCGCGTCTCGCGCGCGGACCAGCTCGACGACCTCGTCGACCTGGTCGACCACGTGCTCCAGGGGCAGCCGGCCGCGGGCCAGGAAGTTGGGCAGCCGGTCGGTGCGGTAGCCGACCAGCAGCACGCCGTGGGTCTCCAGCCACTCCAGCGTGCCGGCCGCGTCGGTCACGTGCTTGGGGCCGGAGCAGACGACCACCAGGCGCGAGCGGGCGAGCTGCGGCAGGTCGGCGGAGATGTCGGGTCCGCCGCCGAAGTGGACGCCGCCGATGCCGCCGGTGGCCATGACGCTGACCCCGGCCGCCTCGGCGGCGAAGGCGGTGGCCGAGACGGTGGTGGCGCCGTCGAGCTTGCGCGCCACCACGTAGGGCAGGTCGCGGACGGTCACCTTCCAGGTCGAGCGGTGCGTGGCCAGCGCGCGCATCTGCTCGTCGTCGGCACCGACGACGATCCTGCCGCCGAGCACGCCGACCACGGCCGGGACGGCACCCGACTTGTCGACGGCCATCGTCTGGGCCTCGGCGCACTCGAGGTTGGCGGGGGCGGGCAGGCCGTGCACGAGCACGCTGGACTCCAGGGCGACCACGGCGTTCGCGGTCGCGATCCGGTCGCCGATCACGATCGGTCGGTCCATGTGGCGAGAATCCATGGTGGCGAGGACGCTCCCATCGCTCGATAGTGCTTGATCTGGTTGGAACGGCGATGTCGGCCAAGGGTATCCAACTCGCGGGTCCGCCGGGCAGGGGTCAGCCCTGGCCTCCATCCTCCCAGAAGCGTGCCGTGACGACCCGTCGTGCCCGGCGGGTGGCGCGGCGGTAGGCCTCCAGCAGGCGCTGGCGGCCCGGCGCCGGTTCCCCCATGGCCTGGGCGAGCCGTTCCATGACCACCTGGTCGGTCGGCAGGGAGTCCGCCGGGCGGCCGGTCACCAGGTAGGCGGCGTTGCGGATGCGCAGGCAGAGTCGGTAGGCATCGGCCAGCCAGGCGGCTTCGGTGGCGTCGAGCGCGCCCTGTTCCTGGAGCGCCGCAAGGGCGGCAAGCGTGCCCGGCTGGCGCACGCCAGGGTGGTCACGACCGAGCCGGAGCTGCAGCAGCTGGACGGTCCACTCCACGTCCGCCAGGCCGCCCGGGCCGAGCTTGACGTGCAGGCGCGGGTCGGCCCCCGCGGGCAGGCGCTCGGCCTCGACGCGGGCTTTGGTGCGGCGGATGGCGGCGACCAGCTCCGGGTCCAACCGCGCCGGCCACGCCCGCCCCGCCGCCGCCCGGCACCAGGCCACCCCCAACGCCCGGTCCCCCGCCACCGGCCGCGCCTTGACCA
>WNGE01000939.1_pt1 | contig 41711 bp, 29 predicted proteins | sample 5400651 | NCBI WGS metagenome assembly WNGE01 (sample SAMN13153370, study PRJNA577476) | soil metagenome | isolation source: 60 cm soil or saprolite under grassland replicate 2 | place: USA:California | collected 2016-06-15 | reverse complement strand
TGCGTAGTTTTGGGCATTTTGCTTTGATAGCAACTCTACTGTCAACAAAATGGCAAGAAAGATGCCTCAGATCAGGTATTTATAGTACATGGTCTTGGGCATTTTGCTTTAATGGCTTTGCCGTACGTTGTGGATATCCTATGTAAAGCTTCTGTAACGTGTGGATAACTGTCCACAAAGGAGGATCGCGCGAAAAGTCTATGAAAACCACCTGAGCTCGTCACCCTCGGAGGAGTTGTGCAGTAGAAGGAAAGCTCGTTAAATCATCAGGGACATGTATCCCACCTGCACCAGAGACGATCGTTGTCCGCATACTGATTTTCAAGGCAAAGCAGATATCCCGAACAGGGTTTCAGGCCACGCGCCGTTTTTGCTGATCTAGACTGAGACGGCACCTTTACTTGACTGAAAGCCTGATGCTATACTACCGCTATGGACGAATTTCAGCATATCGAGCAAGAGAGAACAGAAGAGGATTCCGAAGTCCAGCTCACAGACTTACCTCTGCTCAGCAATGCGGGAGGCAAAAGGTCTTTATGGTTGGCTCGTCTCTTGCTGGGTTGGCCAGGCTCTCTCGGGCAGCAGCACTGGCGACAGATTGGGGCTATGGCTACTCTGCTGCTGACGGTGCTTGCTGTACTTGTCATCCTAAGCCCTTTACATAGGGGCCCCGCTCCCTCTACCGTCCATCCCGGCATTTTCTCCAATCCCTTCCTCGCCACCTATCGGAGCTCTCCTGTTCTCATCTATCGCGGGCATTTCAGTGAGGTTCGTAGCGTGACCTGGTCTCCCGACGGCACACGAATCGCCTCTGGCGGTGAGGATGGGACTGTGCAGGTGTGGAATGCGGCCACAGGCGAGCGCACCCTGACCTATCAGCTGTATGCCGGCTCTCTCCATTCTGTAACCTGGTCTCCCGATGGTACTCGCATCGCCTTTACGAGCCAGGATAACTCCGTGCAGGTATGGGATGCCACGACGGGAAAGCATCTCTTGACCTATCGAGGTCACGCTGGCTCTGTGGTACCTATGGCATGGTCACCCGATGGGAAGCGTATCGCCTCTGGGAGCAGTGATGGAATAGTAGAGGTATGGGATGCTGCGACAGGGCAGCACCTCATGACGTATCGAGGCCACGCTCAGTCTGTGCTTCCTGCACCGGATTCGCCCAGGTCTGTGCTCAGCATCGCATGGTCTCCTGATGGGAAGCACATCGCCTCTGGGAGCCGCGACAGGACGGTACAGGTGTGGGATGCCGCAACCGGCAAGGGCATTCTCATCTATAGGTATCATTTCGTTGCAGTGTTTGCTGTCGCGTGGTCACCCGATGGGAAGCACATCGCCTCTGGCGGTCGTGATCGGGTGGTCCGAGTGTGGGACGTCTCCACTGGAGGGGATACCCTCACTTATGAAGATCATGCAGAAATCGTATGGGCTGTCGCATGGTCACCCAATGGCAAGTTCATCGCCTCTGGGAGTAGTGATGGGACGGTACAGGTATGGAACGCTACTACGGGCAAGCGTATATTGACCTATCTTAGTAGTGCTTTCTGCGTGGCGTGGTCGCCTGATGGGAAACGCATCGCCTCAGGGGGTGAGGATGGCAGCGTGAAAGTGTGGCAAGTGGTGTAATTCTCCTTTTTGCAATCGACGCAATCAGACTGGGTACAACCACCCTAACTGTTGGTCAAGTAGGGACAGAGCACCTGATGCTATAATGGGTATATCATCTGGTATCCAGCTAGCAATAAACCAGGAGGCAGCAAGTGAGCAGCGACAAGCAAGAAGCAGCGATAGAGCAACGAGTCCGTGTTATCAAGCCACAGCAATTTGATGCTAACACACCCCAAACGCCAGGGATGCAGCGTGTGGCGGCGGTTTCCAAACAGCTAGCAGGTTCGCAAGGCCTCTGGGCAGGAGTCACGATCGTTGCACCCAATGTCGCCAGTGGCATTCACCATCATGGAGAGACCGAGACCGTCATCTATGTCGTCTCGGGCCACGCAAAGATGCGCTGGGGTGACAGGATGCAGTTCGAGGAAGACGTTGAGCCAGGCGACTTCATCTATGTGCCCCCCTTTGCGCCACACCAGGAGATCAACCCATCGCCCGACACCCCCTCACAATGGATGATTGTGCGCAATTCACAGGAACCGATCGTCGTCAACCTTGAACCGTTTGATGTAGCACAACCGTGATTGGTATTCCACATACTTTTTGGCTCTCTTGATGACGAGGGTAAAACTCCACTAGCTGGGCTGTCCCGGCTAGGGCGTCACGCCAAGCTGTTGCATCTGATGGAGGGTATCCATCTCCATCCACCCTTCCACAATGCGGTCGATGACGATCCCTGTCACGGTCATCTGCTTGCCGGTTGGGCTGTGGCCCCGAAACATCCCCTGGTGAGTGCCCTGGACTGACCAACGCGTCACGACCAGGTCTCCTTCGGCGATCTGTTCCTCAATCGTGGCGTGGAAGTCGGGGAAGGCGGTACGCGTCCTGACGATGTACTGCTTGTAGAGCTCGCGGCCAGGTGGTTGGTTGGGAACCAGAGAGTGGTGACCAACATGGCCGGGGGCCATCAGCTCGTCCACTGTGGCCAGGTTCCCCTGGTTCCAGGTCTCTTCAATAAGACGCCGGGCAAGGGCCTTATTCTCTTCTGTTGACATGGGATGTTCTCCTTTCTGTGTGGCTTCCTTTACATACGCATGTTTACGCTCAGTGCTACAGACGACGTGAGGTGATATCAAAACGACAAACCGCTTGGAGAGAACTGTACCGGGTAAAGTGTACCCGAAAAACACAGCAAAGGCAACAAGCGAACAGTGCTTGTCTTTTGGTTTCGTTTGGTTGCTTTTGGGCAAGTTTGGTTGCAAGCAGCGAATTTCAGACCTGCTGCCTACTCACTGGACACTGCGGGTCTAGGGGGGTATAAACTGGCTCTACAAGCTAGTAAAGGGGTAGTTTGAGAAGCACTGCTTTACACGCAGTAGGTTTGAGGTTTGTTCCCCTTGATTTTTTTGTTATGTTACCTCAAGGGTAGCTCAATGCCGTATGCTCTTAAGGATGAGATGTCATTGCAACAATATCATGCACTTCATCAAGCATCCGGCGCAGGTCGGTAAGGATCGCCCCACGAATGGCAATACGGTAACCGATGCTGATAGACGGACTATCGGCGTTCACTGTTTGTGCTTCGACCTGCTTTGCATCTTGCGCCAGTTGTTCCTGCCAACTACGGAGTTGCTGTTGTGCGCGTTCCACCTGGGTACTGAGGTTTTCTTTGTCAGGAAGGTCAGTGCTCTGGGGCGTGGCAGACGAGTGGATGTATGCCACACTCGATCGCAGGGTGCTTCCCATCTCTTCTAGCAACCGGGCATAGTCAAGTGCCCACTTCTGTTTCTGCGCAAGCTCTGACCAGGCCGGTTCAGGCTCATTGATGGTATAGGCGATCCGGCGCATCTGTCGTACGAGCCGATCGAGTGCCTGCAGCATGTCGGGATAGTCAACGAGGAGGCGGCGTGCACGACGTGCCCACGGATTCAGGCGTGTGCTGTCAACGCCCAGCGAATAGGCCTGTTCCGTCGCATGCACATGCTGCTCTAATTCCCGGAGAGAGGTGTATACCTGGCGGCTCTCTGCTCTGCTCAGCTGCACAGCCAGGGCGGAGGCGAGTCTGGGTATGGCGGCTGCCACTCTGGTCATCAACTCAGCTACCGCATCCCGTGTTCTGAAAACATAGAGAGGGGGAGAGAAAAGCAGGCTAATGACAGTCCCTATGAGGCCACCAACAAGAGTTCCAAGCACACGCAAGAGGGGATAGTTGCCAGTCGCTCCCAGCACGAGTGCAAGTGCCGCGCTAATGGGAATCTGGGTGGCAAGATACTGACCACGGTTCTGCAGGAACAGGCCAATGACCTGCGCGAAGAAAATTATGAGCGTAATCGTCCAGAAGTTGAGGCCGAGAAGGTGCGCTACAAGTACTGCCAGGCTCACGCCAATGATCACGCCAAGAATACGCTCGATACTCTTGCGCACTGTTTGCCAGCTGGTGACCTGGACAACAATGACTGCGGATACCACAGCGAGCGCCGCGGCTTCTACTCCGAACAGAGTAGAGACAATCTCCCAGGATAATCCTGCTGCGAGTGCACTCTTGATCGCAAACAGGAGCAACGGCGATCTTGACGACCATACACTGCGCAATTTGTGAAGAGGAGGATACGGAAGGGGCGTAATTGTTTTCTCCTTTGTTCTGGTGGCGACAGTCTGCTCTTTATTATTTTACCGAACGAATATACCCTCAATGGCTGTTCCCTAACGTTGATTCGCGTCCACTTGCTGCTGGAACCCCAGAACCGACGTTACTCTTTGCTTAGCTGACATTGTACGAGATCGCGGCAGAAATCGCCAGAAATCGACGCAAAAAGTGGTTCTCGGACCGGTTTGGTGATGACAAATAGCTCTAGATTGGCTCAAGAACGGGTACGGATAGGTCAGAACGGTGCTGGCTCTTCGTTAAAGAAACGGTCGACATCTTTGATACTGGCCGTTCTCCTGGCGGGAGGGAGGGCCTCGAGCACCAATTTGCCATAGCCTTTGGTGTAGAGGCGGGTGTCGAGAATGGCCATTACGCCGCGATCATCGCGGGTGCGCAGGAGGCGCCCGAGGCCCTGCTTGAGGCGCAGCACCGCCTGGGGCAGCACATAAATGCCAAACCAGTTTTCGCCTGCTGCTTTCAATTGCGCTACGCGCGCCTCGTGAACCGGGTCATCGGGCGGATCAAAGGGGAGTTTATCGATAATCACTAATGAGAGCGCCTCGCCTACGATATCGACGCCTTCCCAGAAACTTTTTAAGCCAAAGAGGATGGCCCCTTTTTCCTCGCGGAACTGGCGCGTCAACTCGATGCGCGGCATATCGCCCTGGCGCAATAAAGGGTAATCCAGGTGTGGTGCCATCAAATCATAGGCCTGGTCGAGCATCCGTCTACTTGAGAAGAGCAGGAAGGCTCGCCCCTGGGAGAGCTTGACCAGGCGGTACATTTCTCGCGCAATAGCCTTCGTATAGTCATCTGATCCTGCGCCGTAGACGGGGGTGGGCAGGTCACGCGGCACATAGAGGAGGGCATTGCTCTCGAAGTCGAAGGCGAGCGGTAGAATGCGCTCGATCACTTCTGAGCGTTCGAGGGAATCAAGGCCGGTGCGGCGTCGGAAATAGGAAAAATTGGGACCTTTGTCTTCCGGGCGAGAGGGATTGGGGCCGATGGTTGCCAGGGTCGCAGATGTGCAAATGACGTTGCATTTATCGAAGAGCCGCTCTTTCAGCCAGGCCGTAACGTCAAGGGGAGCGGCTGACACCTGGAGTTGGAAGCCTCGTTGTCCTGGACTGGCGACACGCTCGACATAATAGACAAATTTACTGGGCTGATCGACGGAGAAGACCGTGCGGATATTCTGGGAAAGGTTTTGCGTGCGCTTGAGCAGCTTATCATAAAGCTGGCCCTCCTTCTCGGGCAGGTCTTTTGGACGCTGCTTGCGTAGGGAGTCGGCCAGGTCAGTGATGACGGTGGCCAGTTTCAAGCCCTCTTCCACCGGCGATTGGAGATTTGCTCTGCCTTTGAAACCAAGATCGGCCACCAGGTTCAAACGATTCCAGGTATGCATCAATGCCTTGTTTGCCTCGTCTTGCAAACTCAGCAGCGTATGGTTTTTGAGCATTTTCTGCGCCAATAACGTAATAACGGAATTTTCGCTGATAGTGATAGTAAAGGAACGGGTTGCCTCTTCCTCCAGGTGATGGGCCTCGTCCAGGACAATCACATCGCGCTCGGGCAAGAGAAAGCCGTCCATGGCTGCATCCAACAGGAGGAGTGTGTGATTGACAACGATGATCTGTGCCCGCGCGGCTTTCTCGCGCATGTCGCGCACATAACAATCAAAGAAATAGTTGCATTTGCTCCAGGCGCACTGGTCGCTATCGCCACAAACCTTGCCGCGGATATCGCCGGGAAGCTGGAAGTTGAGCGTTTCAAAATCGCCGTTGAATTTCGCATCGGGATCATTGGTGATATCGACCAGGCGCATGAAGTCGCGGTTTTTGGCATAGAACTGCAGACCGGTGCGCTCACTTTCCAGGCGATCAATGCAGACGTAGTTGCCGATGCCCTTCACCAGGGCCGCGTCAAAATGTTTAATGTGCTGCTGGACGAAGGGAATGTCTTTGTAAAATAGCTGCTCTTGCAGCGCCTTATTGGCTGTACTGATAATGGCGACTTTGCCAGAGCGCACAATCGGGACGAGATAGGCAAGGCTGTTGTGAGTCGGAATCATAGATCGACCAGCGAGATACAGATGGCTCTGAGACTCGACCTGAATGCACCGTACTGGACGAGAAGGCACCTCGCGGACCGCGACAACAAAGCGGAAGCGGTTGCGCTCAGGGCTGTAGTTGCGCAGCCGCTCCTTATGGGCAATAGCTTTGCGCTCCAGTCGAAAAACCTGCTCCCCTGTTGTGAACGAAATCGTCCATTTCGCGCTACAATCCTTTCCATTGAGCCGGGCATGCCCATAACGAAGTGAAGGCCGGAAGCCAAGTGAGCACACAAGTTCACGCACGTCCTGCGCAAGTCCTGGGTTTGTTGTTGTGAACTCAACAGCACTATTGCGGTTAACCGTGCCGTTTGTATCGAGGAGTCCTGCGAGAAGGGCGCGCCGTTGCTGTTCGGATGCGCGCAAATAGGTCTCGGGGATGTGTTTGTTGAGCAGGAGTCTGAGCGCACGCAGACGGCCAGTCATGCCGGGCTGCCGTTGATTTACAGCCTTACCGTTCTCGTCATCAACCGCGTACAGGTATGGGTGGCTCTTCAAGGATCGGACGGCGTAACCTTCCTGCTCTATCTCAGCGATGAGGGATGGATCGGTGGTCGTAATCTGGTTGTTGCGTGAATCCCCGTCACCGAGCCAGATGCCGAGGAAATATGGCGCGATAATCAGGTCCGCGTCCGGTAGCATAAGAGGGCCAGCGACCGCAATGGCGTGATTTGCACGTGGAGATGAGCTAACTGTTAGTGTGGCGGCCATTCTCTCAGTAGTGGTGAGAGTATACGCTCGACCGTCCCGGCGCTGTTCGCCCAGGTCTCTCGCTAAGCGACCCTGAACAGCGACGAAGTTCCTGGCTGTGTAAGTATCAGTCGGTGGACTATCAGGCCATTTTCGGTCAGCACATGTGTAGGATGCCCACTCATGCTCGGCATCTGCGATGAGCGATGAGCCATCGGAGAATACGAGCTCATAGCATTTGCGGTGATACATTACATCGAATGCTGCCATGACACGGGTTGGATGGCCCTCCTCATCAAATACAACGTCGCCTTCGACGAGATCACCCATCCGCTTCCACCCAGTTGGAGTTGGAATTGGTGTATCGATGTCTAGCGCTTTCCCTGTCCCGGTGCCCGCTTCAATAATCGTCGGCGTGTCTTGCATGAGTGAATGGGCGACCAATGTTGCCATCTCGATCTGTGCAGGACGCTCTTCGTAGCCAGGCAGGCTCTGCGAGAGGATGCCGCCCTGGCAGAGGTCCCTGGTGACGATATCTGCCAGACGGTGTTCACCGTTCTGGAAAGGAGTAGGAATGTTTCGGGCCATATCCGGCGCTTTGTTATTTGCTGTATTGTCCTGATCTACAGGTATAGATTGCGAGAAGTCATGAGTGTGTGGGACTGGCAGGCTATCATCATCTTGTTGCTGCGCAGCATGATGACCATTTTTAGAAACGGGTTTGACGAGTACCAGTGGGGCAGGGCGCTTTGTCTCAAGATTGAGAGGAAGACCCATTAAGGCGCGTAAATAATTGTCGGCAAAGGCCTGGGTGTGTTGAAAGCGCTCGTCGGGATTGAGGGCGAGCGCCTGGAGGAGGACTTTTTCCACGGCTGGCGAAATGTCGCTGTTCAGGCTGCAGGGTGGGGGTAGAGGGTCATGGGTTTGTTGATTGAGAAGTTCTGTTCGCTCTATCGCCGTGTAGGGACGCTGGCCACAGAGCCATTCGTAGGCCATGACGGCCAGGGCGTACTGGTCGCTGGCGGCTGTTAGGAGGCCCTGCAACTGTTCTGGCGCCATATAGGACACTGCCGCTGCCGGTTGATTGGCTGGAATGGGCAGACCCTGCAGCGTAAAGGAGAAGTCTGTGAGCAGGGTATTGTCTTTCATGTCGATGAGCAGGTTGCCTGGATGAAGATTGCCATGCAGAATGTTGGAGACATGGGCGTAGTGGAGCGCGCTGGCGATGGGTGAAAGGCGGCGCTTGACCTCGTCGGCAGGGATGCGCTGCCCTGGTGGGACGCGTTGTCGCAGTGTTTCGCCTGGCACATATTGCATGACGAGATAGCCCTGGTCTCCGGCGTTATTGTCGACGTCCTGGATGAAACCTGCATCGTGAAGCTCGACTATCTGGCGGTCTTTGAGTTTTTTGAGTTGTTTGGCGCGCAAGAGGAAGGCTTCTTTGGCTTCAAGGGTGATCAGCGGGGTATGAAATACTTTGATGACGATATCTTTCTTGCGCAGTTTGCCAAGATAGAGGCTACTGGTGGTATCGTTTTTGAGCAGACGTGTGATGATGTATGAGCCGATTCGCTGCAGCTCTACCTCTGTATCGGACATAAGTCTTTTCTCTCCCCTATGAGAACGAATGTTGCGCATGTGCCAGTATAACATAGGGGGATGTTGGGGCGCAATTTCATATCTTCAACTTGACAGGTATCAAGTGGTAGAGTATATTAGTGTGTGAAATACACTAAGTCAGCTATTTCGGTAGGAGGGCGGGCTAAAAGAGTGTACCTAACAGTACAATTATAGCATATCATCTCCATACTATTTTGTAGGGGAAGGAACGATAGCCAGGAAATGCAATTTGGCAAGACAGAGTACGCGGAAAGAGACTGACGCTATCCATGGAACAGACGGAAGAGCAGAGCGAATCAACCAGTCATGTGCAGGGAAAGATGCCGTCGACAGCGGAAGCTAAAGCGCATAGCTATGATGCGAGCAAATATGAACGGCCTTCGGTGACGGTGGATGTGGTGATGATGAGTCTGAGGCAACGAGACCTGCAGGTATTGCTGATAAAACGGCGCGCATGGCCTTATGAGGGAATGTGGGCGATACCGGGGGGGTTTGTGAATATCGACGAGTCACTGGAGACGGCAGCGAAACGCGAACTGCAAGAGGAGACGGGCGTGCAGGACGTCTACCTGGAGCAACTCTATACCTTTGGGGATCCCGGGCGTGATCCGCGCACGCGCGTGATTACCGTTGTCTACTTCGCGCTGCTGGACTCGGAACGTTTGCAGGTCAGGGCTGCCGATGATGCCGCAGATGTTGGGTGGTTTTCAGTATATGACCTGCCGCCGCTAGCTTTTGACCACGAAAAAATATTGCAGTATTCTCTCGAACGTTTGCGTGGGAAACTCGATTACACTACAATAGCTTTTAGCCTCTTACCTGAGCAATTCACCCTGCGAGAATTGCAGCGCGTGTATGAGATAATTTTGCACAAGCGCCGGGATAAACGGAACTTCCGCAAGAAAATTCTCACGACGGGTATTCTGGAAGATACAGGTGCCAAGAAAATGGAGGGGACACATCGTCCTGCCCGGCTGTATCGCTTTAATCCAGCGGCGGAAGCGAAGCTCTAAGCTCCACCTCTATATTACAGTGTTTTGTTTAGAGAGGCAAGTTGTTGGCAGCGTAAACGAAAAAGTCGAGCCTTCTCCCATTATCCCGGTGCTCTCAACATTGATGGTGCCATGCATAGCTTCCACGAGTTGACGAGTGATAGCCAGGCCGAGGCCACTGCCACGAGTAGTACCATGCATATCGCGCTCCAGGCGGACGAACCGTTCAAAAATTGCCTCCTGTTTATGAGGAGGGACGCCATACCCACGATCAATCACGTTGACCCGTACCATAGGCGACTCCTTATGTTCGAGCGCGGCGGTAATGCAAATAGGCGTTTGCCGGGGGGAGTAGCGCAAGGCATTGGCAAAGAGGTTGCGGAGGACCTGTTTCAGGCGGGTATCATCGCCCCAGACGATAATGGAATCGGCGATATCGACCGTGACCTGGCGCTGCTCCTGGAGAATGATAGGTTCAAAGAGATCGACAACGGCTGTGCAGATCTCCTTGAGTGGGATGGCTGAGCAATCGATAGAGGCAGCTTCGAACTGTATGCGGCTGGCATCCATAATGTTTGCTTGTAGCAAAACCAACTCGTCGCAGGCGCGGCGAGCCTTATTCACAAATTCGGTGCGAGTTTGTGGATCAAGGTGCTCTATCTCACCCAACAGTTCAAGATAGCCTTGTACGATAGTGAGTGGAGTACGTAATTCATGGCCAGCGGTGGTCAAAAAAGCATCTTTGAGATGATCGAGTTCGCTCAGTTTGGCGTAAGCCTGGCGCAGTTCTGTATACATGCGCGCGTTTTCGCGGGCGGCGGCGGTCTGCTCGTTGAGGTTACTCAGCAGGCGTGGGTAGGCCGAGCCGAGCAGTCCGATGACCAGAGAAAGGATTGTGCAGACGCCAACATAAAGTGTCCAGTTGTTATCAGAGATGAGGGTGTTATCCCATGAAGCGGTGAGCGTCGCCCAAATGCCGAGTAAGCTTGCTGCTCCTCCAACGGCGCTGCAGAGGTAGAGTACCCAGGTGGGTGCAATGAGTTGACCAGGCCTTTTCGCAAGAAACGCGCGAAAGCGATACAAAAGAATCGGGAGATCGAGGAAGAGGAAAATCATGGAGATGCACCAGATGACGCTTGTTGTGGCCTGAGAGATAGTATAGACCTGTTCAGAAAACGATAAGCCTTCCCCTATATAAAGAAGTGGTCCTAGAAAGTATGTGAAGAGGGTGACGGCAATGACAATGGCGGTCTGCCATATAATAGCGCGAAAAGGGGCATGGTGGCGATTGACATCTGCGAGATTGGTCGGGAGACGGTGATCCAGGGCGGAGACAAATAAGATGCGCGCGAACGTGACGTTGTATATGACAGAGACCAGTATAAAGAAGCCGATGAAGACGAAACCGACCGCTATCGTGGTAGGTGTGCCAAAAACGAGGCTGACGGCTGTGAGCGTTGAATACGTCGAGCTTGCCTGACTTGCGGGTACGACTACCATGACACCAAATGTCCCAATAATGTAGGCGAGCAACACGATGAGTGATCCCCAGCGGAGAAAGAGGCGAGAAGCGTGGGGATGTTTGGTTTCCGCGGCCATATTCAGCGGTACCTCAACACCAAGTAATGCCAGTATGATTACGCCATAAAGGACAATGTGAGGCATACCAAATGTTGTGTGGGTGATGTTGAGTGGAATCCGGGGTGAATGACCGCTGGCTAGCCAGACGATGCCGGCCATACCAACAGTGAGAATAGCCAGGATATAGAGTGTGATAACTCCTTTGGCTACCTTCATGATCCGGGGTAAAGAGAAGGTAGATAGCCAGCCGCTTAGCAGGAGCAGGCAGAGCACAATACACCCTTGTTGCCAGGGCTGCATGAGCCAATTGGCATTTGGACCGGCGATTTGTGTACCAATGCCCTGGACCAGTGCAATTATGCTATCGGCTGCCGCGAGCAGTACCAGGACACCGGGAAACCAGGCGCAGAAGGCGGCGAAGAAGCCCCAAAGCGGTCCAAGGGCCCTGTGCGTCCAGACATAAATCGCGCCATCGACCGGCAGGAAACGATTGAGTTGTCCGCAGATGATCGCACCGGGAACGAGGAAAGTAATGGTGCCAATTATCCAGTAGAGATAGGTTGCTGCACCTGCTCCTTGTGTTGCCTGGACAATTGAGGCATTGGGAATGAAGAGAACAATAGCGATGAAGATGACGAGCATATCTACTCGTGAAAGTGTGCGAGGCAACAGTTCACCAATACGCTGCTCAGAACGTAACGGCTCCCCTATGGCATTTTGTAAGATAGTCGGAGTATACTGTCCCTCAAGCTTGTTCATACTTTAGCCCAATTCGATACATTCTATACGTGTCGCGGCGGGAAAATTAGTGAATTGCGTAGAGTTAGTATAGCAGTTATTGGTAAGAAGGTAAATATCTATGCTGCAAATGGTACGTTTTTCGGAATGAGATGCTACGAAGCCAGGGTGACCGCGCAAGGAAGCCAGGGTGACCGCGAGGGTCAACCCTACTATACACGGCGCGATGCAAGGAGGAACGCACCAATCATTGCGGGACTTCCAGCAGGTCAAGCAACTCTGTGAGTGAATGTACGAGTAGGCAATCCACGCTGCTCTGTTCTAGACGTTTACCTCTGTCGAGTAAGACTGGTGTGATGCCAACAGAGCGGGCACCCAACACATCCTGGATGTAGGTATCTCCGATATGCAGCGTATAATCGGCGATTGTGTTGGCTCGTTGCAATGCCAGGTCATAGAGTATAGGTGATGGCTTGGCATGACGGGTAACGGCGGAAATCAGCAAACAATCAAAATAAGGCGTGAGGTGCAACTGTCGGAGAATCGGGCCAAGTGCGATACCCCAATCGGAGATAACGCCAAGGGTAAAGCCACCTTTCCTGCGCAATGCTTCAAGGGTTGGCAAGACGTCGGGATAGAGTTGCCAACTGGTATGTTTATCAAATTCCTCGTTAATACTCTGCGCGAGTTGGTAAAGCCGGTGTTCGTCGTGTTCTTCAATAAAAGGACGCAAGAGGTTCATATAGTAGCCAGTCCAAAACTCCGCGATGGCCTCCTCGCTGCCCCAGGTATGGCTATTGAGGCGCGATTGGCGGTAGAAATAGTCCTGAGACTCGATCATGCGCTGTTTTACCGCGTCGATGTGAATGTGTAAGTTGAGTTGTTGGCAAACTTGCTGGCAGATTTCAGGTGAAGATGGATTGGGATGTATGAGGGTAAAGCCAGCATCAAAAAAAACGGTGCGTATGGATTGTGGCTGTTCAAAGGGCATGATTTCCTCTGTATTATGACTTGATTCATCTCTATTCGAAGTTTCAGGGGTATCCCTCAACTTCTTATGCTTCACTTGCCGCCTTCGGCGGCAAAGGAAAAAGGAAGTTTGGGGACACCCCAAACCCCGCTCAGGGGCGGCCGCCCCTGAGAACCCTGCTCGGCATACCAAGCGAAAGGAAAAAGGAAGTTTGGGGACACCCCAAACCCCGCTCAGGGGCGGCCGCTCCTGAGAACCCTGCTCGGCATACCAAGCGAAAGGAAAAGGGAAGTTTGGGGACACCCCAAACCCCGCTCAGGGGCGGCCGCCCCTAAGAACCCTGCTTATAGACGGCGTCGGCGGCAGCAAGGGCTGCTCCGGTGGGGGGAGTAAAGCCACAACGTGGCAGTACATGTTCTAAAGCTGAAAGAATGGTGTCCACATTCTTGCGGCAGGAATTGTAACCCATGAGGCCAATACGAATCAGGTGGCCGTGGAGCTGGCCGAAGCCGCCGCCAATTTCGATGTTATATTCATCGAGCAGCCCCTGGCGAATGGCCAGTTCGTCAACACCTTCCGGCACGCTGACGGCGGTCAAGACGGAGAGGGCGTAGCCCGGCCTGGTGAGGATCTTCAGACCCATCGCCTCGATACCTGCTTTGACGGCATCTCCGTTCAACTGGTGGCGTGCCCAGCGGGCCTCCAGTCCCTCCTCCATTGCAATGCGAACGGCCTCCCGCAAACCATAGACGATGTTACTGCAAGCGGTATGGTGGTAACTGTGGTCACCATTCCAGTAGCGATGCAGGCTCTGCAGATCGAGGTAGTAACTCTGCACCGGCTTTTTGCGATTCTTGATGACCTGTACCGCTTGCTCGTTGAGGGTGACAGGAGCCAGGCCTGGCAGCGCGCCGAGGCTCTTCTGGCTGCCGGCGTAACAGGCATCGATCTTCATTTCATCGACATTCATAGGGACGCCGCCAAGCCCACAGACCGCATCAACTACAAAGAGCGCACCATGTGCATGGGTGATACGCTCCAACTCCTCCAGCGGTTGCAGCAGACCTGTAGAGGTTTCTGCGATGGCGGTGGCAAATATTTTGGTTCCTGGGTGATCTCTAAATGCCTGTTCAAGGACATCTGCTTCCAGCGGCGCACCGAGTTCTGTCTCAAGGTTGACCACGTGGGCGCCGGCGCGCTGTGAAATATCAACGATCATGCCGCTGAAAAAGCCGAGGCTGCCAACAATAATCGTATCGCCCTCTTCAAGCAGATTACATAGCACGGCCTCAGCGCCGGAAAACCCTGAGCCAGAGACGCAGAGGGTCATCTCATTCTTTGTTTGAAACAACCAACGCAGCATCTGGGTGGTTTCTTCGAGGATGGCGAAAAACTCTGGATCAATGTGGCCAAGCTGCGGTGCTGAAGCGATGCGCAGGATGCGTGGGTCTACGTTGCATGGGCCAGGTCCGAGCAGTAACCTGTAGGATGGATTCAGTTCAGGAATGGTGTCCTGCTGAATGTTCAGATGTCCTGCTACCAGTTGTGTCATGTCGGTTCCCTACCTTTCAATGGAGGCGCGAGATATCTCGCGCCCGTTTCACCAATGGCCCTGCACACAGTCTTTCTGGGACTCGTCACGTGCTACTTTGCCTTTACCTCTTCCTCGAACAAATGCTGCAACTTGTCGGCCTGATCGACTGTGATCAGGGTGTCAATAAATTCGTCAAGCTCACCATTGAGCACACCGGGTAGATTATGACGTGTCAGCCCGATGCGGTGATCGGTGACACGGTCCTGAGGGAAATTATACGTGCGAATCTTTTCACTGCGGTCCCCCGTCTGTACCTGAGAGCGCCGCGTCTTGCTCAACTCTTCCTGCCTCTGCGCTTCCTGCAAGTCCCAGAGGCGCGACTTAAGGACGGTCAGCGCTTTGAGCTTATTTTTCAGTTGAGACTTCTCATCCTGGCAGGTGACAACCAGTCCTGTGGGAAGATGGGTAATGCGCACCGCCGAGTCGGTCGTGTTCACGCTCTGACCGCCATGACCGGTGGAGCGATAGACATCGACGCGAATATCGTTTTCCTTGATATCGATTTGGATGTCTTCATCGGCCTCCGGCAAGACAATTACCTTGGCTGTGGAGGTGTGAATACGCCCATTGGCTTCGGTTACGGGTACGCGCTGGACACGGTGCGTGCCTCCTTCGTACTTTAAACGTTGGTACGCTCCCTTCCCCTTGACGACGAAGGTGATATCTTTGATACCTCCCTGGCCCGTCTCATTGATATCCAGGATTTCAATTTTCCAGCGTCTGCCTTCGGCATAGCGCGTATACATGCGGAAGAGTTCGCCTGCAAAAAGTGCCGCTTCGTCGCCTCCGGCGCCGCCCTGAATGGTGACGATAGCATTTTTATCATCCATAGTGTCTTTGGGTAAGAGCGATAGTTTCACTTCTTCAAGCAAATGCTCCTTGCGGGCTTTGAGGCGTTCCATCTCTTCGAAGGCGAGGTCCCGCATCTCTAGATCATCGCTTTCGTACATCTCTCTGGCCTCGTTAATCTGTTGGTCGTTGTCCACGATCTCGTGATATTTGTTGACGACATCTTCAAGTTCAGCGTGTTCACGACCATAGCGTTGTAGTAGCGGAATGTCGTCGAGTACCTCTGGCTGAGCCATCAATGTATTCAGTTCTTCGTATCGTTGTGCCAGGCTGGCAAGTTTATCCATTAAATCCATATGTATTAGTTCCTTGAATCTATCTCCCGTTCCTCCGACCATAAGAATTAGCGCTAAAAGCACTGCTGAGTACCAGAATCACAGCCCATTTACTTGATGGTAACATATTTTCGGGTATGCCGAAACGGACGAAATGTTGCGAATTATGAGAAGAATATAGCCTTACAATACTTATCCTTATGATAAAGGTCTGTGAGGGGTATGAGGTCAGGTCGCTACCCAGCGGCAAGCAAGTAGCGTTCGACTGTAGCACGAAGATAATAGATGATGGAATGTCTGTGTGTCTTCATATATGTTTATTATAGCACGTACGGGACTATTCATGCCTTTTGATATGGGCGAAGTCGTTCAGGACGTAGAGCACGCGGCGCTGGCCAGAGGCGCGGAAAATAGTAATCGAGGTATTGGCAGCGGGAAAGAAAAAGTCTCGCTTCAGCCCCAGTACCTCTGCCGCATATGCGTTTACTACGCCGCCGTGGGCGAAGGCAATGATTCGTTCTCCGACGTGCTTGCTGGCAATCTCATCAAATGCTGAGACGACACGCCGGCGAAATTCTTTGGACGGCTCGCTATTGGGTATAGTATCCCAACTGCCAGTTACGCCTGCAATGCGCACAATTTCACTTTGCCGCTCTTTGAGAGCTTGAGTCAAGATGGAGAGGTCGTTATCATGCGCTGGTAAAGGATGTATGTCACCCAGCCTGATCTCTTTAATACCTGGGACAAGTATGGGGGTCAACTCTAAACGCCGAGCCAGCGGTGCAGCGGTCTCCTGGCAGCGTCGCAGCGGGCTGCTATAGATAGCGTCGAAATGGAGTTTCCCCAGTCGCTCGGCCAGGTCCTGCGCCTGTTCGCGTCCCAGGCGACTGAGGGGCAAGTCATCGTAGATACCGCTGGGAATAATTTCATCCACGTCAGGAATAGCATCGCCATGACGCACGATAAACAATTCAGTGGCATCGTCACGTTTCATTAAAAAAGGATCTTCCATAGGTGTTGATGTTTCCTAAAAATGTGATTGGGCGCAGGTTAGTGCGCCCGGCGAACTATTACGGTCAGAATAACTATGTTAATGCTTTGCCAATTGGCGGATAACCTGCCTTGCCAGCGCGCGTTTATGCACTTCGTCGGGTCCATCGGCCAGGTGGAGTGTGCGACCGTGCGCCCACATGGAGGCCAGCGGGAAATCATCGCACATGCCAGCGCCGCCGAAAACCTGGATGGCGCGGTTGACGACATTGGTCATCACTTCCGGCGCGACAATTTTAATCATGGCGATCTCTTTCTGTGCGGCTTTTTTGCCCAGCGTATCGATCATCCATGCCGCTTTGAGGGTTAGGAGGCGCGCCTGCTCGATCTCCAGTTCGGACTGAGCGATCCAATCCTGGATGACGCCCTGTTCGGCCAGGGGTTTGCCAAAGGCAACGCGCGAGTTGGCGCGCTGGCACATCAGCTCCAGGGCGTAAGTCGCCGCGCCGATCGCGCGCATGCAGTGATGGATGCGTCCAGGTCCCAGGCGGGCCTGGGCGATGGCGAAACCGCTGCCCGCCTCTCCCAGCAGGTTGCTAACGGGGACGCGCACATCCTCAAACAGCATCTCACAGTGACCCTCGTTATCGATATAGCCCATGACGGGCAGGTTGCGAAGGATGGTTACACCGGGGGTGTTTCTCGGCACGAGGACCATGCTCTGCTGGTGGTATTTATCCGGGTTATGGGAATCGGTTTTGCCCATCACGATAAAAATCTGGCAACGCTCGCGGGCCGCGCCCGAAATCCACCACTTGCGACCGTTGAGGGCATATTCGTCGCCCTCGCGCTTGATGGAGAACTGGATGTTGGTGGCATCTGAACTGGCGACATCGGGTTCGGTCATGGCAAAGCCTGAGCGAATATCGCCGTTGAGGAGGGGTACGAGCCACTTTTGCTTCTGCGCTGGTGTGCCAAACTGCGCCAGTATCTCCATGTTGCCTGTATCGGGCGCCGCGCAGTTAAAGACTTCAGAGGCCCAAGCAACCCTGCCCATGATTTCCGCCAGCGGGGCGTATTCGAGGTTGGTCAGACCAGCCCCGTACTCTGCATCGGGCAGAAAGAGGTTCCAGAGGCCCTCCGCGCGGGCTTTGACCTTCAACTCATCAACAATTTCGGCATGGTGATGTGGGTTGCCAGAGGCAGCGATCTGATCGTGAAAGGTCGGCTCGTTGGGGTAAATATAGCGGTTCATAAAGTCGTTGAGTTGCTTGCGCAGCCCGTTGACTTTATCTGAATAGGCAAATTCCATGGTGATCCTCCATCGTGTTGCGATTACGTTCACTGTTTGAATATATCACATCTGGTGGGAGGAAGGGGGGAAGGTTACAGGATAGCTCGAAATGTTCCTAAAAAATGGGAATAACCTCACACCTCCCTGCGTTATTACCAGTAGTTAGCAATCAAGCCGATAGAGTGCTAGACAGCCGGAAATGTTTGTGGTATGATTTAGCAGTCACATCGTGAGTTTGCTAAAAACGAGATGTGAGGGATCGCGTCTATAGTCAGGAGTACAATAATTATTATGAATTGTGAACGATGTCAAAAGAATCCCGCTCGTATCCGTGTTGATGAGATGGTCAATGGCCGCCGTGTGCAGCATTATCTCTGCCAGTCGTGCGTAGATGAACTCATGGGCGCAGCGATGGAGCAGATGGGCGGCTCGAATGGGCAGCCCGAGAATATGCCATTTGGTTTCGCTCCTCATTCCAACAATTCTGCCTCTGCAGGTGGCGTTAATACTGCGACCGCTGAGCGGCAGGCTAAACATAGCAAAACACCGACCTTAGATCAGTATGGGCGTGATCTCACTGCCGAAGCTGCTGAGGGCAAGCTGGACCCGGCTGCCGGGCGACAACGTGAATTGCGCCGTGTGATTACGGTCCTTGGACGCCGTCAGAAGAACAATCCTGTGCTGATCGGTGAGCCAGGCGTCGGTAAGACGGCAATTGTCGAGGGTCTGGCCCGTCGTATTCACGAGGGCAATGTTCCTGCGGCGCTGCGTGGTAAGCGTATCGTTTCTTTGAATATTGGCGGTATGGTTGCCGGCGCCATGTTCCGTGGTCAATTTGAGCAGCGCATCAAGAGTATTCTTGAAGAATTGCGCCAGAACAACGATGTCATCGTCTTTATCGATGAAATGCATACGGTAGTTGGTGCAGGCGCTGCTGAAGGTGCGGTTGGTGCTGGCGATATGATCAAGCCGGCGCTGGCTCGCGGTGAATTGCATTGCATTGGCGCCACGACGCTGGATGAATATCGAAAACACGTAGAGAAGGATGCCGCGCTTGAGCGACGCTTCCAGCCCGTGATGGTTGGTGAACCTTCAGTCGAAGAAGCTATCGAAATGCTGCGCACGGTGCGCGCGAATTACGAAGCGCATCACGGCGTGAATATTACTGATGCCGCGGTGGAAGCTGCCGTGAAACTCTCTGATCGCTATATCAACGATCGTTTCCTACCGGATAAAGCCATTGATGTGATGGACGAATCGGCCTCGGCCCTGCGTTTGGATGCCACGGAGAAGGGCATTGTCAGCCCGACGTTGATCGCAGACCTGGAAACTGAACTGGCTGACATCCAGGCGAAGAAGGAAGCTGCTGCCAACGCTGAAGACTACGAATATGCCGCGAGGTTGCGCCAGCAGGAACTGTTGGCACAGGATAAGCTCGAGAAAGCGCGTGCCGAATCCAAGGATGCCATGGCCCTGGTTGTGACACCTGAGCAGATAGCGCAGGCGGTTGAGAACTGGACGGGTGTCCCTGTGAGCCAGATGCTCGAGAGCGAGCGCCAGAACCTGCGTAACCTGGAGGATGACCTGCGCAAGCGTGTCATAGGCCAGGACGAGGCTATCAGTGCTGTTGCTCGCGCTATTCGCCGCTCGCGCGCCGGACTGAAAGATCCCAGGCGTCCGATTGGCTCGTTCCTCTTCCTAGGCCCGACGGGCGTAGGTAAGACGGAACTGGCGAGGGCCCTGGCGACAGAACTCTTCGGTGGTGAGGCTAACCTGATCCGCCTCGACATGTCGGAGTACATGGAGTCGCACACCGTGTCTCGTTTGTTCGGTAGCCCTCCGGGTTATGTCGGCTATGACGAGGGTGGCCAACTGACCGAACAGGTGCGCCGACGACCGTATAGCGTCATCTTGCTGGACGAGGTTGAGAAAGCACATCCAGAGGTCTTCAACGCTCTGTTGCAGATCATGGATGATGGTCGTTTGACCGATGGTCAGGGTCGTACTGTGGACTTTAAGAATACAGTGGTGATTATGACCAGTAATGCCGGCAGCGCTGATCTCAAGCGTGCCGTGCGCATTGGTTTCTCGACGAGGAAAGGCGAGGATGAGCGCGATGAGCAGCACGAGGCAATGCGTTCGAAGGCGATGGAAGGTCTGAAGCGTCTGTTCCGACCCGAGTTCATTAACCGTATTGACCAGATTGTGGTCTTCCATTCACTGGGCAAAGCGGAACTCTACAGCATCGTTGACCTGTTACTGGCCCAGGTGCGCTCGCGGCTCAGTGAGCAGGGTATCGGGCTGGTTGTCAGTGACCAGGCGCGAGATCTGCTGTTGCGCGAAGGCTTTGACGAGGAATATGGTGCGAGACCACTACGCCGCGCTATCCAGACCTATGTTGATGATGCGTTGGCGGATGCCTTGCTGGCTGGTAAGATTGCTTCCGGTCAGACGGCGCTGTTAACAGTCGATGATGAGGGTCAGATGGTTGTCGAGGCGCAGGAAGTCTTGCAGGCCGCGTAAGACAAACTGGCTGAATAGAAAAGGGAACGCGACTTCTCGCGTTCCCTTTTTTCTGTGATTACTCTTTTCGGGTCAAATCCAGCGACATCAATTCCTGATCAAAATACTGGTTCTGCAACTTCAATGCGTGCTTCTCTAAGCCGTAAGGCTCAAAGCCGAGTGAGATAAAGAGTTGGCGTGCTTCTTTACTGGTGAGCACCACACTCAAGTTGATCTTTTCAAGGTTGGGCAAGGTTTTTGCATGGGCTATCGCGGCCTGCAACAGCGCTTTTCCTATGCCACGCCCGCGAGCCTCACGTGGAACATACATGCCCCAGATGACGGCTTTATGTTGTTTTTTTGTCTCTAGCTCGCGCCTGAAGCCTGCGATGCCAACAATATTGCGTTCAAATGCACCAAAAGTGACGTCGTCAGGATTTGTAGGTCGTTTGCGCAGGCCCTGTGCGACGCCGGCGATACCTCGTTCGAGGAACTCTTCAAAAGTTGCTCCGAAGGATTCGGGGTCATCGCGCAACGCTCGCAGGCGGATATTCCAGAATGCTTCCGCATCGGTTTCTGTTAATATGCGTACTTCCATGTTTTATCCAACTTTCTGTGAAAAATATAGGACTTATCTATTTTATATCACATGCTATGATAGAGAAGAAAGCAGATGCTATAAACCTTTTACTTTCTCAAAAGGAAATTGATTAATGGAAAAGCTCTCACTCGTCCACCTGGTGCGCCAACCTTTGGTGAAAGGCGGATCACCTCCGCTGCTGCTGCTACTTCACGGGGTGGGCAGCAACGAATATGACCTGTTTGAACTGGCGCCGTATCTAGACGGGCGCTTTCTGATCATCAGTTCGCGGGCGCCAAATACGTTGGGACGGGATAGTTACGCCTGGTTCGAGGTCAACTTCACGCCGCAGGGGCCGGTCATCATTCCCGAGCAAGCTGAGGCAAGCCGTAAAAGATTGCTCACTTTCATCGATGGGGTCGTTAAGGCATATGGAGCCGATGCCCAGCAGGTTTACTTGATGGGCTTTAGTCAGGGTGCTATCATGAGTGCTAGCGTCGCGCTCACCAGGCCTGATCTCGTTGCGGGGGCCGTTCTAATGAGCGGGCGTATCCTACCGCAGATAGAGCCGCTGATCGCGGCCCCAGAAAAGCTGCAAGATCTGCCGATACTGGTGGTTCATGGCACTGCTGACGCGGTATTACCTATCAGTCATGGACGTGCCAGTCACAAGAGACTGTCAGCACTACCGGTGGATTTGCTCTACCGCGAATATCCCATGGGCCACGAGGTCAGCCGAGAGAGCCTGGCTGATGTGGTAGCATGGCTCAGTGCGAGGCTGGATAGTGCTAGCAAGCGGAAGAGATAGATGTGGAATTGACCCGAAAAGATGGATCATGCACCACCTGTTGAGGAAGAGACGGGAGCTGTGAGAAACTGGTCGACGACCTGCGCGAGCTCCCGTGCACTCGTCCCGAGCCCCAAATGCCCATCGTGGAAGATGTAGAGCTTTGAATGTGGGATCAGGCGATGCATGATCTTCGCGTTGACAAGTGGGACAAGCGGGTCGTCATCCCCATGCATAATCAGCGTCGGCTGCCGTAAGAGTGGAAGCCACGGTACACTGGTCCACCCCACTCCTCCCAGAAATTGATAGAAGTAGCCTTTCAGTCCACCCGAGCGAATGGTACGAGCGATCTCGTGCGCTAGCTCGGGATGGGTGCGTACCTTTCCCCCATAGAGTGTTGCGGCGTTGTCCTCCATGTGGGCCGGGTCCATATAGCGTCGTGGCGTGGCCATTTGAGCCAGGGCCAAGGGATTACCGGGGACCATGAGCGCTCCTGTCGCGGTGCTGACCAGGATCAGCCTCCGGCAGCGCCTGGAGAATTGAAAGGCAAACTGTTGGGCGAGCCCGCCACCCCAGGAGACGCCCAGCACATCGACCTGCTGGTAGCCTAACTGATCAAGCATCTTCGTCACCAACCAGGCATGCTTCGACAAACGGTAGGGAACGCGCGGGGCCGGTGAACCACCGGTGCCCGGCACATCGAAGCGAATGACTTCGATGGCCGGGTCGAGGACATCGACGAACCAATGGAGCACTTCGAGGTTGACGCCGAACCCGTTCATCAAGAGCAGCGGTGTACGAGTGCCATTTCCTGGTCGAATGTCGACCCGCAGACGCTGCCCATTGACAGTGATAGTACGTGTTTTGGCCTGTGGCCTGATCGATCCTGTTTGCACGGAGTGTCCTTTCACTTCCAGCTTGACTCAGATACATTGAGTCGTCGTATGGCTTGAACACATGAGGAGCCATCGCGGCTCTCACAGCTACGAGTCGTCATGGCTCGAACACATACGTACCTGGAGCCGGTGTTCCCGGTTGATACCGCTCATTGCCCAGTTCTCGTGGTGCCGGCTTCTTTTCACCCGCACGCTTGCCCAGCCAGTCTCGCCAATCCTCCCACCAGGTGCCTGAGACTTTCTGTGCTCCAGCCTGCCATTGTCCGGGATCAGCCGGGTAGCGATCGTTGACGAAGTACGACGCCTTCGGGTTGCCCGGTGGGTTTAGAATGGACTGAATGTGACCAGCGTTGCTCAGGATAAACGTGATCTTGCCTCCCAGCAATTGGGTGGTCGAATAGCAGCCCTGCCACGGCGTGATGTGATCGGTGATGCCCGCGATGATATAGGTATCGTTGGTCACCTTGGAGAGATCGATGGGTGTCCCCAATACCTCGAGGGTGCCCGGATGGGTAAACCCATTGGTCTCGAACAGGTCGAGCATCTCGCCATGCAACTTCGCTGGCAGGCGGGTGGTGTCGTTATTCCAATATAACACGTCAAAGGCCGCCGGGTCCTTGCCGATCAGGTAGTTATTGACCCAGTAGTTCCAGACCAGATCGTTGGGGCGCAGCCAGGCGAACGCGCGGGCCAATTCCTGGCCCTCGAGCACCCCCTTCGATCGAGATGACTCCTTGGCGGCCGCGATCGTTTCTTTGGTCGCGAACAGCCCCATCGTCGACTCGACATTAGTATCCAGCACCGTCACCGTGAAGGTCACGGCATGAATGCGCTGGTCCCCCCGCGCTGCCAGGTATCCCAACAGCGTGGCCAGGGTCATGCCGCCCAGGCACGCCCCCAGGATATTGATGTCCGGGCTTTCAGTAATCTCGCGAACCACGTCGATGGCTTCCAGGATGGCCCGGACGTAGGTTTCGAACCCCCACTCGCGTTGTTCGGGGAGCGGATTGCGCCAGCTGATGGTAAATACCTGCAACCCGTTGGCAACCAGGTACCGTATCAGGCTCTTGTTGGGTGACAGGTCCATCAAATAGAACTTATTCACCTGGGGTGGGACAAAGAGCTGCGGGCGCTGATACACCTGGGGCGTCGTGGGCTGATACTGGATCAGCTCAAGCACCTCGTTCTTGAACACGACGGCCCCCGGCGTGATGCCCAGGTCCTTGCCGACCTGGAAGGCCTTCATATCGACCTGGGAGGGCATGCCGCCGTTATTGGCCAGGTCTTCGAGCATGTGGGTGAGGCCTTTCACCAGGCTGGCCCCGCCCGTCTCGTACATATTCTTCATGGCCGCCGGATTGCCCAGCAGCGTGTTAGTCGGGGCCACGGTATCAGCGAAGAGTGAGAGGACGAAGCGCGCCCGGTCGGCATCCTTTTTGTCAAGATTTGCATCGTTGACAAAGGCATTGAGGCTCTGTTCCCAGGTCAAATAGGTTTGCAGGTACATGCGGTAAAACGGATTCGTTTTCCAGGCCTCGTCGGTGAAGCGTTTGTCCTTGGCATCCGGCTCGACGGTGGATTGACCGGTCATCACACGGCCCATCTCGAGCATGTAATTTGAGTAGCTTTTCATTAGTAACGGCGGTTGCTGTATCGCTTGCTGGGCAATCTTCTGACTGACGTCGAAGAGATCCGTACCGCGAAATCCTACGAGGGGCATGAGACCAAAGGCAGCCTCCCCACCCGGCATCTGCTCGGCTGTTTGCTCGTGGGTCTCAGCGCGTGTTGCAGCAGCCTGTCGCTGTTGCGCAAGTGCTTGCTGCGCCTCGTCGGCCTGTCGCTGTTGCGCAAGTGCCTGCTGCGCCTCGTCGGCCTGTCGCTGTTGCGCAAGTGCCTGCTGCGCCTCGTCGGCCTTGCGCCGTTCTTCTGCAAGCGCCGCTTCAACAGCAGCCAGCCGACGCTGCATGTCTTTCAGCTCAGCTTGCGCTTCGGCGGCTTTACGTCGTTCCTCCCCAAGAGCGGCTTGCGCCGTTCCCGTTGAGCTACTTTTTTGTTTGGATACGCTGTGCGTTGAGGCTGACTTCATTTCCCCTGGCTTCGTTTCAGGTGGAGCGGCCGATGCTCCGCCTTTCTGGTCTTCTGTTTCTGCTTGATTAATATGCTGTGGATCGGTCGTCATCGTTTTCCTCCTTCCTTATAATAACTCCAATCATCAGAGTCCAGGCGGCGCCGGCACGAAGGCTTCTCTGCCATCGGTGCCGACCTTCCCGGCTCTTTTGCTCATCTACTGGCCGCTCGTCTTTTCCTGCTGCTTCGTCCCATAGGCACCTCCGGTCCAGCGCCGAACCAAATCCGCCTGCGTATCGATCATCTTGTGCGCGCTGTCTTGCCACAGTTGCACTAGGTCCTTGCCTGCTTGTGCTCCAGCTCCAGGCTCTGGTCTAAAATTGATCTCCCTCGCCACGTTGAACCAGCCCTGCCAGAGATCACGCTCGGCCTCAGTCCAATGTTGCAACTGCTCGCGCTCTTGCCGCGCCAGTTCACGGAGCTCCTCGGGGGTTCCCTTGGCGGTGGTCAGCGTCTCAATCAACTGCCGGGTAGATTCGGCTCGGGCATCCACAGTCTCTTTCACCGAGGACTGCCAGGCGTCCACCGTTTTCGTCCAGAGCTCCAGTGTCGGTGTCCCACCCAGCTTCCGCATTGTGTCGAGCCAGTCCGTCAGCAACTTCTGCTGTGTCTCCGACCAGGTCTTCAACAAGTTTTCATCTGATTTTTTTTCACTCATCGATTCGTTTTCCTTTCACCGGTTGTGTGTACGAAATGCAAAGATAGTCATTTTCGTCTGTCAGCACCGCGCGGGAAGTGTTTCTCCATGCTCCAAGATGACGATACACGCCATGCGTCGCAGAATCAAACACTCGCCCGCGGCTTCATACGATGGATCAAGTATACAACAGATCAAGTATAGTTGACGAGCGTTGGCAAAAGCGTTTGCTGGACCAGATGTGGTAGCGAACGAGCGTTTGTTTATACCGTGTCCAGTTGAAAATGTATAGGCGAGCATTTCCAGGATCAGATCCGCTTCCCCTCTATTTGCAGTGAGGAAATGCTCTCATACTATGCCTTTATTTGCCCGTGAATCTGGCTGGTCGCTTGTGCAAGAAGGCGTCTACAGCTTCTCGGTGATCCGCTGTAGCGTAGGCGGCTTCTTGTAATTGTCCCTCAAGATGGAGGGAGGCTTGCAGGTCCATATCCAACGACCTATACATGAGCTCTTTGATGAGCTCATATGTGCGAGTGGGTCCATTGGCCAGCCGCTGCGCCAATGCCCTGGTCGTCTTATCAAGCTCTGCCAGGGGAACGCAGCGATTGACCAGTCCAATGCGCTCAGCCTCCGCGCCACTGACATCCTCTGCCAGCAGCGCCATCTCCAGGGCTCTGCCCAGGCCAATGAGCCGCGGCAGATGGTAACCGCCGCCACCATCGGGAACCAGGCCAATGAGTGCGAAGCCTTCGCGTAAGCGAGCATTATCGGCCGCGATGCGTATGTCGCAAGCCAGGGCGATGTTCAAGGTGATACCCGTTGCTACGCCTTGAATTGCAGCGATGACTGGTTTGGGCATGTGACGGATCGCGAGGATCAGGCGATGGTACTTCGCCAGGTGTTCGCTCACATTGAGCGGTTGGTTGCCAGCATGAGCAGAAGCGAACTCCGTGAGGTCCTGGCCAGCCCCAAATGCTCGCCCGGCACCGGCGAGCACGACGCAGCGGATCGCATCATGATGAGCAGCCGCTTCGACGGCTTCTGTGAGTTCTTCTAACATGAGCGTATTGATCGCGTTCAGCACGTCGGGGCGGTTCATGGTGAGCGTGACCACGCTTTCATCGTGTTCAACGAGCACGTTTTGGAAATCAGTTCGCATTGGGTCCTTCTCCACCTTCTTTCTTCCCCCTGGTTAACGCCGCGATCTCGTCCCATTCCTCGGATGTGAGCGCGCTCAGCTTGTTAAACTCACCCGCGCCGCCGATCCACTCGCCGCCATCAATGGTCACCACCTCGCCATTGATGTACCCGGCAGCATCGGAGATCAGATACGCGGCCAGGTTCGTCAGTTCGGCCATCTGACCAACGCGCCTGAGCGGGTTGGAGTGTAAGAACTGCTCTTGCATCTCTGGCCTGGGCATCAGACGTGTCCAGGCGCCTTCGGTCGGAAAGGGACCGGGGGCAATCGCGACCTGCCGAATACCGTTGGGGCCCCATTCAACTGCCAGCGAACGGGTCAACGCCAGGACCCCGGCCTTGGCGGCGGCCGAAGGAACGACATAGCCTGACCCGGTCCAGGCGTAGGTCGTGACAATATTGAGCATCGTGCCGGATTGCCCATACTCAAGCCAGCGTTTCCCCAGGGCCAGAGTGCAGTAGAAGGTGCCATGTAAGACGATACCCAGCACCGCGTCGACCGCACGCGGGGACAGCCGCTCGGTCGGGGAAATAAAGTTGCCGGCGGCATTGTTGACCAGCACATCGATGCGGCCAAAGCGTTCGATGACGGCGTCCATCATGGCCTCCACCTGGTCGGCCTGGCGCACGTCACAGCGAGTGGCGAACGTCTCGCCACCCGTCGTACGGGCCATGTCAGCGGCGGCTTGCTCGGCGACCTCTTGTCGCCGCCCGCAGATCGCCAGTTTGGCTCCCAGTTCGAGAAAACGTTCGCCCATGGCTCGACCAAGGCCCGTTCCACCACCAGTTACCAGGATCACCTTGTCTTGTAAAAGGTCAGCTTGAAACATGCATTTCACCTCTCTTGCTTTCCCAGAGTCCTGCGCCTCTTGGCTTCATAAGCGTCCCTCTCTCTCCTGACACAAGGGCGTGTTGAGTAGGTTCCACGCGCCAGGACTCTTGCTGTCAGGAAAGAAGATGATCAGATGAGATGAGTATAACTAAGGTGCGTTGAAAAAAGCGTTTCTTGGGCCATGCGCGGTGGCTGCCGTACGTTTGTTGATAGCGGGACAAGTTGCAGGAGAACCGGACTTTATGGTAAAAAATTGCGGTTGAGTCCATTGACTTTGCCCAATAGCATCGAAAACACAACGTTCACCCATCCACTTACGTCTCCTGCCTGCTGATCATCGTTGTGAGCATGGTGGCGCAGAGTTTTTCTATGCCATCTTTCACAGCCACCACCTCACCTTGGCAGACCGTGATCGTGCGACCTGGTTTGACAACTCGCCCATGCGCTACCACTAACTCCCCGCCCACCGGGGCGAGGAAATTGACCTTGTACTCAATGGTCAGCACCTCGAAGCCTGCTGGCATCAGGGTTAAGGCAGCGTACCCACAGGCCGAATCAACGATGCTCGTGATGGCACCTGCGTGGAAAAAGCCGTGCTGTTGCGTCAAACCGTCATTGAACGGCAAGGTGATACTCACATGCCCTGGCTTTACCACATCCAGCGCTGCTCCGAAGAGGCGCATTAACCCCTGTTTGTGAAAACTCGTGTGGATCGTCTGAATAAAATCAGCATTCGAGACGTGAAATTCGGTCATGGCGATATCCTCCTGGTTCCAGATAGTAACCCATAGACCACCTTCTTAGTCAGCATCGGCCTTCAGTATAGCATTTTTCTCATCAGCGAGGATGCGTAGGAGCCAGACTTAACTACTATCCGTACATCGTCTCCCAGTTTCCCCTCATCGTGTCGAAGCCGAGCAGGCGCAACTACGAGCTCGCTTCAGAAAGTCGAGCTCTCCATTTGCAAGATGGTCTCGGTGGGCTGAAGCTTCACCAATTCGGCACTGGTCTCCCACAGGTCCGCCGCTTCTTGTCGGTTGTAGGACTCCTCAGAAGAGGCTCGTTCTCTCATCCCTTCAAAGTACTTCCCTGAGATGCCTTCCAATGTGGGATCAAGCACCAGTCGAGCGAGCGCTTTCCCGGAGGCGTTTGGGCTATGCGCATTCGGCAGGACGAAGCGCAAGGGCGGTAAGAGCACGTTCCACGCAAAACGCTCGAAAGAGCCATAGTCTCGAGCCAGTTTTGTGCCAGGCATAAGCCCTCTCAATTATTTTTTCGCCTGCGTCAAAATGAAACGTATCTGTGTGAGAAAATGCTCGCGCATTTCGTCATTCGTGATGTTTCCAGCAAGCTGCTTGATAGCGGGTGCAACACGCGCAAAGGCCTGCTCGGCTTGCTCGTGTTCTTCGCGAGCGAGGTGCAACCTTCCCAGGGTCGCCTCCGCCTGCCAACATTCTCCGGGAAGACCTATTTCTTTCGCTCCCGCTATGGCTGCACGCAAATATTCTATCGCTTGTTCGCTTTCGCCCCGCGACTGGGCTAGTACTGCCTGCGCACGGGCCAGGACAATGTAGCAGCGCTTCTTTGTGCCGAAATGTTCGTGAAAAAGATGGAGGTCTTTGGAGGCTTGCTCGCTTTCGCCAGCATGCAGCAGTGCCGCGGTCTCAGGCCATCGAGGAGTTTCGGCAAAAATCACCTCGTGAGGGTCTCTTGCAGCCAGCGCACGCATGGCATATCTGGAAGCCACCTCCCAGTCCTCGGCAAAGACAGAGACAGCACAGAGAAGAGAGGCACTCATGGCAATATAACGCTTCGCGGACAGAGACTCAGCAATCTTCAGCGCTTCCAGGTGGGCCCCCATCGCTTTCTCAGGAAGCAGAAGGGCCTGGTATACGCTTCCGAGCGACAACAGGTTTACTATGAGAAGGATGCTGAAGGTCAGTGTGTGGGCTACTTCGGTACTTTGGAGTGCAATAGTAAGCGCTTCCTCGTAGGAACCAATTTCCACAAGCCCCCGCGCTAACGTGTAACCGCTCAGGGCCTGGCTCCAGGCGTGTTCGATTTCAAGGCTGATGGCATAGGCGGCCCGCGCCGCTGTGACTCCTTCGCCCGGTTGCCCGAAGTTAATACGTGCATCTGCCACCCTGGCCAGGCAATCCGCCTCCATGATGCGATTGCCTTGCTGCGCAGCGAGCTGCCAGGCTTCTTCGGCAAAGGAGGCGGATTCTTCCCATTGCCCCAGAGCTTTCGTTATATAGGAGAGGATATTGAGGACTCTGATAACGAGATCAGGCTTCCCAAGTTCACGCATTAGAGCATATGCCTGCCTCCCATAGACGAGGCTCGCATCCAGTTTCAAGGCGTAGTAGTTCACGCGTGCCAGGCTCCAATAGGTTTCCCCCAGGCCTGATTGATCATGGTTACGCTCAGCCACTTCGAGTGCGCCCTGAAGGAGTGTCATCGCACGTTCCAGTTGGAAGACGTCCTCACCCTCCAGCACAGCTTGTCTATTGAGCGCAATGCACTCCATCTCTGCATCATGCATCCGGCGGGCCGTCTCGAGCATGGTCTGATAGATGGCTTGCGCGGCTTTGGCATCATTGCGGATTTCGTAGGCCCGACCGAGTTGGCTGTACAGGTGATGCAGGCTTGTCACCGGGACATCCAACTTGTGCTCATTTGCGAGTTGGCGAGCCTGCTCGTAGTGTCCGATGGCATCACGCACGGCAAACACGGTCATTGCCTCGTCGCCCGCCGCCATACTCCAACGAAACGCCAGGTCTGCCGACCCACTTGCTAGTGCGTGATAGGCCAGTACGGCGGCAGAGGCACCCTCCTGCTCCAGAACCTGAAGGGCTCGACCATGGAAGATGCGCCTGCGGGCATCTCCAGCTCCGGTATACGCTACTTCGCGAATCTTGTCGTGGGCAAACACGTAAGGAACGGCCTGCACCTTTCCACTCTGACGGGGAGATTCTTGTAGGAGCAGGTCCTCGATGGTTTCATCCAGGGCGAAGAGTCCATCCTGCGTGGTCAGATGGGCAACCTGGCAGAGGGCCTCGAAGGTGAAGTCATGGTCCAGGACTGCACCTGCCGCCAGGAGTTCACGAGCAGGGGGAGAGAGCCGGGTCAGGCGAAGCTGGATCATCTCGCGCACGTCCGAAGGGAGCATGACGTCAGGTGAGGTGGCATCGAGGATCGAGGTCTGTGGCTCGAACACCCAGCCTTTTCCCTCAATCAAGCGAGCCGCCAGTCCGCCGCGCTCTAGCAGCGCCTCAAGCGTCGCCCTCACAAAGAACGGCTGCCCCTTCGTTTCCGCGAAGAGCCACGTACCAAAGCGTTCAATGGTTGTTCTGCTGGCCGGGGCCTGGAAAGACGGTGAGGAGGATCGATGCGCTGGATGTGCTCTTTGTCCGGCTTGTGGCTCACCGTCTTCGCCCGATACTGATTGGGCGATCTGAAGGATATCGTTGGCAGAGAGCGGTCCGAGTTCCAGGCGTGTCAAGGGCACATCCCTTTTCAAATAGGCAAGCCATTCGACCAACCACGGGTCCATGGATCGCGTTTCCACGCGCCTGCTCAGCAACAACATGACAGGCATCGAACGCTGCGTCCACTGCCTCCCCAGGTACTGGAAGAGGTCGAGGGTCGCTTTGTCTGTCCACTGGAGATCATCGACAAAGATGAGCAGCGGTGCCCGTGCGGCATAAGCCTCTCCCAGCCGTGCCAGCGCTTCAAAGAACCGGGAAGAATCGAATGTCTCGTCGACGGTTGGAGGAGGCAGCTCGGGGTAGCGTTCGCGCAATTCCGGTAGCAGGCGAGAGAGCTCGGCCAGCCAGGTAGTGCTCAAGAGTTGACGAAGGTCTGGCTCCTGCTCCAATTGAACACGCAGAGGATCAAGAATTGGCTGGTACGCCAGGCGCTGGTAGCTTTTAAAGGCCCTCCCTTCGAACACCCCTGCCCCTTGCGCCCGTACCCAGTCGAGAAAAGCGGCTGCCAGGCGCGATTTGCCGATACCCGCTTCGCCTTCAATCACCACGACCTGTGGCTGCCCGACAGACGCCTTCTCATAAAGGGACATGAGCCTGTTGAGCTGCGCACCTCTACCAACGAATGGTACTTCAAGCAGTGAACGTGCGGAAGGAGGACGTGGTACCATCGACTCGCGGGTGAGTTTGCTGCGAGGAGCAGTTGCATTGCGGATGAACGCTGCCTGAGCAAACATTTTTGGTGAGGGTTTGAGGGAGAGCTCGGTCATCAAGACATCCTGGTAGGTCTCGTAAGTCTTCAGGGCCGCAACCCGGTTGCCGGAGGCGAACTGGAGCTGCATGAGGCGCAGGGAGATGTCCTCGTTGAGGGGGTCAAAGGAGCGCCAACGCTCGACGGTAGCAATGGCCTGTTCGAGCTCACCCTCCGCGCTCTGCATCTGGCAGAGCCAGTAAAACACCTGCTCGATGCGCTGGTACCAGTATCCGCGTTGGATACCCACCCAGTTATCGAAGTCCACCGTGTCGCGCAACGTAAAATCCTCGAGAAAGCCGTTGCGATACAGTGCGGCGGCGTGCTGAAGGCGAGCAATCAAAGAGCGGCGCACCTCCCCCGGCACCTCTTCACGTGCGGCCTGGTCGCGGGCCAGGCTCCATCCTGCCTGCAGCTCGTGCAGGTCAAGATCAATGCCCGAGTTCATATTGAGTCCGAGCGCATCATGCGTAATAAGCAGGTGGGATTCGTGCGCTGGCTGAGCGCCTTCCTCAAGAGTGCGACGTACGTGATGTAAGGTAATGCGCAGTGCCGTTCTTCCATGAGCCGAATCACTTTCCGGCCAGAACAGGCGTGAGAGCCGCTGACGCTCGTGTATGCCACCTTCTGCGGCGAAGTAGGCGAGCAGCGCAAGGGCTTTGCGATCCGGGAACGTCAATCGCCGGTCGAAGTGGGACACTTCCGGTGGCCCAAGCAACGCAATCTTCAGGATGCTCATGGAATCTGCTCCCATGCCTATAAATAGAGGCCTGTCTGGTGCGACCTCTCTTGAAGTGACGCACTTTACAACGGCAACATGCGTTAGTAAAATCAGCGACTGGAGAAGTTAAAGTTAGTATAGTCAATAAGAGACGAGAGCGCAAGGGTCTAAGACACAGTATGCTCATCAGGCAGGAGAGCAAGGTTGCGGGCGCGTAGTAAGGCTTGAGTGCGACTCTTGACCCCTAATTTGGAGAGGATATGGCTCACATGCAGCTTGACCGTCCCCGGTGCCAGGACCAGCGCCACCGCGATCTCCTGGTTGGAAGCCCCACCTGCTAACAATTGCAGCACCTCCAGTTCGCGCTGGCTCAGTGGGTCAAGTAAGGGTTGTACCACGGAAGTCTGGCCGGGTCTTTCTTGCACAGGCCTTTGAGGTTTGGAGGTCCTCCCATGCAAGGGGGAAGTTGTGATGGCCTGTTCTGCCGTCATATTTTTTCCCTCAGCCCATCTTTCGGCAAAGATCTGCTCTCCGAGGTGACGTTGCGCTTGCTTGATGTGGCGTGCGCGACCGAGACGTTCGACCTGTGGGAGCGGCGCATTACTGGCTTCGCGGTAGCGTTCTGCCGCTCCCCACAGTCGCGCTGCCCAGTCCGACTCTCCCTGATCTGCGACAACATCCGCCAACTCTTCCAGGCACAGGATTCGCGATCGACTGTCATGAACACTGCGTGCGATTTCCAGGCTCTGAACTGCCAGGTTTCGTGTCGTCATATAATCATGCTCGCTTGCCGCTGCCTGTGCGAGCAAGGCGTAGATGAGCGCCTGGCCCTGCTGGTCTCCGAGTTGTTGGTGCCGCTTCAAGCCAGCTTCCAGCAGGAAACGCGCACGCGGGATGTCACCCTGGCGGAGGGCAATCTTACCGAAGAGGCTCACAAACCAGCCCGTTACCCACGCATTGCCGACCTGATCATGGACAGCGAGTCCTTCTTGAAAGAAGGACTGAGCTTTTGCCTCATCCCCTTGAGCCCAGTAGACGTTTGCTAAGAACAAGTGTAACTCCCCATAGAGCCAGAGGTCTCCTGCCTCTTTGAAGAGTGCGATGGCACGTTCATACAAATGCTGTGCCTGCGTATAGTCACCCTGGGACAAGACCACCGATCCAAAAGCATTAAGAGCACACGCCAGTGCCCAACTATCCTCTGCCGGTGCGTGCACCCGGACAAATGTCAGCGTCTCTTCTGCCTGGGCGTGTGCCTCAAACATGTTCCCATCTGCCAGCAAGTGGTGTACCAGGGGCCAGGAAGCTATCACAAAGCCTCGACTGCCCTCATTTTGCCGAGCGAGCGCCAGACATTCACGTGCCCGAACGAAGAGGAGGTCGCTTTGCCCCAGGTGGCTGGCAATCAAGGCCACAATATAGAGCGCCTTGATGCGTGCGGAAACGGCGACGTCTGGTGCCACTTCCCGCAGTGCTGTCTCGATCCAGAGCATGGCTTCGCTGAAACGACCGCACATATACCAGAAATGCCCGAGGTTTCCTGCCAGGCGTAGCAACTGCTCCTTCCTGTGATGGGCTTGCGACCATTGCAAGGCTGTTCGGAAGTTTTCGGTATCCCACATCAGGCGACCCATCCACAGACGTTGCTGGTGCCCAAATAACTCCGGCTCACCCTGCTCGGCAAGCGCGAGGTAGTACAGCGCATGCGACTCCCCTGTCGCCTCCAACTCTCCGGAATCCGCAAGTCTTTCCAGAGCGTATTCCCTGATCGTTTCTAGCATCAGCAGACGTGGCTCATCTCCACTTCGGTCGCTCTGTTGTATCAAGCTTTTGTCCAGCAGGGATGCGACCAGGTCCATTGGGGGAAGCGAGATATCCGCAGTTGCGCTACAGACAGCTTCTGCAGCCTCAAGCGAACAGCCTCCAACAAAGATGGCCAGGCGCCGGAAACAACCTTGCTCCTCTGCATTCAGTAGATCATAACTCCAGCTGATGGTATTACGCAATGTCTGCTGCCGGGTGGGGGCATCTTGCCTTCCACTCGTCAACACGGCAAGCCGATGGGTGAGCCGCCCGAGCAACGCCTGGGGAGACAGCAGTTTACTCCGCGCCGCTGCCAGCTCCAAAGCCAGCGGCAGCCCGTCCAGTCGGATGCAGATCTGGGCTATAGCGGTCGCGTTGTCCTCAGAAAGGGCAAAATTGGGCTTCACCGCCTGCGCGCGCTGGACGAAAAGGGCGACCGCTCCGTAGCGCAACAGCTCCTCATGTGCTGGCAGGTGGAGCGGATCGGGCAAGGAGAGCGGAGGAACTGAAAACTCGTATTCACCCTCCACGTGCAGGACCGCTCGGCTGGTCACCAGGATCTTGATTGATGGACACGCCAGGAGCAGTTTAACGAGTGCGGGCGAGGCTTGGAGGACCTGCTCAAAATTATCCAGCAGCAACAGGAGGTGTTTGTCACGCAGAAAGGCTTTGAGTGACTCGAACAGAGAATGTTCCTCGACATCTCGTAGGCCGAGCGTCTGTGCGATGGTGGGCACGACCAGGTCAGGATCGCTGAGAGGAGCAAGCTGTACCAGGCAGACGCCATGAGGAAATTCCTTGATCAAATCCTTCGCGACTTTCTGAGCCAGGCGTGTCTTGCCGATGCCGCCGGTACCGGTGAGTGTCAGAAGCCGAACCTCAGGCCGTAGAAGTAAAGAGCTAATCGCTTGCTCCTGATGTTCACGTCCAATCAACGGTGTGAGAAGAAAAGGGAGATTCTGGAAAGGCACGGGAGAGCCGGTTCCTGCTAGCTCGCCCTTAACGGGTGTTGGGGGATTTTGCACCTGGAACGGATTGGCAGAGGTCTCTACCTGGCTGGCCTCTCTGAGAGCCGTGGCGAAGCTTTGCACGTCTACGAAGCGAAGCATTGGATCTTTTGATAGGGCCTTGAGTACCACTCGCTCGACAGCAAGCGGGATCACTGGGTATTGTTCGCGCAACAACGTGGGAGTTGCAAAAAGATGCTGGCTCAACAACTCGGTCGCCGAGCCTTGAAAGGGCGGCTGGCCACTCAGCCATTCATACATCATCACAGCAAGGGCGTACTGGTCGCTCTGCAGACCGGGCGCACCACGAATTTGCTCAGGGGCCATGTAGATCAGGGTGCCATACATTTCCGGAACATGCAGCGAGTTCGGTGCGGGAACCAGCAGGGCGATGCCAAAATCGCTGAGCAAGACCCGCTCATTCTTTCCCAGGAGCAGATTCTCCGGTTTGAGATCGCCATGGACCAACCCCTGGTCATGGGCATACTGCAGGGCAGGAGCGACATCCGTGACATAGCTGATGATGGCTTGGAGGGGAACCCTGCTGCCGCGAGGATGGCGTTCGCGCAGAGTCCCACCCGGCGCGTACTCCATCACCAGATAGGGCATTTCTTGCGCAAGACCAAAGTCGAGAACGCGAATAATATGCGCGTGATCCAGGTGGCTCAACTGACGGGCTTCACTGAGAAAGTTCCCCATTGTATCAGAGGTCAGATGGGTGTTGAGCACTTTGATGGCAACCAGCGTGTTGAGGTAGATCTGTTCCGCCAGGTACACATCGGCAAAGCCACCTGAGCCCAACAGGCGGACCAGTCGATAATTGCCAAGGTGCTCTCCAATACGCTCTGTCATGCTCGCACCTCCTCCGGCGAGTCTTCTGGATGCATGCTTCTCTAAACACCCCTACAGTATACCCCAAAGACAGCAGCAGGTCTTCACTATATCTTTCTGGCTATCACCTTTCACATGTATGGGCCTGCTCAATATATCTTTTTCGCCAGCACATTATATCTTTTGGGAGATCACATTTCCCCCTGGCCTCAGCTATACTGGTAGCAACAGGGAAAAATGCCAGCGACCTACGCTGGGACGTAGCACAAAGCACTACTATCCCGATAAGAATGGGACTATGAGCCTGCTACGTTTCTGTTGCAAACATTATTTAACTCATCAAAGTTGAGAGGAGCTAATGCGCATGGTGACAACCGACAAAAAGCACTACGAGATGCTTATCGGTGGCGAGCGGGTCGACGCTGACATGGTCTTCGATATCGTCAGCCCCGCTACCGCCATGGCATGCCGCTCCTTTTCACGATCCTGCCTACGCTTTTCTTCACGTCTCAGTTGTAGTATGAAAGTGCTGGTTTGTAGACAAGACACTTGGATGGGGCAGGCGTTTATTTTGGAGGGGTTTGCATGAGTACGTTGAAGATTGCGTTGCTCGGGCCGCCGGAAGTGGACCACCGGAACCATCGGCTCGCCTTTCCCGAGCGCAAAGTCCTGGCGCTCCTCGCCTATCTCGCATCTGAAGGGGGTATGCATGAGCGTCAAAAGCTGACGCGCCTGCTCTGGCCGGAGAGCGATATGGCTCATGGGCGCACAGCGCTGCGCATTGCCTTACTGCACTTACGGCATATCCTTGAAGAGGACGATTCACTTGAACGCGAATCCCACCTCCTCATCACGCACAACACGCTCGAGCTTGATCTGGCCTCAGGCATTGATCTCGACCTGCAAACCCTTGAGACCGCATGGAAGTTGGTCCGTGTCCTGCCTGCACCAGAAGCGGTGCAAGGAGAGGTCCGCCGTGCCCTGATCGCCCAACTCGAACGTGCCGCCGCTCTGTACTACGGCTCGTTCCTCCAGGATTTTACCTTGCGCGAGACACTCGACTTCGACAACTGGGTCGGCATGCAGCAAGGCTACTGGTACCAGCGTATCGAGCAGGTGTTTGACTGGCTCTGCCAGCTGCAGAGCGCAGAGGGGGAGATCGAGCAGGCCATTGCCACCCTCGAGCGTTGGCGCTGCTTTGACCCCCTCAACGAGGACATCTCCCTGCGCCTCATGCAGCTGCAGTTTGCAAGCGGCAAGCGCATCTCTGCCTTGAAGACCTACGAGACCTACCAGGACATCTTGATGACGGAGCTTTCTGCCAAACCCTCACGGAAATTGATGGCCCTGGCAGAGGTGCTGCGCAACGCCTCTCCTCGCGGTGTGCACAGCGGGGCCGGTAGGTGCACGACGACCGCGCGACCGTTGCTCAACGTCCCCTTTGTTGGAAGGGGGGCGGAAGTAAGTCGCCTCATGACCCTCTATGAGCAGGCTTCCAGCGGTCAACCGCAGGTTGTGCTGCTGGAAGGCGAAGCCGGGATCGGTAAAACGCGCCTGGCTGCGGCGTTTCTCGATTGGGTGAAGGCCCAGGGAGCGGAAGTGCTCGAAGGAAGGGCATTTCAAACTTCACAGCGCCTGTCCTATCAGCCACTGCTCGAGGCACTGCGCACCCGCTTAGAACAGGAACCTGATCTTCGCCAGTGGCTCGGCGCTCCCTGGCTGGCCGAGCTCTCCCGCCTGCTGCCCGATCTGCGCGAGCGTTATCCGGATCTGCCCCCTCTGACCATCAACGGGGCTTTTGCCTCATCCCGCCTCTTCGAAGCGCTGGCGCGCTTGTCTCAAGCGTTAGCATCGCAGGCACCTCTGCTCCTGTTTGCCGACGACATGCAGTGGGCGGACGGAGCCACCCAGGACGTGTTCCAGTATCTAGCTCGCTACTGGAGGGAGCATAAGACGCCCGCCCTGTTGCTGCTGAGCAGACGCACCGAAACGCGAGAGATGGAGCCGGAGATGTCCGACTGGCTGGCGGGCCTCAGCAGTACCATCTCATTGACGCGCCTGGAACTGGGTCCCCTCTCTGCGCAAGACACCCTTCAGATCGTTCGCGAACTCGCGGATACTGAGGAAGTGCAACAATCGCTCCCGGGAGAACACGCTCGCTTTCAGCCTTCTGCGCAGCCTGTCCAGACCCCTGGAAGCCGCCTCTGCCCAGAGCGTTTCGCCGCGTGGCTGTTCGCAGAAACGAAAGGGCAGCCGTCCTACCTGAACGCGCTGCTCCAGATGCTGCTCGAACGCGGCGTCCTGGTGCCCCGCTTGATCGCAGGAAGCGGTTGGGTATTTGATCCGCAGCCCTCGATCCTCGATGCCACCCCACCGAACGGCATGCTTCCCTCGGACGTGCGCGAGATGATCCAGCGTCGACTGGCCCGACTTTCGTCCCCTGCCCGCATCCTGCTGGCAGCAGGGGCAGTCCTGGAGCATGACTTCACCTTTGAGGAGCTCTGCCAGGTTGCCCAGCTTGCACCGCAGGAGGGACTTGCTGCCCTGGATGAAACCCTGCAGAGTCTCCTGCTGCATGAGTCGAGACAGCGGGGAGAAGGAAGAGGGGTTTCCTATCGCTTTAGTCACGACAAGATCCGCGAGGTGGTCTACGCAGAGGCTGGAGATGCCCGCAGGCGGGTCTTCCATAGTCGCGCGCTTATGGTCCTGGAGCACGTGGACATCCCCACTGCAGAGCTGGCCTCCCACGCGCTCGCCAGCGGAGCGGCAGCTCTCAGGTTTCAGTGATATAATACTACAGATGGGCTAGGAGGAATACTGCTCGGAGCAGTGTATTATGATCTCGTTCACAGGAGGAATGACGATGCATGTAGCACAAAGTGGGATCTTCGCGCTGGGGACTGGCTCGCACTCCTACCTGGAGTTCGATCTGCATGCGCGTGGCGATCCACTTACACTGGTTCAGGTGATTGCCAACCTGGAGGAACCAAGGATGACGACCGGAGGCGTGAACCTGGTGGTCGGTTTCAGGCCGTCGCTGTGGGCGCGCGTTGCACCTGAGGAGATGCCAGCAGGGATGACGGACTTCGAGCGGGACGTGCGCGGTGTCGATGGATACACGATGCCCGCCACCCAGCATGACCTGTGGGTGTGGGTGGCGGGCCATGCCTACCATAAGGTCTTTGATGTCGCGCGAGAAGCGATTGCCGCCCTCGCCCCGGTTGCGCGCCTGGCTGCTGAAGTAGCCGGGTGGACCTACAAGGAGAGTCGAGACTTAACCGGCTTCATCGACGGGACCGAGAATCCTCCTCTCTCCGAGGCATCCGAGGTGGCATTGATTCCCGATGGGTCTCCAGGTGCAGGTGGGAGCGTGGTCCTGGTGCAGCAGTGGATGCACGATGCCGCCGCTTTCGAGGCGCTTCCGATTGAGGAGCAAGAGAAGGTCATCGGGCGGACCAAAGAGACGAGTACCGAGCTTGCTGAGGAGGTACGCGGTGCCCAATCACATGTCTCTCGAACGGTGATCGAAGTGAATGGGGTAGAACAACATATCTTCCGCCGCAATACCCCATTCGGGACGGCCACCGAGCATGGGACGATGTTTATCGGCTTCAGCAGCGACCAGCAGCGCCTGGCCCGCATGCTCGCTCGGATGGCGGGAGCAGAGGACGGCATACGTGACGCCCTGACGAGATATACGACGGCGGTCAGCGGTGCCTATTACTTCGTCCCCTCGGTCGAGGCACTGCGCAGGTTTGCCACCGATTAGCAGGGAGTGCGGCAGACGAACCGATTCACCTGCCACACTCCATCTCGACTGAACGAACGAACAGCGCACGCTCGCTTTAGATGACCTGAGCCAGCCAGGCATGAATGCTGGACGTCACCTCGTCCCAGCCATCCTTAAACGCTTTTTTCAACGCTCGTCGACTATACTAGCTCTAGCACATGATGCACTGACTGAACGACAAGGGCTTCCTTGCCCCACGATGATGCACATTTACTAAATAATCGGATAGTGGAATATCCACCGAGGCCGATAATGACTTTTAACAAAATAATCCGGATATCGAAACATCCACCGAAGGCCGATAAATCGGCGCTGGGCGCGATAAATCGGCGCTGGGCGCGATAAATCGGCCCCTACAGATGTCCCGCTTATTTTGTTAATAGCCATAATCGGCGCTGGGCACGATAAATCGGCCCCTACGAGTGTCCGGATGGGTCACAGCACGGTCATGCTGAGCACATGCGCTCCGCTCAGTGTAAACTCCGCGAAGCATCTCTCTGCCCCGCGCGACAGACCCTTCGCTGCGCTCAGGGTGACAGTGGAGGGGCCGATTTCATCATCCGGATTATTTATTGAAAGTCCATAATCGGGAGCCTACAGTAGCCCCCCGATTTATCGTGAGAGTTCTCGGGTTGGGAGGCAACTCTTCCCACGTCACGTCATCCGGCGCATAAGAAATACTACGGTGTTTCATGCATGCGGTCGATGAGAGGAGAACAGGTCAATGAGTGAAAAGAGCCCAGAAGAAACCTTGATGACAAGCTGGGCCGACGCACAGCAGAAGATGCTCGTCGGCTGGCTTGATCTTTTGCAGGGGACCGAGCAACCATCGCGCAAAATGGTCTGGAGCGAAACTGTGAAGGCCTGGCAATCGGCGGTGCAAGAGACATTGGAAGCCCAGGCCAGATGGCTTCAGGGCTGGATCGGGCGCGTCCAGGTCACATCGGGAAGTCCGACCGAGCTACGCAAGAACGTGCAACAGGCGCAGGTGCTGCTCCTGCGTTGGACAGAAGCCCAACAACGCCTCTGGCAGGGCTGGTTCCACCTCGTCCAACAGCTCGGGCCACTCCTCGAAGCTGGCTCCCAGGCTGATGAGCACTTGCTTTCTAGCTTGCAGGAAAGCGGACAGGCGATGATCAATGCGCAAAGCAAATGGGTGCGGCTCTGGACGGTAGACGTGCTAGATCAGTAAGGGAGGTCCGTGACCAGTGCGTTGAATCTGGTATTACCGTTCGAGCCAGCTAACCCGAAAGGTAGACGCGCATTTCAAGGCACTACTCACATTTTGGAGTCATTGAGGGAGCGGCAAGTGTGTTGCTTTCCTCCACGACTCACACTCGGATGTCCTCGGGAGAGGACAACCAATGACGAGGAAACGACCATGAGTGTTACGACAGAGAAGATGCTTCCGCAGGCCAATAGCGATTTCTACGCCATTGGCACGACCCTGAGCGAGGAAGACCAGGCCTTTCTGCTGCGGGTCCGGGCCTTCCTGGAGGCAGAGGTTGCCCCCGTGATCACCGAGTATTGGATTCGGGAGGAATTCCCGCATCAACTCCTGCCCAAGCTAGCAGAACTGCACATCATGGGCGTGCCCTACCAGGGGTATGGCTGTCCCGGCAAGAGTTCGGTGCTGGATAGCTTGTTGATGATGGAACTGGCGTGGGTGGATAGTTCGCTTTCGCCCTTTAGAGGCGTCCACAGCGGGCTGTCCATGGGCTCTATTTACCTGTGTGGCTCAGAGGAGCAGAAACAGCGCTGGCTGCCGCCCATGGCTCGCATGGAAAAGATCGGGTCC
>WNGE01000880.1_pt1 | contig 41716 bp, 38 predicted proteins | sample 5400651 | NCBI WGS metagenome assembly WNGE01 (sample SAMN13153370, study PRJNA577476) | soil metagenome | isolation source: 60 cm soil or saprolite under grassland replicate 2 | place: USA:California | collected 2016-06-15 | reverse complement strand
GAAAGGTCGCCGTTGGCCACGGCTCCGATCACGCGGGCCATCTCGCTCGTCGGCCGAGCCATGTCGTCGATTAGCAGGTTGGTCGAATCAACCAGGCGGAGCCATGAACCCGAGGCTGCGGGCACCGCGGCGCGATGGTTTATCTTTCCCTCCTTACCGACCACACGGCTGACGCGCTCCACTTCTTTCGTGGTCTTATCGCTCAACTCGATGATGTCATTGAGTGTGTCCGCAATCTTGCCGGCTTCACCAGTCCATTCGCCGGGCAGGCGGACAGAAAAGTCCCCCTTTTTAAAAGCTACGAGCGCTTTGAGTAGTAATTTTGTATTCAGTGAGTCTTTCGTCAGGGTTTGGGTTTGCATTATTTCCTTCCCGAGTTTGTTTTTAAGAAATCTGGAGAGAGGCGACGTTCGACCTGGAGCAGTAGCGTCGATAACCAAGCAGAAGCCTGACCGTCACGGAGAGTTCTCTCCGGGAGACGCAACCAAAGCCGTTGCTAACATGCAGGCTTCATGCTTGAAGTTGGCCGAAAAAGCTCGCCAGAAGGCCTGGCTAGACACATAGGGGACAGATGCTGGGCACACTCCAAGCGTGTGCCGGGTTATGTTCGGGGGAACGTTTGAACTGACTGGGGGATGCAGAAACAAACTATTGTCGCTGCTGTTGGGTATTCTATACCGACCGTGAGGTAATATGTAAATCTCTTTTAGAAGCCCGGCAAGACACTCAGTCTTGAGCTAGCCATTCAGGTCTTAAAGAACAGGGGTTCTAATTACCTAATGGTTACTGCCCCGCCTAAATGCACATCAGAAGCCAAGCCGGTCTTTGCGAACCTACTCCGAAACCACCGCCAGCATGTTGGCGTCACGGAACAACACCCACTTGCCGTTCTGTTTTTGGAGAATGGATAGTATGTCGCCGGCGCGCTTGACCGGCGAACCGCCTTGCTTAGGCGTCATAACAACGGTGAGTTTGTTCCAGAGGTAAGCCCACTCTCCGAGCACCCTGATCTCCTGGATCTCGCTCGATGCGTCCATATCGATATCTGCCAGGCTCGATTGGGTAGCGGCGAAGGCGGCCTTGCCGCGTATTCGAGGTTGACCGGTTACTAAAAACACAACGTCGTCTGCCATTAGGCTCAGAACTTTCTCGGTGTCACCTGCTTTTGAAGCACTTAGCCAGGTATTCACCAGATCTCTAATCGCCTGTTCATCGTCCTGCATAGGTTTCTGACCTTCGTTTTGCATTTTTCTGACCCTCCTAAAAACTGCTGTGTGCAATTAATCGATCTTAGAAACTGTTTGGCCTAATACAGCTTCAAGTTGGCGATTTTACACGCGGCTCCGCCGCCTGACGTGCGGTGGCGGCTGTGCCCCCACCGTTCAAGCCTCTCTCAAAATCCTTGGGGCCGCGCCCAACATCAGGGCAAGGCCAAAAATGTGGAAACTTGTTCCGGAAGGTCATAGATCTTCTGCACATCAGATGGCATAGCCGCATCGAGCGAACAACTACTTAATCCAGACCGTCTTCACGTTGACGAATTCGCGTATGCCGAATTCACTTAATTCGCGTCCGTAGCCGGAATGCTTAATTCCGCCAAAAGGCAAACGTGGATCTGAAGCGACCATGCCGTTAATGAAGACGCAGCCCGCCTCAAGCTCAACGATGAAGCGCTCTTGTTCGCGCTCGTCGTTAGTCCAGGCGGCTGAGCCAAGGCCAAAAGTTGTTGCGTTCGCCAGATCAATCGCTTCATCAATATCATTGACTCGGAATAGTAGCGCGACGGGTCCGAAAACCTCTTCGCAGTAAGCCGGAGAATCGTGAGGAATGCCGGCAAGAACTGTCGGCTCGTAGAAGTTTCCCGCCTGGTCCAACCTTTTGCCGCCCGACAAAACCAGCGCGCCGCCGGCAACCGAAGTTTTGACCTGTTCGTCTACGTCCTTCAAAATTTGTTCAGTTGCCAGTGGGCCTATATCGGTGGCCTCGTCAAGCGGATCTCCCACGCGCAACATCTCCATTTCTTTGACAAACCTTCGTTCAAACTCATCGTAGATTTCTGCGGCAACAATGAAACGTTTCGCGGCAATGCACGACTGGCCGTTGTTAATTGTTCGCGCTTTCACGGCGGTCGTCACCGCCTCCTCCAGTTCGGCTGATGGCATTACAATAAAGGCATCGCTGCCGCCGAGTTCCAGGACAGTCTTCTTAATCTGTTTCCCGGCGATGCCGGCAACGCTCCGGCCGGCCGGTTCGCTTCCTGTTAGCGTGGCCGCAACGACGCGGTGGTCTTCAAGTATGCGGGGAACCGCATCGCTACCGATGAGCAAGCTTTGAAACGCCCCTTCCGGAAATCCAGCACGACGAAAGATGTCTTCAATAGCCAGCGCACATTGCGGCACGTTTGAAGCATGCTTGAGCAGCCCGACGTTGCCGACCATCAGCGCAGGCGCCGCGAAGCGAAAGACTTGCCAGAACGGAAAATTCCAGGGCATTACGGCGAGCACCGGCCCGAGGGGCTGAAAGCGCACGTAACTTTTTCTCGCATTTGTCTCAACAAGTTTGTCTGATAAATGCTGTCTGGCGTGCTCCGCATAGTAACGACAAACCCAGGCGCACTTTTCCGCTTCACCGACGGCGCCCTTGATTGGTTTGCCCATTTCCGTAGTCATCAGTCGCGCGAAATCGTTCTTCTCTGTCTCGAGGATCTCCGCAGCGCGCGTCATCCATTGTTCGCGTTCTGCAAAAGACGTACGGCGATAAATGCGAAAAATGTCCGCGGCGCGTTGTAGCTTCTCGTCAATCTGCGACTCGCTGAGCGACTCGAAGTTTTTGATAGTTTCCCCGGTAGCCGGATTAATGGATGCGATAGGCATTGCCTACTCCTCGGATTGGCTGTTTGATGAAAATATTATAGGACCAGGTTCAATTCGTCTTTGTGCAATCTTTGTGTTCTCTTTGTCCCGCCCGGGCCTTTTCTGGAACGACTACAGATGTCATAGAGCATTCAGCAATTGAATTGAGAGCGAATTCTTGTATTCTGGCTCAATCATGACCCGAAAAGATCGTCTGGACAAATTCGAGATCGCGGCGGCTCTTCAGGAGATCGCCGCGTTGATGGACTTGAAAGGCGGTAAGGATCGCTTCAAGGCGCGCGCCTATCAGACGGGTGCGCGCGCCGTTGCCGGCATGTCCGAAGACCTTGGCGAAATAGTCCTGCAGAACCGATTGACTTCCATGCGGGGAATTGGAGCGGCGCTTGCTTCGCAAATCGAACAGCTTTATCTCACCGGTGAGTCGTCTGTCTTGCGCGGACTGAAACGGGAGTTTCCGCCAGGCATCATCGAGCTTTCGGGAGTTCCCGGACTTTCCACTAGCAAGATCAAAACACTTCATGAAGCTCTGGGGATCACTTCGATCTCGGAATTGAAAGCTGCGGCAGAGGCCGGCAAGATAAAAAACGTCCCAGGCTTTGGCGCGAAGACTGAACAGAAACTCCTCGAAACAATCACCAATCATCGCCAACGCGGAAAGACCGCGGAACGATTGCATCTTCATCATGCATTGCGAACTGCAGAACAAGTTGCCAACTATCTGCGGACTGCTCGAGATACAGTGGACCTTACCTTTGCCGGCTCCTTGCGCCGTTGGAAAGAAACTGTCGGAACGGTTCGCATAGTTGCCAATACAACGCGGCCGTCGGACCTGGTCGAACACTTTCTTCGCTTCCCGCTCATCGTGCAAGTCTTAGAGCAGATGGACGAGGCTTGTACGGTACGGCTTGCTGAGGGTGCGCGCGTTTCGCTGGTCGCTGCGCGTCCCGCCGAGTTTGCTCTGGCACTGTTAACGGAAACCGGATCGAAAGCACATGTGAACAAGTTGCACCAGATTGCGAATGCTGGAGCCAACACTCGAGCGCCTAAACGCCGCAAGACTGCTCCCCGTTCCTCTGCGCGATCGACGCAACTAGCGACCGAGGAAGATATCTATGACCAGCTGGGAATGCAGTATATCTCTCCGGAGTTGCGTGAGGACGAAGGCGAAATTGAGGCGGCCAGGGCTGGAAAGCTGCCGGAAGATCTGGTCACGTTGACAGACATTCGCGGCATGGTTCACTGCCACACGACCTATTCAGACGGCAAACACTCAATTGAGGAGATGGTACGGGCAGCGGAGGCAATGGGAATGAAGTATGTGACCATCACGGACCATTCGCCCACAGCATTTTATGCCGGCGGAGTTACCTTAGATCGCCTCAAGCGGCAGTGGGATGAAATTGATGAAGTACAGGAGAAGGTCAAGATCAAAATTCTGCGTGGGACGGAATCCGACATTGTTGCCGATGGCCATCTCGATTATCCGGATCGCATCCTCGAACAGTTTGACGTGATCGTTGCCAGCATCCACTCGCGTTACAAAATGGATTCGGCAAAAATGACGAGGAGAATCGAAACGGCAATGCGCCAGCCGGTTTTTAAGATCTGGGGACACGCGTTGGGCCGCCTGATTCAGCGCCGGCCGCCCTTTGACTGCGACGTCGAGCGGATCCTGGACGTGATTGCAGAATCGCGGGCAGCGATTGAGGTCAACGGCGATCCTTACCGGCTGGACATGGAGCCGCGCTGGATCCGTGAAGCACGAAAACGCAAGATCAAGTTTGTGGTTTCAGTTGATGCTCACTCGACTGGCGCGCTTCATAACTTGAAATATGGAGTCGGGATTGCCAGAAGAGGGTGGTTAAGAAAGTCGGAAGTCCTAAACACGCTGGGAACTAGGGCATTCATTACCGCAGTATGTCCCGCGTAGCCATCCGCTGCGGGTATGCGTTTGGTGGCGCCTAAATTAACCAGGCACTAAGTGTCTTGTAGTGGAAATCAATTTCGACTGATTATGTCGTCTAATAACCCCAACTGTATTTTCTGTAGTGTCGTGACTGGTGAAAACTCCGCAAACATTGTTTTTGAGGACGACGTTTCTCTGGCCTTCCTGGATCATCGCCCACTATTTCCCGGCCATTGTTTGTTGGTGCCCAAAAAGCATTTCGAAACTTTAAGCGATCTTCCATCTGATCTGGCGGGACCGTTTTTTCAAAATGTGCAGCTATTAGCGCGAGCGGTAGAAGCTGCGCTGGAAGCTGAAGGTTCTTTTGTGGCGTTAAATAACCGTGTAAGTCAGAGTGTGCCTCACTTGCACGTGCATGTCGTGCCGCGCCGGAGGAAGGATGGCTTGAAAGGATTTTTCTGGCCCCGCAACAAATATCAGAACGAGGCGGAACTTTCAGCGGTACAACAGGCGATTCGATCAGCTATTGCCAATCTTCGTGAATAACAATCTAAAAACATTTGTAACAGAGGATTCCCATGTTTGGATAGATGTGTGTGTAGATTTCGCTGTGAGAATAAAGAACACGATTTTAACCAACGTGTAATTTATAAGCAAACAGGCAAGGGCTGTTTTTGGCGGCGATCGAAGAAATGTCAAATGTGAAAGGTTTCGCTGTTGATCTAAAAGAAGATAAGCGTTAGGAATGCCTCGCCTTTTTGCGCGCGAAAATGTTTTTAGGACGAAGCTAAAAATAAAACACGAAAAAATTTGATCTAAAACATCGATGAGCGTATAAACCTCCCTGTCACGAGAGTCACGGCCTTCGAGACCGACACAGGGATCGGCAACCGATGTGGTGACACACGGAAGAGGGAATCAGCAACGGTCTGTTGATTCTATTGACGCCCTGAGTCGAAGCCGAAAGGCTTTGCTAGGGAAGGCTGAGAGGTCTTCTCAAGCCACTCGGATAAAAACGAGTGGCACCCTTTGGACGGACCCGCCGAGGGGGGCGAATGGCTCGGCGCAAGCTGAGCCGACGTTCTCGGATCGTAACCGAAGGTGGAGGAAAAGCCACCACAAAAAAAACCTAACGGCACCGCATTCGAAAGAATGCGAGAATCGCGAAAGCGGTTCGCGTGCTGACCGAGGACGGACTGACCGCAGTTAATCCTCGGGATACAAACCGGCAGCCTAGTGTGTACATGCGAAGCTGCCATCCTTTTAAGAGCTTCGGCGATTATTAGGAAACGGATTGCGCTACTTTCGGTTCGCCGGAGGTAGCGTTTTCCGTTTTTGGTGTTAACACAAAATAAGTTTATTATAAGCGTTTCTACTTTCAATTCATTCGACGCCGCGCAGACACTTGCTGTCTCCCTTTGAGTTTGCGCGCCCTTCAAAGGAGATGAACCGATGACTGAAGCAAGAATGCAGGAGGTCCCCGAATACAAGCCCGGAACTTTTTGCTGGGTTGAGCTAGGTACTACCGACGGCGAAGCAGCGAAAAAGTTTTACACCAAGTTATTTGGTTGGGGTTTTGACGACATCCCACTTGGCCCGGACAAGGTGTACACAATGCTTAAGCTGAATGGCAAAGACGTCGGAGCGGTGATGACGTTGGAGGACGCTCCGCCAAACTGGCTGTCGTATGTGTCCGTCGTCAGCGCCGACGAAAGCGCTGCAAAGGCAAAATCATTAGGCGCCAACCTTATTAAAGAACCCTTTGACGTAATGGATGTTGGCCGGATGGCAGTTATCCAGGATCCGAAGGGCGCTGTCTTCGCTGTCTGGCAGGCCAAGAAACACAAGGGCGCCGGAATCGTAAACGTGCCGGGGGCCTTGGTTTGGAATGAACTGACAACCACGGATACAGCCCGGGCCGGCGAGTTTTATAGCGGTCTATTTTGCTGGGGAATCGATGCGAAGACTTTCCGGTCTACGGACTACACGATTTTTCAGAACGGCGACAGGGGAGCTGGGGGAATGTTCAAGCTGACTCCGGAGATGACCGGCGTCCCGCCGTTTTGGCTGGTGTATTTCGCCGTTGACGACTGCGATGCCCAGGTAAAGAAGGCGACTGAGTTGGGAGCTACTACAATCAAGCCGGCTGATGACATCCCTGGTGTAGGTCGTTTCGCGATCCTTCAGGATCCGCAGCGTGCGGCCTTTGCAATCATCAAGGTGGAACCCGCCGTCGTCGGTCGATAACGTGGTACCACGACAAGTGGAGGAAGCGCGTTCATAGGAACGCATTGTTTATAGTAACGGAACTTCACAAGAAGACTTTGCAGGAGTGGCAAGTTAGCTTTAAGGCCAACTTGCCACTCCTGCAGTTAAGAGCCGATCCGGCCTGTCGCCCATAAACAACTCGCCCCTGGGGATTACGTCAGAATATGAAATCACGCCTCGTCTGGCTTCTCCTGTGTTGCATCTGGGGCTCGACCTGGCTGTTCATCAAACTTGGTCTTAATGATCTTCCGCCCCTAACATTCGCAGGCATCAGATTTGTAATCGCCGCGATCATCCTCTTCTCGCTGATCGCCGTGCGGCGTGTGCCCTTACCGCGTAAGCGGCGTGACCTCCTGCTACTCGCGCTGACGGGAGTTCTATCGTTTAGCCTTAATTACGGCCTGGTCTTCTGGGGAGAGCAATACATCTCGTCAGGGCTGGCAGCATTGTTACAGTCAATGTTGCCGGCGTTTGGCTTGATTATCGCGCACTATTATTTGCCCAGGGAACGCATGACGCTGCCAAGGATGCTGGGAGTGCTGTTGGGAGTCCTTGGCGTCGCCGTCATCTTCTCCAATCAGTTGCAAGTGTCCGGACCGAGGGCGCTTTGGGGCAGCGCGGCGCTGGTAGTCAGCGCCTTTTGCGCTGCATATGCAAATGTGCTGGTGAAAACTTACGGGTTGAATCTGCAGCCTTCCGTGCTTGCAGCCGGACAGATGGTTTTTGGATTGATTCCTTTACTGTTGATTGGAATTCCTCTTGAAGGAAATCCTTTGAAATTTCACTGGACGCCAATCGCCTTGATCTCACTGCTTTACCTCGCGATCGTAGGCACCGTGATCGCGTTCCTTTTGTACTACTGGCTCATACACAACATGGATGTGACGAAGACCATGTTGATTGCGCTGGTAACACCGGTAGTCGCAGTTGTCTTGGGTATGCTGATACTGAAGGAGGAACTAAACTGGCGCACACTCGTTGGTGGCGTAATGATTATGTCGGGAATTGGTTTGATAGTTGTGCGGAAGGGCAGGAAAGCGAATGCTAAATTCGTTTCGACTGGGTGAGAACTTTGGGCTTGTCATCGTCAGTTTCGGCTTTTCGACATTTTGGATTTATGGCCACCTAAGTTCTTCAGTTTGCGCCAGCAGATAGCTCTCCACCGCACGTCTCACAAAATCAATTTCATTTGCGGGATAGCAGTCCGGCAGTTTTCGCAATTGCTCAATCTGATCCGGCTTTAACCAGAATCCGCCAATCTCCGAACCAAAGAGATTTGGGATGGCCAGCTCCAGAGCTGTTCGGTGGACTGCACGCAAATATCTTGCTGACTGCGATTCGATGTGGACAACACAATCAGTCAGTGCAAACGCACACAGCTTGAGGTCTGATACATTATCTCGAAAAACAAGGTCTTCGCTGTTAGCGGCCTCGCACAAAAAATCGTCCAATGAGTTCACGACGCTCACGTCTCCGATTCAGAGGGTTCTTTTCCCTCTCCCGTTGGGAGAGGGGTAGGGGAGAGGGACTAGGTGCAGCTAAAACCCCCACCCAACCCTCCCCCAACGGGGGAGGGAGAACAAGGGAACAAAAGCGAAACTCTTTGGCGACTTTTTGTGCAAGGCCGTTGTCAGCGATAACATTCGTACTAGCGAGAGACGTCGAGAGACGTCGCAGTCATTCGGTTGACTGCGTCTTTGCCCAACTCAAGCCTGAGCGGGAGTTGAATAATTGCGAATCAGTCCACGCACTACACCCTGAAGCTGAAGCCTGCCCGGGGTCTTGATAAATATTGGCTTAAACTGCGGGTTGGCTGGTTCTAACCGTATGAAATCAGGCTCACGATAAAACTTCTTCACGGTCGCATAGTTTCCATCAATCAGCGCTACTACCATCTGGCCATTCTCAGCTGTCTCCTGGGACGACACGATGATTATGTCGTTGTCCTGAATGTTCTCTTCAATCATTGAATTGCCGCGCACACGCAGCGCAAACATGCGACCGCGGCCAATCATGCTCTTCGGAGCAGAGACGGTTTCATGAGAGAGAATCGCTTCTATTGGCTGGCCAGCCGCCACCAGTCCAAGTAAGGGAATTTCATAATCGTCAGCGTCACTCTCCTGGCTTGCTAGTTTTACCAACTCAATGCCGCGACTGATGTTGGGAATGCGTTTAATGAGACCCTCGCGCTCGAGGGCCGACAAAATACTGTGGACGCTTGCCGAGGAGCTCATCCGAAAATGCTTGCCGATTTCGGCAATTGTAGGAGGCTGGTTTTCAGCCTGGATATAGCGGCAGATAAACTCGTACACCTGTTTTTGCCGTGCGGTTACTGGCATCTCCATCCCTCCGTCGAAAAATCTTGCCCTACACGGGCCGTTGTGATATTTTCGGGGTGTAGCGAAAATCACCCGAATATTAGCGAATATGAATAGTGACGTCAAGAGAATAAGAGATAAGGTATTAAGAGATAGACCTGGAAAGTCTGGTTCTACTTAATAACGCGAGCAAGCTTTTTGAGATCATCGACGAAGCGACGATGTTCGAGGCGGCGGGTTTCGTCGTCGGGAGCTCGCAGAATTGAAGAGGGATGAACGGTGGCCATTACGTAGGGAGCAAGAGTGGATTCTATAAACTCTCCACGTTGTTTGGTTACGCGAAATTTTGGGCCGAGCAGTGCCTGAGCTGCGGTGGCGCCGAGAACCACAATTACCTTTGGCTTAACAAGTGCGATCTCGGCCTCGAGCCAGGGACGGCAAGCAGAAATTTCCTGAGCGTTCGGTTTTTTGTGGATGCGGCGTTTGCCACGCGGCTCCCACTTGAAATGTTTGACAACATTAGTGACGTAAGTTTGAGAGCGGTCGATGCCGGCTTCTTCCAGGGCGTCATTGAGCAGGCGACCGGCGGGACCAACGAATGGATGTCCGGTGAGATCTTCTTCATTGCCGGGTTGTTCGCCGACGAACATGACTACCGAGCGGCGGCCCCCTTCGCCGAAGACGGTCTGCGTACCGCGTTTCCAGAGGTCGCAGGCTTTGCAATCGGCGGCGGCCTCGCGCAAAGAAGGTAAGGTTAGTTTGTCAGGAAAAAATTCTTCAGCGGAACCATTTGCAGGTTTACGGGGCATGTGTCAGTTTTTGTAACGCAAACTGTTAGTTTGCGTTGGGGTACGTTGCCAAAGATCGCAAACTAACTTTGCGTTACGACTATCAGAGTTATAAAACATGAGCGCCGCATTTTCAAAAGCTGAAATCGAATCTGAGCTTACTTCGCGCTTCGGTTCTGCCTTCAACCTACATGAAAAAAGGACTCCGGATGTAATCTCCACCGGCATTCCGCAAATCGATTCATTTACGTTCGGAGGATTGCCACGGGGCGCCATAACCGAGGTCTTCGGACCACCATCCTCGGGTCGCACAAGCTTTATGCTTTCCACCCTGGCCCATGCAACCAATCATGAAGAAGTTTGCGCGCTCGTAGATACAAACAATGTGTTCGATCCTAAGTCGGCAGTACAAGCGGAAATAAATTGTGAGCGACTACTCTGGATATGTTGCGCCAATAATCTCGAGCATGCATTTAAAGCTACCGATCTATTGTTACAAGGGGGCGGCTTTGGACTGGTGCTACTCGATCTGGGAAACGTTCCCGCAAAATCTGCCAGACGGATTATTTCATCCTGGTGGTATCGCTTCCGTCGCACACTGGAAGCCACCCCCACCGCGCTGGTGGTAATCGCGGAAGACAGTTGCGTGCGATCATGCTCATCTTTGGCGTTACACTTAACAGGAGAAACTTGCTTGTGGTCATCGAGTAGTGCAGTACTGAAAACGGCGAGCGATGGATTTACCGCTGGATTTAATAACGGCAATACTCGCGCGTTGTCCCGCTCCAGCTCTTTATCATCGGTTCCCACTCCGGCAGTTATGAACCTTCGTCGCCGCCTGACTGAAAGCTCACTACCTCATTCAAATTTACTGCAAGGTCTGAAGTTTCAAGTGGAATGCCAGCGTCCTCTCTACCTCAACACGCGAGACGAAGAGATTTTCGTCAAAGTTGCCCATTAGGAAATAGATAAACGCCGCGCACTCCACAAACTAACAATTTGCTGACAGGAGTTGGTTCAGTTTAATGCGTTAGGTCCGAAGGACTGACAGTTAGTAGCCCCGTCCGTGAGGGCGGGGTAGATGTGACTGTCAGTTACCTGAGCGCCGAAGGTGCGTCACGATTGGTGCCGGCCCTTCGGGCCTCTGGGTTATCAGAGATGGTATTCCCCGTCCTCACGGACGGGGCTACTAACTGGCGGTCCTTTGGACCTGGGAGTTCAACTAGAACCCAAATAGCGCGTTACCGCCCAGCCTTGACAATCTTCGTTGATTTTCGCTAATCTTCGCTTATCGCTACATCGTCGTTAAATTCAGAAAAATACTATGTTTGCCTGTGTTTATGCACAAAAAATTCCGGCCGAAGTTGCAAACGCCCCTGGACTACCCGACGGGGAACCGAGCTCTTTGGCGGAGTTTGCTTATGCGTTTTCGCCTCTAGTGGAGGAGACAGCCTCGGATATTGTAGTGATTGACGTCGAAGGATGCGCTTTACGATTTGGATCTTCCTACGAACTCGCTAACGAGATCGGAAAACAAGCCAAACAATCGAAAGAGCAGGGTGGGCTTGGATGCAAGGTAAATGTTGCTCTGGCTGCGAACCCTGATGCCGCCATACACGCTGCGAAGTTTTGTCGTGGGGTTACGTTTACCGCTCCGGGAGAAGAACTCACCTGCTTCGGCAGCTTGCCGCTAAAAGCACTGCAACATTCGCTGGTCGGGATTGACGAGGATCGCGCCACAGAAATACTGGAGACTCTTAATCTCTGGGGCGTGCGTACCTTTAAAGAATTTGCAGAACTGCCAGTCGCGGGAGTTTCCGAACGCCTGGGACAGGATGGATTAAAGTTACGAGAACTTGCCGGCGGCAAAACCAATCGTCACTTAAAACTCAAGCAGGCGGCTCCTGTTTTTAAAAACTCAATCCAGCTTGAGTATCCAATCTCTCAACTCGAGGCCCTCTCTTTCATCCTGGCAAGATTGCTCAATCAAATCTGCGCCAGTCTAAATGCGTATGCGCTTGCCACGAACGCGTTGCAGGTGGATATGAAGCTGGAGAATGGCGCCTTACACGAACTCAAACTGAATCTGCCTTATCCGATGCGCGATCATAAAGTGTTTCTGAAACTTTTATTGCTTGATACCGAGCTACATCCGCCGCCGGCAGCTGTTGTCGGGGTCTCGATAAATTGTGAGCCGGTGAAACCGCGCGTGCTGCAGACGGGCCTGTTTATTCCGCTTGCTCCGGAGCCGGAGAAGTTGGAACTGATGCTGGCTCGGCTCGCAAAACTCGTAGGCGCCGAAAATATCGGATCGCCTGAGTTGCTCGACACGCATCGACCAGATGCTTTTAGAGTGAAGAGGTTTGAATTGAAAGAGTCGCAGCGGAGAAAAGCAAACAGTAAACAGCCAACAGTAAACAGCCAACCGCAATCAGTAATCAGCGGTCAGCGCTTAGCAAGCAATCCGAAATCCGAAATCCGAAATCCGAAATCAGTGCTGGGTTTTCGAGTTTTCCGGCCGCCTTTGCGGGCGCTGGTGCAAGCGGAAGGAGGTTATCCGAGGGAGATTAGCGCCTGGGATAAAAGCAAAAGTGTCTATGGAAAAGTAATTAGTGTCGCCGGTCCCTGGCGCACGACGGGCAACTGGTGGCGCGCGGACAGATGGGCCAGAGATGAATGGGATGTGGCGCTTGAATCCAAAGCTCAGAGGTCAGAGCTCAGAGGTCAGAGCTCAGAAGGTTCGGAAACTAAAGAAATGGGTGGACACGGAGGTCCGCCTTTACAGGTTCTTTATCGCATTTATCGTGAGCTGAGAAGTGGGACTTGGTTTGTGGAAGGGATTTATGACTGACACTGGATCTTCGCCAACCAGCGGGGGCAAGCCCGCCTTCCTGACCACGAGGTATTCATAGCTGAGTTCTAATTCTCGCTTGAAAGGCTGTCAAAACTAAATCAACCGAAGGAGTCAGAGAGGCTCTCAGGTTAGGAAGGTGGGCTTGCCCCCGCTGGTTGACTACGGACATTTTGGAATGACTGAGCAATACGTCGAATTGCATGCGCGATCAGCGTTCAGCTTTTTGGAAGGAGCATCGGTTCCCGAAGAGCTAATTGCCGCAGCGCTGGGATTAGAGATGTCGGCGATGGCTTTGCTCGATCGTGACGGCGTGTATGGCAGCCCCCGGTTTCATCTGGCGGCGAAGAAGAACGGGATCAAGGCGCATATCGGCGCGGAAATCACGGTCCGAGTAAACCAACCTCGGCAAACTCTAACTAGCAATGCAGCGACAACCAGCGCCGAAGGCGCGGCAGATAGTAGCCCCGGGCGTAAGCCCGGGGAACAGGATAATTTGATTGGAGCCCTCGAAGAGGGCGACAGAACTTCATCCTTTGAACAAAAAATATCTGTCGCCGGGGCTGGGAAAATCTTTCGTGATCCCCAGGCTTACGCCCGGGGCTACTATCTTCCGCCTGCTGTCGCGAGCTCACTGTCGCAATTATTCACACTTCCTTTATTGGTCCGCAATCGTACCGGTTATCAAAATCTTTGCCGGCTAATAACGTTGATGAAGTTGCGTGTACCCAAACATGCGAAGCCAGGAGAGTGTGCAATAACTCCTGATGAGCTGGCAGCATATGCCGATGGATTGATCTGTTTGACGGGCGGGCACGATGGTCCGCTTGCGCAGGCACTTCACCACAGAGACTCAGAGAACACAAAGGACGCACAGAGAAGAGCGGAGTGGCTAGTTTCTGTGTTCGGAAAAGGAAACGTCTATGCCGAGCTACAGCGCCATTTTAATCGCGATGAAGAAGCGCGGAATCAGATAGTCGTTGAAATTGCACAGCGCTTGGGTTTGTCACTCCTGGCCACTAATGGCGTTTGTCACGCGAGTCCGGCACGGCGCGAAGTGTCGGACGTTTTTACCTGCATCCGAAATCATGCGCGGCTGGAAACTGCCGGCCGGTTATTGGCGACAAATTCCGAGCGCTATCTGAAACCTGCGAAGACCATGAAGGAACTCTTTGCGGATTTGCCGGAAGCTATTTACAACACCGTAGAGCTTTCGTCGCGCCTCCAGTTTACTCTGGAAGATCTCGGTTATGAGTTTCCCAAATATCCCGTTCCGGCTGGCGAAACGATGACTTCGTTTCTGCGGCAGCGCACAGATGAGGGCGCGCGACGCCGTTACACCGGCCGTAACGGCCGGCCCACTTATGAAACTGCGCGAACGCAGATTGAGCGTGAGCTGCGGCTGATCGAAAAGCTGAAGCTTGAAGGTTATTTCTTAATTGTCTGGGACATTGTTCAATTTTGTAATAGACAGGGAATTCTAATTCAGGGGCGCGGCTCGGCGGCAAACAGCGCCGTCTGCTACAGCCTTGGCATCACTGCCGTCGATCCGGTGGGCATGGAACTTTTGTTTGAACGCTTTCTTTCTGAGGAACGCGGCGAATGGCCGGACATTGATCTCGACTTGCCGAGCGGTGATCAGCGCGAGCGCGCGATTCAATATGTGTACGAGCGCTACGGAAAACTTGGCGCGGCGATGACTGCAAACGTCATCACTTATCGCGGCCGATCGGCGGCGCGCGAAGTCGGCAAAGCGCTCGGTTTTGACGACGAAACCCTTAGTCGACTTTCCGGGCTCGTGCACACCTGGGAATGGAAAGATCCAAAGGATTCAACCGAGCGCCAGTTTCGAGATGCCGGGCTCGATTTAAGAAATCCACGCATCAAGAAATTCTTTCAACTTTATGAAATGGTGCAAGACTTGCCGCGGCATCTGGGCCAGCACTCAGGCGGCATGGTGATTTGCCAGGGACAACTCAACTCCGTTGTACCGCTCGAGCCCGCGGCAATGCCGGGTCGCGTCGTGGTGCAGTGGGATAAGGAGGATTGCGCCGACCTGGGACTAATCAAAGTCGATCTGCTGGGACTGGGAATGATGGCCGTGTTGGAAGACTCGATTGATTTGATTCGCGACTCTTACCAGGAAGAAGTTGATCTGGCGCATCTGCCGCAGGACGACCCGGTTGTGTACGGGGCTTTGCAAAAGGCAGACACGATTGGAATGTTTCAGGTCGAGAGTCGCGCGCAGATGTCGTGTCTGCCACGACTGCGCCCGCAAAAGTTTTACGACATCGTGGTGCAAGTGGCCATCATTAGGCCCGGCCCGATTGTCGGCAATATGGTTCATCCTTATTTGAAACGCCGGCAAGGCCGCGAGCCGGTTGTTTATCCACATCCTCTGCTCGAGCCGGTGCTGCGGCGCACGCTGGGCGTGCCCTTGTTTCAGGAGCAGTTATTGAAAATGGCAATGATCTGCGCAGACTTTTCCGGTGGCGAAGCAGAAGAGCTGCGGCGTGCTTTTGGATTCAAACGATCCGAAGCGCGCATGAAGGAAATAGAAGTGAAACTGCGCCGCGGCATGGCGCACAAAGGCCTAACAAACAAGGCGCAGGATGAGATCGTGCAGGCGATCACTTCTTTTGCGCTTTATGGTTTTCCCGAATCGCACGCGGCCAGCTTCGCTTTAATTGCTTACGCCAGCGCTTATTTGAAGTGTCATTATCTGGCGGCCTTCACTGCCGCAATTCTTAACAACCAGCCGATGGGTTTCTATCAACCTTTTACACTGGTCAAGGATGCGCAGCGACATGGTTTGAAAGTCAGGCCGGTTGACGTAACGCGATCGGATTGGTTGTGCACGATTGAGGAAGATAGGGAAACAGGGGAACAGGGGAAAGGGGAAGGGGGAAGGGGGAAGGAGCTCGTGCTTCGTCTGGGACTGAGGTATGTGAAAGGTCTGAGAGAAGAGTCGGGAAACGCGATTGTGCGCGAGCGAGTTAAATCGCAATTTATCAGCATCGATGATTTACAACACCGCGTGCCGGAGTTGCGCAAGGATGAAATGAGGAAGCTGGCGGCAGTAGGGGCGTTGAACTTTATTCAAACCGACAAAAGTCTCAAGTCTCAAGTCTCAAGTCTCAAGTTTGTTTATTCAACGAGAAATAGTGTAGACGAGACTTGGGACTTGAGACCTGGGACCTGGGACAAAGGAATAAACCGGCGCGATGCACTATGGCAGGTTGAACGAGTGGCGCGACCGGCGGGAGAGCTTTATGAAGAGCTTCATGAAATGGACGGCAATTCACCGCTGGCTCCTATGACACGACCGGAGCGCATGGACGCCGATTTTCGTGGCACCGGATTAACGATTGGCCGTCATCCGGTTGCTTATCATCGAGCGGAGTTGGATAAGCTGGGCGCTTGCCGCGCAATCGATATGCAGCAGATGCGCGATGGCAGTTTGATCAGCGTGGCAGGCTGGGTGATTGTGCGGCAGCGTCCGGGCACCGCAAAGGGATTTGTGTTTTTGACTATGGAAGATGAGACGGGAGTGGCAAACGTTATCATCACGCCCCAACTGTTCGATAAGTATCGTTTAGTTTTAGTGGACCATCCCTTTCTTTTGATCAAAGGCAAACTGCAAAACCAGGACAACGTTATTTCTGTAAAAGCAAAAAGCGTTCGCGCGCTTTCTTTTAAGGTGGCAGGCGCAACTTCGCATGACTTTCATTGAAAGTTGTCAGGCAAAACTCAGAAACTTGAAGAAGTGATTCAGAGTTGCTGTGTCGGCCAGACAGCGGGGGCAAGCCCGCCTTCCCAACCCCGAGCTTAATGAAGTTGAACTTTGATTCTGATTGAAAGTCGTCCAACCTGAGATCAACCACGCAAATCAGTAAGACTCGCAGGTTGGGAAGGCGGGCTTGCCCCCGCTGTTTGCCTTCAGGTTTCTCGCCAAAACTTTCTTGCAAGCTTCAGGGAATTCAGTAAACTCCCCTTTGAAATGTCGAAGTCGATGATCGGGGATCACTTGTGGCTCGAGTTGACCGAGGACCAGAAAGTTGCGGCTGTTCTTAAAGGGCACGCGACACTAAAGCAGATGAGTATCCAGACTCCATTAACGAAACAAAGATTTGGTCTACCTGAAGGTTTCGTGCCGCGCCTGCAACGTTATGGGCGAAGCGTGTTGCTGGAATCGAATATCTACCAGCTGCCAAATGGCCAGGAATTTATTCCCTGCCATCCGACTGGAACGTTGGGAACGCGTCGCCACTTATATGCCCTGCTGACCAGCCAGCAATATCTGGACGGAAAGCGAGGTTCAGTTTACATTCGCACGGACGGAAGAATTTTCGATTATAGCGTTGATAATGGGAACGCCTCGGGCGACCTCTTCGATACCGGCTATACGATCTACGAGCTGGAGCGCACCGGACGATATGCTCCTGAGCGCCGCAGTAAAAAGAAGCGGAGCAGCAGCAAAAATATCAACGCGCAACAGCCGGACGTTAAAGAGAAAGCAAACAGGATCTAACCATGATTCGAAAGTTGAAATCAGGGAAGTATCGGCTCTACTCAAGGAAAAAAGATCCGAAGACCGGGAAGCGCAAGAATCTCGGCACCTTCAATACGCGAGCAGCGGCTCAGAAACATGAGCGAGCAGTGCAATACTTCAAGCGACACTGAGTAACGCAAACTGTCGGCTTGCGTAGATCAAGAACGGGCCAGGTAAGCGTTTCTTGTTGGCGAGTCAGCTTTCAAAGGACGCAAAGTGAGAGTTTGCGCTACAGCCATCGCTTTGGAGACATGAATGGGTAAACATGATTCTGATGACTCGCATCGGTTTGATCAAAGACCCTGGGGAAGCTTTACAGTCCTTGATGAAGCAGATGGTTTTAAAGTCAAACGAATCGAAGTACTACCCGGAAAACGTTTGAGTTACCAGAAGCATGCCCAACGAGCCGAACACTGGGTTGTAGTAAAGGGAACTGCAAACGTGACGCTCGACGATCGCGAGGTGTTGGTCGAAGCAGGTCAGGCAATCGATATCGCGATTGGCGCGGCGCATCGAGTGGAAAACCGGGGTGGAGAGACGCTTGTTTTCATTGAAGTGCAACGAGGTGATTATCTGGGCGAAGATGATATTTTGCGTTTGCAGGATGACTTCGGAAGGGCGGCGGGTAGTGAAGAGTGAAGAGTGATGACCGGCGATGCTTCCAAACGAGCATTTGTCGCATAATTCGCGGCAGCATGCCGCAAACGGTTTTGTTGATTAGTCCAGCCAAAGCAACGACTAGTTTCAAGTCGGAACAAAAGCTTCGGTAGAATCAAACGACTGAGCGCGCGCAGTCGATTTTCAACGAAGACGAAAATGTCAGAATCCGAAGGCCTGCCAATAACAACCGAATTCGCTCCTGCGACGTCCGGCGCTACGACTGCGGACGCCATAGCCACTGCGGAGTCCGCTGCCGCTACAAGCGGCTCCGTCGCTGAGCCGCAAAGTTTATGGAGTGCTATCCGCGAGTCGTTGCGCGGCAGTCATCGTGACTACACCTCAGGACCGATAGGCCGTGCAATCATCATGCTCGCAATCCCGATGGTGTTGGAGATGTGCATGGAGAGCATCTTTGCTGTCGTCGACATCAAGTGGGTTTCCTATCTCGGGCCTGACGCGATGGCTACCGTCGGCCTTACAGAGTCGATGTTGACTCTAATTTACGCGATAGCAATTGGCTTGAGTATTGGCGCGACGGCAATGGTCGCGCGGCGAATCGGCGAACACAATCCTGACGGCGCTGCGCGTGCTGCAGTTCAGGCTCTCGCCTTAGCCTTGCTCGTGGCGATCGTAATTGCACTGATTGGGGCACCACTCGCGCCAAAGTTGCTTTCGCTGATGGGGGCTTCACCCCTGGTTGTGGCCCATGGCGCCGGATTTACCAGAGTCATGCTGGCGGGCAATGCGACGGTCGTAATGCTCTTCATGATCAACGCGATCTTTCGTGGCGCGGGCGATGCGGCAATCGCAATGCGTGTCTTGTGGCTGGCGAATGCCATCAACATCCTGCTTGGCCCATGTCTCATCTTTGGTCTGGGTCCGTTCCCAAAACTGGGCATTGTCGGTGCGGCAATTGCGACAAATATAGGTCGCGGCACCGGAGCGCTCTATGCATTCAGCCGCCTGATTCGCAAAGACGGACGATTCGAAATCAAACGCAGCCATTTCCGAATAGAGCCGGCTATTATGGCGCGGATGGTGCGGCTCTCCGCGACCGGCACGTTCCAGGTTTTTGTCGGCATGGCTAGTTGGATTGGCCTGGTGCGCACGATCTCCAGTTTTGGCACCGATGCAGTTGCCGGCTACATAATCGGCATTCGCGTCATCCTTTTCGCGTTGCTGCCATCGTGGGGCATGTCAAACGCTGCGGCCACGATGGTCGGACAGGCGCTGGGCGCAAAGAAACCCGAGCGCGCTGAGCGTGCCGTCTGGAAGGCAGGTTTCTACAACCTGATCTTTCTGGGGTCGGTAGGGTTGATATTCGTTCTTTTCGCCAGACACATCATCGGCTTGTTCACCTCCGATCCAAACGTCGTGCCTTATGGCGTGGATTGTTTGCGTATCGTTGCCTACGGGTTTTTGTTCTATGCCTATGGCATGGTCTTGACGCAGTCGTTCAATGGCGCCGGCGATACCTGGACGCCCACAATCATCAACTTATTTGTTTTCTGGTTGTGGGAGCTTCCGCTCGCCTACGTGCTCGCAATCGTTTTTGGTTTAGGACCTCGCGGCGTATTCCTGGCTATTATGATTGCATTTTCAACCCTTGCGATCGTTAGCGCTTTAGTCTTTCGCAGAGGAAACTGGAAGGCTAAGACAGTGTGAACTACACTAACCGCCAAGGGTCAGGAGCGTTAATTGAATTTCGCTTAGATTGAGAGGCAGACTAGTCCATAGCGCCACAATCCTTTTCGCGGTTCAGGTCGGTCTTATAGCTTTTGTATGAAGCCAACCATCATGAAATTTGGCGGCACCTCCGTGGAAGGCGCTACCGCCTTCAAGAATGCCGCCCGTATTGTTCTTGACCGCCAGGCACTGCGGCCGGTGGTGGTTGTTTCCGCCATGGCTGGATTTACGGACGCGCTCCTCGATAGTGTGCAGCAAGCGTTCAGTATAAAAGCGGAAGGGGCGGCGGCGAAAAGCATCGGAAATCTTGAAAAACATTTCGATCGTCACGGGCGAGTGATTGACGCGCTGTTACGTGAAGAAACTGCGCCAATGCACGCGCTCGTGGACAAAGCGCGCGATGAGATCAGCAAGCTTCTCAACCGAGCGGCGGCCGAAGTTGGGGATGATCGCCAGCGACGCAAGTTCTTCGAGGATGCGATTGTTTCTTACGGTGAACGGCTGTCGGCAGCAGTGCTTGCAGCAGTGCTCCGGGAAAACAAAATTTTGAGCCGGGATGTTGATCCGCGACATTGCATTATCACGAACGATAATTACGGTTGCGCGATCCCGTTAATGGGTGAAACTTTTCGCTGCACGCAGGAACAACTGCAACCCCTCCTCGAGGCGTCGTCTGTTCCCGTGCTTGGAGGTTTTGTCGGTTCCACGACGAGGGGAGAGACGACGACACTCGGACGTGGTGGTTCAGACTATACTGCCGCGCTCATTGGCGCTGCCCTGGAAGCGAAGGAAATTCAAATCTGGACCGACGTGCCGGGTGTGTTGACAGCGGATCCCCGTCTCGTATCACACGCTCGTACAGTGCCTCATCTCTCTTTCGAGGAAGCGGCAGAATTAGCTTACTTCGGCGCTAAAGTGCTCCATCCAAAGACCCTGCATCCGGCGATCGAAAGGGGCATTCCCGTGCGCATCTGTAACTCGCGCGCCCAGGAGAGTGGCAGCACGCTGGTGGTTGGAGAGACAAAGAGATCATCCCAGACAGTAAAGGCCATTGCGCACAAGACCGGAGTGACAACCGTTCAGGTGACCTCTACGCGGATGCTTGGCGCGTATGGATTTCTGCGCGCTTTGTTCGAAATCTTTGACGAAAACAAAACCGCCGTGGACGTTGTGACCACATCAGAAGTGAGTGTCTCATTGTCACTTGACGACACGACTTCGCTACCGCAGATCGTGGCGCAATTGGAAAAACTCGGGACCGTCTCGATCGAAGAAGGACGGGCGATAGTTTGTGTTGTCGGCGAAGGCTTGCGCAGTACGCCCGGTATTGCCGCGCGCATCTTCTCGACGATTAGCGACATTAATGTGTCGTTGATCTCGCAAGGCGCTTCGAGAATAAACCTTACCTTTGCCGTGGAAGAGGGGCGTGTTCGCGAGGCTGTGGCCCGGCTTCACAAAGAATTCTTTGAAAGTTCAGAAAGCGAAGATGCCTGGCGGGAATTCAACGACCTTGGCGCCGGAGTTTCAGCATAAACTTTGTAACGCAAACTGTTAGTTTGCGAACCGACTCCAGCGATCGCGCGCCAACTAACAGTTTGCATTACAGTCAATGGACATTTACGAACTAACGCGAAAGCTAATCGACATCCCCTCAGTTACGAGTGAGGAGAAGCAGGTCGGACTGTTTCTCAAATCGCACCTTGAAGCATTGGGTTATGTTGTTGAGATGCAGAAAGTCGAACACGATCGTTTCAATGTGATTGCCACCACCGGCACCTGGCCGCGCGTTATGCTCTCAACACACATGGATACTGTGCCTCCGCATATCGCTTCCAGCGAAAACGAAGAAAGGATCTTCGGCCGTGGTGCCTGTGATGCGAAAGGAATCATCGCCGCGCAGATCGCGGCTGCCGAGCGTCTCCGGGAGGAAGGCATACAGGAACTGGGTTTGTTGTTTACGGTTGATGAAGAACAGGGAAGTGCGGGCGCGCAGGCTGCGAATAGAAACCCGCTCGAGCAGCCACCCAAATACCTGATCAATGGCGAACCTACTGACAACAAACTGGCGATTGCGACCAAAGGATCGCTGAGATTGAAGCTGCACACAAAAGGACGCGCGGCGCATTCGGCGTATCCTGAGCAGGGCGAGTCGGCCATTGAGAAAATGCTGGATGTCCTCGCGAGTATTCGCAAATGCGACTGGCCGGTGGATGAGTTGTTGGGCGCGACCACTTGCAATATCGGCGTGATTGGCGGTGGCACGCGAGCGAATGTTGTGCCGGAAGAAGCTTTTGCTGATTTGCAGTTGCGCCTTGTGAGCCCAGCAGGTCCGGTAAAGACGATTCTTGAAGACGCGATCGCGGGGCGTGCCAAAGTTGACCTTTTGTCGGAGCATGAACCTGTTCACTTGCGAACGATCGCGGGCCTTGAACAATGCACGGTCCGCTTCACCACCGATATTCCTTATCTCTCGCAATGGGGCACACCGCTCTTACTCGGACCGGGATCGATTCTAAACGCGCATACCGATCACGAGTTTGTTGAGAAGCGGGAGCTCAGCGAGGCAGTGGACCTCTACGTCAGGCTTGCGCGTGCCCTGCTTACAAAAGAAGCCGCGGCCCGAGAGGCAATGGAAGGAGCTTCAAGATGAAGCTGGCGCTGATCGGCCATGGCGCGATGGGGCGGTTGGTAGAAACCCTGGCGCGCGCCGGCGGTGACGAGATTGGCGCGATCTTAACGTCGAAGGATTCAGCGCGTAACAGCGACGAGTTGGCGGCACTTCTGCGCGGACATGACGTGGCTATTGATTTTTCGGCGGGCGCGACGATTGTGGCCCATGTTGAAGCCTGCGCGCGTGGAGCAGTCCCGCTGGTTCAGGGAACGACGGGTTGGAAGGACCATGAAGATGACCTGCGCCGATTTGTCGAAGAACACGATGGCGCCATGGTTTATGGCGCCAACTTTTCCATTGGTGTTAATGTTTTCTACCGGATCGTAGCTGAAGCGGCGAGGCTGTTTGCCGGTCTTGATCAGTATGAAGCCTTCATCGAAGAGCAGCATCACTCGCGAAAGATTGACGCGCCTTCGGGTACGGCACTGAAATTAAAGAGCGTGATGGCCGAACACGGCAAAAACCCCATTTCGATCGCGTCAACGCGCGCCGGTCACATTCCCGGTACTCATCGAGTAGGATTCGATTCCGCCGCCGATCAGATCATGCTGACACACATGGCGCGATCGCGCGAGGGGTTCGCTGGCGGCGCGTTGCTGGCTGCACACTGGCTCATCGGTCGCACGGGCGTTTACGAATTTAGTGATGTGATTGATGAAATACTGACAAAGTGATGGGTGATGAGTGAGAAGTTAGATTTTCCATACGTCATTTCCCATTTTTCATTTGCCATTGAATTGTTCATGCTGAGCAAGCAAGTGGCGAAAATAATGAAAAATGACAAATGAAAAATGATGAATGGAAAATCGTCCTTGTCCTGCTGTTCAAACTGGAGGTACTACGATGACAAAAAAAATCGACTGGCTCCGCGGCTGCGCAACTGCGCTGGTGACGCCCTTCACGGCTGACGGAGCGGTAGACGAAGCCGCCCTAACACGTTTAATCGAATATCAGTTAGCCGGCGGTGTGAAATTGCTGGTTCCCTGTGGCACGACGGGCGAGAGCGCCACGATGACTGAGGAGGAAGATCAGCGCGTCATCAAACGGACAATTGAGCTGGCGCGCGGTCGCGCGCGCGTGATTGCCGGAACCGGCAGCAACTCAACCACCTCCGCTATTGATAACTCGCGGATCGCCGAGGATCTCGGAGCTGACGCAGTACTCGTAGTCGCCCCTTACTACAACAAGCCGACGCAGCAAGGTCTGTATACTCACTTTCGCGCAATTGCTGCGGCCGTCGAACTTCCGATCGTTATTTACAACGTGCCTGGTCGCACCTCCTGCAATATCTCCGCGGACACCAGCCTGCGACTGGCACGCGATTGCGAGAACATCGTGGCGGTTAAAGAAGCGTCAGGAGACTTGGCGCAGATCATGGAAATTCTGCGTGAACGGCCGGACGGGTTCCGCGTATTTTCAGGCGATGATGCTCTAACATTCCCGATGATCGCGTTGGGTGCCGAAGGGCTGATTTCCGTGGCTTCAAACGAAGCACCGGAGTTGATGGCGCAGATGGTGGATCTGGCGCTCGAGGGAAAATGGAATGAAGCACGCGAACTACACTACCGCCTCTTGCCGCTGATGGAAGTTAATTTTATCGAGTCGAGTCCCGGCCCGGTGAAAGCCGGTCTCGCCATGATGAACTTGATCGGAGAAAACTACCGCCTGCCATTGGTTCCTATCCAGGAAAAAAGTCGCGTCCAACTACGCGTCGTGCTCACCGAGCTTGGCCTGCTTAAGGAAGCATCTCATGCCGCTACGTGAAGCGATTGAAGCAATCAGCTCTCGCCACGGAAGTCAATTCTCGGCTGAGGATCGCGCGATATTTGACGAGTTCAAGGACGAGTTGAATCGTGGAGAGATCCGTGCCGCCGAACGTCAGCCGGACGGACGCTGGAATGTCAATGCGTGGGTCAAGCAGGGAATCCTGGTGGGCTTTCGCATGGGGCAATTGATTGAAATGTCACCGTCGTCAACGTTGCGCTTCTTCGACAAAGACACTTACCCGGTACGGCCCACGACTGTAGCGGATAACGTGCGCATCGTGCCTGGAGGCTCGAGCATACGGGACGGGGCTTACGTTGCGCCGGGCGTAGTTTGCATGCCGCCAATGTACGTAAACGTCGGAGCCTATGTCGACGAAGGGACAATGATAGACAGCCACGCGCTTGTCGGATCCTGCGCGCAGATCGGCAAGCGTGTTCATCTCTCGGCCGCGGCGCAAATTGGCGGCGTGCTCGAACCAATCGGAGCCGTGCCGGTAGTTATTGAAGACGATGTGCTGGTCGGCGGCGGCTGCGGAGTTTACGAAGGAACGATAGTTCGCGAGCGCGCCGTGTTGGCAGCCGGAACCATTCTGACCGGCTCGACTCCGGTTTACGATCTGGCGCGCGAAAAAATTTACCAGCGCACACCCGATGCGCCGTTGGAGATTCCGGCGGGGGCCGTAGTTGTGCCTGGCTCAAGAAGCGTTCGCGGAGAATGTGGCCAAGCCTGGGGACTCTCGCTTTATGCGCCGGTGATCGTGAAATATCGCGACGAGAAGACGGAGCGGGCTGTGCAACTGGAGGATTATCTGCGTTGAATTGGGTAGCGCTTGACCGCTGATAAGGAGTTGGGACTTGAAAACGAAACCGTTTGAACGGTTTTTTGTTGCAGCGAAACGAGAAACCGTTAGAAACGGTTCAGGAAATCATTAAGCGCCCTTTGGTCACCGGGCTGAAGCCACGGTGCTAATGAAATCGCTCCGCGCGACGCTGCGTCCGCTCAATCTCCAATCGTTTGGTGACGGCCCTGCCTGCGCTGTTATACTTATCAAGTGATCCTCAGTTTCAAGCACAAAGGCTTGGAGAAGTTCTTTACCAAAGGAGTCAAATCGGGAATTCAAGCTAAGCATGCCGAACGGCTGCGGTTGATTTTGGGCCGGCTGAATGTTTCGATCAATCCGAGAGATATGGCTTTGCCAGGTTTAAACTTGCATGAGTTGATCGGCGATCGAAAAAGGACTTGGTCAGTCAGAGTCAGCGGCAACTGGCGCATCACATTTACATTCAAAGGCGAAGATGTCATGGATGTCGACTATGAAGACTACCATTAAGAAGACGAATAATTTGCGCATGCACAATCCGCCGCATCCAGGCGAAGTCTTAAAGAAGCTGTGCTTCGATCCTTTGGGTTTGAGCATCACCAAAGCCGCCAAAGCTCTCGGCGTAAGCCGAACCACTCTGTCAAATCTTCTTCATGGCCGAACAGGAATCACTCCGGAGATGGCCGTGCGTCTGTCCATCGCTTTTGACACGACCGCAGAAAGCTGGATGAATCAGCAAGTCCGGTACGATCTCTGGCAAGCGAAGCAACATCGCCGAGAACTGCACGTGAAGCGGTTGACTAATGGCGAGCGCGCAGCTGCGTAAAGAAGACCAGGCCAATACAACATTCTGGCGCGTGGTGAAACAGAGGCTTGCGGGCAGCAAGCAGAGAGTCGCGTAGCCCACGCCCGCCCGCCGCCATCTTGCCGCCGGCTGTTCAAGGAATATGTTGAAGCAAATCATTCTTGAATAGGTTGAGAGTATCAACGCGCTTCGCGATTTCATGGACTCAATCAAACTGAGGCTGGAATGAGCCCGCGGAATCAATACACTGAAGGTGTCACCATTGAAACAATTCCAGCCACCTGCTTTTTTGCGTGGAATCGAAAAGAGCCCAATTCGTCAGATCACGGATCGCGCGAAGCCAGGCGACATTAGTTTCGGCCTGGGCGAACCGGATCTGCCAACTCCCGATGTGATTCGCAGGGAAGCAATGCGTGTCATCCAGGAGGAGCAGAACGGTTACACGCTGCAAGCAGGACTGCCGGCGCTGCGCAAATGTGTCGCTCAGGACCATCTACACCTGAATCTCTCGACCGATCAGGTGATAATCACTGCCGGCTCCCAGGAAGCAATGTATCTTGCTTTGATGACGCTGGTCGAAGCGGGCGATGAAGTGTTGATTCCCAATCCCGGCTTTGTCGCGTATCCGACGATTACTCGGATGGCCGGTGGCCTTCCAACATTCTATCAACTGCCAGCCAACAGAGATTTCAGTTTTGATTTGGATGATTTCAAACTACGGATCAACTCGAAGACGAAAGTCGTCGTTTGCACCAGCCCTTCCAATCCAACGGGTCGCACGTTGACGAGCGAGGAGCTGCGCGGGATGGCCCAAGCCGTCGAGGAGAGCGGCTCCGACGCATTTATCATCAGCGACGAAATCTATCGAGACCTCTACTACACCGGAGAGCGCCCCAGTTCAATGTCGGAGTTCTATCCGCGCACGGTGGTGATCAGTGGCCTTTCGAAATCGATGAGCATGACTGGCTGGCGCCTTGGGTGGATCCTTGGCGACGAAGCTGTGATTCGTGGCGCCCACCTGCTGCATGGCTATGTCACAACCTGTGCTTCAACAATCTCGCAGAAGGCAGCGCTGGCCGCGTGGAGTAATGAAGCGGTTGAAGCGCGCAAGCATATTCGTGGCACCTTCCAGCGACGACGCGATCATCTGTTGGCATTGCTACGCGGCGCGGGACTGCGCTGCGTTACTCCCGAGGGTGCTTTCTATACGATGGTCGACGTCAGTCGCTTTGGCTCGTCCGTTGAAGTTGCAGAAGCGATGCTGGAGGCTGGGGTGGTGACAGTGCCGGGCGACGCTTTTGGCAGCGAAGGAGACGGTTTTTTGCGCGTTTCGTTTTGCGCTGATTTGCCTGTGCTGACCGAAGGTGTTAGGAGAATGGAACGCGGGCTAAGTACATTACAGAACCGAGCGCGGTAGCGCCGGATGTTAGAGTCAACTTCAGTGTTAAGCCAGTTTCAAAACCGAATTCCTATGAGAGCGGGTGCCGGCTTAAACCGATAAACTTTCTACTTAGAATCAGGCAATACTCGATGAATCCTCAGATTGCCTGCGGTTATCATCAAAGTTGACTCTAGCATCTGGCGCTACCGCGCTCGGTTCCGTAATGGCGTCCGTTTATTGCTGAGGTTGAGACCGGATCTAATGACTAAAAGATTTCAAGTGGGAATACTTGGCGCTACCGGCATGGTCGGGCAGCGCTTCATTCAGTTGCTGAAAAACCATCCGCAGTTTGAAGTAACCGCATTGGCCGCTTCGGATCGTTCGCAGGGCAAGAGTTTCCAGGAGGCTTGCACGTGGCGTTTGGCCGGAGAGATGCCGGCCTTTGTGAAATCGATGACGATCGCACCGCCGCAGCCGCCGCTCGACTGTGAACTGATCTTTTCCAGTTTGCCGGGCGACATCGCGCGCGCGAGCGAAGGAGCGTTTGCTCGCGCGGGTTTTCCAGTAATTAGTAATTCTTCGGCTTTTCGAATGGATGGTGATGTGCCGTTGCTGATTCCCGAAGTGAATCCCGAGCACCTCGCCTTGCTTGATGTGCAAAGAAAGAACCGCGGCGGGCAACAGGGCTTCATTGTCACGAATCCAAACTGCTCGACAATCATGCTGGCTCTCGCATTGGCTCCACTGCATGAAAAATTTGGCGTGAGCAGCGTGGTCGCCACCACCATGCAGGCGTTGTCCGGCGCCGGCTATCCGGGCGTTGCTTCACTTGCCATCAGCGATAACGTGTTGCCTTTCATCGAAGGAGAAGAAGAGAAGATCGAACAGGAGACCATGAAGATTCTTGGCACTTTCAAAGACACGAGGATCGAAGAGGCCCAGATGGCAGTAAGCGCGCAGTGCCACCGCGTTAACGTGACGGATGGTCATCTGGCTGCTGTGCGCGTGAAGCTGCTTCGCCCGGCCAGGATTGAAGACGTTAGCGCAACGCTCGCATCGTTCAGTGCGTTGCCGCAGGAGTTGCATCTTCATTCAGCGCCGGATTGTCCAATCATTGTGCGCGAAGAATTGGATCGTCCGCAACCGCGTTTGGATCGCGACGCCGGAAGTGGAATGAGTGTCAGCATAGGCCGCCTGCAATCTGACAATGTGCTCGATTATCGCTTTGTTGCACTAAGTCATAACACGATCCGAGGCGCGGCTGGCGCCGCAATACTCAACGCCGAGCTATTGATCGCTATGGGAAAATTGATATGAAAAAGCTTATCTGCCTGACACTTCTGCTGGGATTCATTGCGCCTGGCTTTGCACAGAAAGGTAAAGAAACGTCCGCGTTGCAATCGATGGTTGACATTGAGCGCGCCTTCGCCAGGATGTCTGAAGAGTTGGGCATACGACCGGCGTTTATGGCGTTCATTGCAGATGATGGAATTTTGTTTCGACCCACGGCGGTCAAAGGCAAAGAGTGGATGACGGAACATCCGTTGTCATCCTCAGACAAGCGTCCCTTGCTCAGTTGGCAACCGACGTTTGCAGATATTGCGCTCGCAGGAGACATGGGACACACGACTGGGCCATGGGAGTACAAGGCAGACATTCACGACGCGAAGCCGGTTGCTTTCGGAAACTTCCTGACGGTGTGGAAAAGACAGCCGGATAGATCGTGGAAATTTGTGATTGACCTCGGCATCTCCAATCCGCAGCCGGAGCAAGCAGCAACGCCGTGGCAACTGCCAACTAGTTACCAGGAAGCATCGTCGAGTCGGCAAAGCGATGTCAGGGCGGAGGCGAATGCACTTCTCGCTCGCGAGCGCGAATTCTCCAATGCTTCGGCTGCGCGTGGTGCGCAAAAAGCTTTCGACGCCTACGCTGCCGAAGTGCGCGTTTTTCGTAATAAGAATCTTCCCTTTGTCGGCAAAGCGAACGCCACGGCCGCTCTTCACTCAAGTTCCGTTGTTTGGACCTGGGAGCCGGCCTTTGCCGACGTATCCCGATCGGGCGATGTTGGCTATACGTACGGAACCTACAAGCTCGCGAAAAAAGACGCGACGGAGAAAGTTGAGATCGGCAACTACTACCGCATTTGGAAGAACCAGCATAGCGTCCTGCAAGGCAGCGCTTGGACGGTAGTGGCGGATTTACTGGATCCGTTGCCGGAGCCGAAGACGAACTGAGTCACGTGTTTGACGAAGGTTTCCGTAATCTCTGATCAGTTTAATTTCCCAAATAGACAGCGCTACCGCTTCGCGGTACTGCTTCCAGAGATGTTTTTCAGTGGTTGCCATCACGCGACAAACTCAAGTTTATCGGACATTTCATGTCACTCGCTGACTTGCCCCTCCAAACAGCAGACATCTATCATGAGCAATGCTCTCGGCACTAAATATCGTCTTCGTAATCCTGCTCGTTTTAGCCAACGGTTTCTTCGTCGCTTCCGAATTTTCGCTTGTCGGCGTGCGACGTTCGCGCATTGCCACGCTGGCCAACGGCGGCGACAAACGCGCGCAGCGCCTGATGCGTCTACTGGACAATCTCAACGCTTATATTTCGGCCACTCAACTTGGCATCACGCTCGCTTCGCTCGCACTCGGTTGGATTGGTGAACCCGTGGTCGCGCGTTTACTGGAAGCCCCACTTAAAGGCCGAGTCTCGGAAGCTGTGCTCGATACTATCGCCTTGGCCATCGCGTTTAGTGTTATTACCTTTCTTCACATCGTGATTGGTGAGCTGGCTCCGAAGACCCTGGCTCTTGAGCGCGCCGAAAAGGTTGCGCTGGCAATCTCACTCCCAATGGAGGTCTTCCGTCGCGTATTCTTTTACCCAATCCGTTTACTTGATTGGGCGGGCACTCGCACAGTGCGTCTCCTCGGTCTAAGTCCTGCGTCGGAACATGGCTCCATTTACACTGCTGAAGAGTTACGCCAGTTGGTAAATGCTTCGCGCCAGAGCGGGCATGTCGAAGCAGATGAACAGAAGCTGATCAATCGCGTGTTTGATTTTTCCGGCGCGGAAGTACGCGAAGCGATGATTCCACGGACAGCTGTTGCTGCACTACCTGTTTCGGCGACGCTGGCAGAAGCAAAGTCCGCGTTCCGTAGTCTGGGTTATTCGCGGCTGCCTGTTCATCGTGATCGGGTCGATGAAGTTGTCGGTGTGATACACCGCAGGGATCTGGAACCATACCTGGAGCAGTCACACCAAGGCGAATTCAATCTGGAAGCATTGCTTCACCCGCCAGTGTTCATTCCCGCTACAGCGCGGCTGGGCGCAGTTTTGAAGCGGATGCAGTCTTCACGAACACATCTCGCCTTTGTGGTAGATGAGCATGGAGGTATGGAAGGAATTATTACGCTTGAAGATTTGCTGGAAGAAATTGTTGGTGAGATCGACGACGAATATGATGAAGAAGTTCGCTCGCAAATTGTGAAAGAAACAAGTGGCAGCTATCTATTGAGCGGAATGCTGACCGTGAGAGATCTGAACCGCCAGCTTCATCTTGGCCTGCCGGAAAATGCAGGCTACACAACACTGGCTGGCTTCCTGCTTTCGCAATCCGGGCGCCTACTACAACCCGACGAGACCGTTGAATATGAAGGTGCCCAATTCAGGGTTGAACGTATGGATCGGCGCCGGATACGCCAGATTCGCTTCACACCTGCAACAAAGGAAAGACAAGTCTTACCTGTCATTATATTTCCATTTGTGGGCACGTGGTTAATGGAATCGCTGTTCCTGGTGACCTAAAAACGCCTGCGATCTCAAATCTCAGATCTCAGATCTCAAAGCTCAAATGTCAGATCTCAAATCTCAAATCTCAAATCTCAAATCTCAGATCTCAAATCTCAGATCTCAGATCTCAAATGTCAGATCCTCAAAGCTCAAATGTCAGATCTCAAATCTCAGATCCTCAAAGCTCAAATGTCAGATCTCAAATCTCAGATCCTCAAAGCTCAAATGTCAGATCTCAAATCTCAAATCTCAAATCTCAGATCTCAGATCTCAGCACACGAATGCAACTGGTAAGTCCGCAGGCTTCATTTAAGGAGTGCCGGACCAGTTTTCTCGGCCGCGTCGTTGGCGACCTCGCATCTTGTCTCGTTCCTCTTGAAACTGTTTCCACTGGTCGGGCGTGAGAACCTTCTGTAATCGTTCGTCAGCTTGCCGTCGGATTTCAGTGACGCGTGGCTCGGATTCTTTCCTTAGTGCCTGTAGTTGCTCCCTCGTCTCACCCAATATTTGATGGACCTGTGTTCTTTGGTCGGCGTTCAATTGAAGATCATCAAGCATGCTCTCAAACCGACTCTGCCGGGATGCTTCGGCGCTGCCGCGACTCCACCTCTTGTAACCGTTAAGCGTAAGCGCACCAGCCGCGAACCCCAGAAGAAATATCACTATCGCTGCTATCCGCACCTGCCATTTGCTTTTTTTGGTGATGTCCATAATCTACCTCACCGCGTCTTCATCTGCATCGTATATCGTATTCAACACCTGGGCATCGGATACGGGCTCATCAAACTGTTCACTCTGATTGAGCAACACCTCTTCCGCCGAATAATTGTTCGCAAGCGAACTCAGTTGCTGCTGACTGGAAGGTATTTGATTTCCGGGAATAACGAAAGTCAAAACTGCCAGCGCCGCTACGGTTGCCACCATCGACGATGCCAGCGCGCCGGCAGCTCGCCACATCCGACCTAAAGCCCACGCATCCGAGGTGTTCGCCTGCCGCTCTCGCAGAGTGGCCATTACTCGAGTATGAAAGAAAGGTGACGGTTCAAAGACTTCGGCGCTTCGTTCTTTCAGCAACAGCGCTGCGATTTGGGCGGCCTGAAAAGCTCGCAGGCAATCCGAGCAGTGATCGGTATGCGCGTCAATCGTAGCTCGATCGTTTTCGCTCAAGCTCGCGAGCGGCGCATTCTCAATTAAACCGATGATGTGTTCGTCTCTCATCTGGAACTCCTCGAGCTTACTAAGCTCTTGCCCTGCCTGGCTTGCGTGCCAGCAGTCTCTCAACTGCTTCTCGCATCCGCCGGCGCGCACGAAAAGCTTGTACCTTTACTTTCGATTCTGACCAGCCGGTCATCTTCACGACGTCCTTCACTGAAGCTTCTTCGCCATCAATCAATGTCAAAACTAATTGGTCGTCCGGCGCCAGCGTTTGGAGAACCCGCCCCGCCAGGTCCGCTGCCACCAAACTGCGTTCGCTTGATTCATGTCGTTCCATAGCTGCGTCCGTCAGGTTGTTATCCAGCCAATTGGTCTCGTCCTCAGTCAGATCAGACACTGTCAATTCCGGACGACGCTTCGAGCTGCGGAGCAGATTAAGGCAGGTGTTGGTGGTGATGCGGGTCAGCCAGCCCTCCATCGAACCGCGTCCTTCATAGCTGCCGAGCTCAGTGAATGCCTTCAGAAAGACCTCCTGCGCTGCTTCTTCTACCAGACTCCGCTGACGAAAGAACTTGCCGGCAAAACGAAAAACACGTGGACTATATCGGCGCATTATCTCTTCGAAGGCAGACTCATCGCCTTCGCGCGCCAGGCGCGCCAACTCCAAGTCTGAGTCCTGTTCGTAACCGTGCGACAGGAAGCGCCCCTCATCGGATTCAAGATGTGCTGGATGGCGAGTGCAATCTTACTGAACCCGCCACCCCGCTTGCCAGCGATGAGCCGGCTTTCGCTACAGGTCTACTGAACTTTCGGCTCGCCGTGGTTGGCTCTCTTCGCCTTAAACTCGGCTCGCTTCTGTTCGAGTTGTGTTTTCTGCTCTGGCGTCAGCACCGACAGCATCTCCTGGCGCATTTTAAACTGCTCGCCCATCAGTTTCGCCTGGAGGCTGGCTGATTCTTGCAGTTTCTGCGTTGCTAATGCTTCGTTGAACGTGCCGCCCTCGCTCGCCTGGTGCAACTCCTGCCGCTTGGCGCGAAGCTGTTGATGCAGCGACTGCGTGCGCTCACGAAAACTCTGACCGATCTCCTTCATCCTGGCTTTCTGATCATCAGTCAGGTTAAGACCTTGAAACATCAGGCCCTGCATTCGACCACCGCGTTCGCCACCCCAGCCGCGACCGCCGCGTCCTTTTTGACCGCCCCCGTCTTTGCCGCGACCGCCGTGGCGTTCACCAGTTACCTGCTGCGGATCTTGATTAGTGCTGGTTGACTGCGCCAAGGCAATAGGCGCCGCTAAGGCAACGGCCGACAGGGAGGCGATAGTCAGCGTCTTTATCTTTCCTAATTTTTTCATTTCTTCCTTTTACTCCTGGTTAGTTAATTTCTGAATGGAGGGCCGTTATTAGCCTCCCGACTGATAAGACACCGTAATCGATAGAACGGTTACAGCCAGTTTAGAGTTCACCCTTTAGGCTGCTGATGGTTAACAACGCAAGCTAAAGCTTGGACTCAACCGCGACCTCAGGCCGCCCAAGGTGAAAAGCGGTGACAAGTCACCGCACTCCATATTCCAGAGCATATGTAACCTTCTGTGTGCGGTCGGTGTCTTCATAAAACGGAAGCTATAAGATGAGAGCAGGCAAACAGACATGGTTCACAGCAGTGCTAACAGTGCTGCTCGCCTACGGCCCGGCGCACGGGCAAACTCGAATTAATCCAACCCGGAATGAAGACGCGCAGGCGCCGGCGAAGCTAATCAGTGCTGCTCAGCAATACAAAGTCAGCAGCAAAGAATTGCTCACCATTCAGGAAGACACGATCACGAAAGCCGTGGCGAAGTTGAATGAGCTGCGGATGCTTGTCTCGGAAGGACTCGTGGCCAGAGCAGAGCTTGAAGATAGCGAACAAAAACTTACCGCACTGCGTGCGCAGCTGGACGCCACTAAAAAACAGATCGCCGATTCCGACAACGTGATTGCCGAGATTCAAGCCGAGCAGGAACTGGCGAAGACCCAACCTGGTAAGCCGGTAAAGCTGGTATCAAAGCAGTATGGAACACTGAACACGACCGCGACTATGCTTCGCTACAACGGGGTAGCGTCCTGGTCGTTAGGGGGACTCGATCAAATTCGAACGTTTTTCTCCGCGCAGTTTGGCAGAACATTGCCAACCAGCGCCGTCGGGCAATCAGCCACGCACAACCGGCTCGGCTACGATCACCATAACGCGGTCGACGTAGCCTTACATCCCGATAGTTCGGAAGGACAAGCCTTGATCAAATACCTCCAGGGTCACGGAATACCTTTCTTAGCTTTTCGCAGTGCGATTCCGGGAGTGGCGACTGGTCCTCACATACACATTGGCAGTCCGTCACACAGACTTTCTTAACCTATTTGGATGCGCCTCGTTTTCGGACGTAATTCAGTTGTAACGGAACTATGGCTGACTGTGTCTAACTAATTGGCGAATGCAATATTGAAATTGAACGATTGATATTGAACGATTGATAAGGTGAATATGTCGAGTCAAACCATTAAAGAGCATCTGCCTGTAAGTGGCATCAACACCGCCAGAGCGACGAGCTGGTTAAGCCGGAATTGGAAAAGCCTCCTGGTCGAAAAGAAACGACTTATTTTGGGTGGTGCCGGCCTGTCTTTGCTCGCCCTTGCGGGCTTTTACTTTTGGGGAAACCAGTCAAGCGCTCCGCAATACATGACCGCAAAAGTCGAACGTGGAAATCTGCGTAATACAGTAACTGCGACCGGAACTCTACAAGCCGTGACAACGGTGCAGGTGGGTAGTCAGGCTTCGGGAACCATTTCCGCGCTCGACGCCGACTTTAATTCCGTGGTTAAACAAGGGCAGGTCATTGCCCAACTCGACCCGTCAGTTTCCAAGGCGCAGGTCGATCAGGCGCGTGCGAACCTGCAACAGGCTCGAGCTGGTTTGCAGCAGGCGATGGCCAGTGTTGCCGGATCGCGTGCCGGTGTAAGCGATGCACAAGCAAAAGCGCTTGCCGCGAAATCGACAGTGCAGAACAACCAGTCAGGCGTTTCCAGCGCGCAGGCCAACCTCGCAGTACTTAAAGCGCAACTCGATGATGCTCTTGCCTTCGTCAAGCAGCAGGACTACTTGATGAAGAGCGGAGTGATCGCGCAGCGGGATTACGACCTTGCGAATACCAGTTACAAAACTGCCGAAGCGCGTTACAACCAGGCCGCCGCCCAATTAAATCAGGCCGTCTTGAGTGAACGATCATCGGCCGATTCAGGAATCGCGCAGTCACAAGCGCAGGTGCAGCAGTCACAGGCGCAGGTACAGCAAACGCAAGCGCAGGTGCAGCAGGCCCAGGCACAGGTGCAGCAAGCGGAAGCGGCCCTCCGGCTCGCTGAGGTGAATCTGGCGCACACAACAATCACATCCCCAATCGATGGCGTTGTCGTGTCACGTGATGTGAACGTGGGCCAGACCGTTGCAGCAAGTCTTTCGGCCCCGACCCTCTTCACGATCGCCAAAGACCTGACGCAGATGCAGGTCATCGCGAACATCGATCAGGCTGATATTGGTTTGGTTGAACAGGCGAAGTCGGTCAAGTTTTCCGTCGATGCATTTCCGGGAAAGGACTTTGACGGCAAGATTCAGCAGATGCGACTCAATCCACAAAATGTGCAAAACGTTGTCACGTACAATGTCGTTATTGACGTGAGCAATCCGGAACAGAAACTTAAACCCGGCATGACAGCCAATCTGACGATCACAATTGACGAGCGCAACAACGTGCTCAAGATTCCAAACTCAGCGCTTCGTTTTATGCCGACGGATGCCTCGGGACAAAGGATCGGCAGAGGCGCGGATGGCGCCGGCAATTCGGGTGGTCAACGACGGGAGCGCGCGCCAGAGCAGACCGCTGACGGTAATCCTTCAGCGAGCCAGGCGAGCCGGACAGCGCAAAGCGGCGAAAAACAGCCCGGCACGCAACAGGCCGACAGGCAGCAGGGTGGGCAGCGAAACTTTGCTCCGCCTACCGCACCTGTGTTGGAAGGTCAGACGCGTGCCGTTTGGGTGCTGGGCCAGGACGGCAAGCTGCAGTCTCGCCGGATAAAGGTCGGTTTGACTGATGGTGCTTCGACGGAAATCGTTGAAGGTAATTTGCAGGAAGGCGAAATGGTCGTCACCGGGCAAACACTAACCAGCGCCAACAAAGCGCAAAGCACTCAAACGCCTGCCCCCGGATTTGGCGGAGGTCCGCGCAACGGCGCGCCAGGAGGCAGCAGACGAAACTAATGTGGCGAGGTGGGTCAGTATGTTGTCCGATAGACTCCAAAAAACTCTCATCAAGCAGGAAGGATGGTTTTCCATTCGAGAATGTTGGCCAACAGAGCGGGGGCAAGCCCACCTTCCTCACCATGAGGTTATGTGAATTGAGTTTCTATAATTCAGTGAACGGTGTTCAACGCGGGACTAGCCGAACTTGGTCGGAGCCTCTCAGGTCGGGAAGGTGGGCTTGCCCCCGCTGTTTGACTGAGATTCACCTTGAAAAAATTGAAAGACTTCATGGGCTTGAAGATATTCGCGGTTACGGTGGGACGGAGAATTAGATGTCAACAAGATTTGCAATTGAAGCGCAGACGTTGCCGGTGAACACTGTTGGCCTCGCGTCGCAGCCGGCAGCACCTCCGGTAATTCAGTTGGAAAACATACACAAGGTTTACACGATGGGCGATGTCGATGTTCATGCGTTGCGTGGAGTTTCCCTGACCATTCGTGAAGGCGAGTTTGTCGCCATCATGGGAGCGTCCGGTTCGGGAAAGTCAACCACCATGAATATTATTGGCTGTCTGGATCGACCGACGCGTGGTCAATACATTCTAGCCGGCGAGAATGTTTCCGGGATGTCGAAAGATGAGCGCGCTGATATTCGCTGCCAGAAGATCGGCTTCGTGTTTCAGGGATTCAATCTTCTTTCGCGAACTTCTGCGTTGGAAAATGTTGAATTACCCATGCTCTATGCGGGCGTTGAGTCTACGCAGCGAAATCAACGCGCATTGGAGGCGCTGGCAGCAGTGGGTTTGGCGGGTCGCGAACAGAACCATCCGAATCAGTTATCAGGCGGACAGCAACAACGCGTTGCCGTGGCACGCGCTCTGGTCAACAACCCGGCGCTGATTCTGGCGGACGAGCCGACTGGTAATCTGGATTCGCGAACTTCGGTGGAAGTAATGGAGATCTTCCAACGACTCAATCGCGAGCGAGGCATCACGCTCGTTCTGGTAACGCACGAGCCGGACATCGCCGATTACGCTCAGCGCATAGTTGTTTTCAAAGACGGCAAGATAAAGAAGGATTACCAGATTGAGAGCCCACGCGATGCAGCGGAGGAGTTGAGGAATTTACCTCCGGTGGTCGAGGACGATGATGAGGACCAGTTATCCGCAGATTTCGCAGATTACACAGACAGCAGAAGCGGACACGTGTCTGTGGGGTTGCAAGGGGTATCAGAATAGACGCGTGTTTTAGCGTAGTCTGTGTAATCTGCGAAATCTGCGGAGAAGATTTATTCAGGAAAACTTATGAACCTGGCAATGATTATTCGAGTGGCGTTTCGCGCGCTTGTCCGCAACAAGATGCGCGCGATCCTGACTATGCTTGGGATCATCATCGGTGTTTCTGCGGTAATCGCTATGGTCAGCATCGGGCAGGGAGCCCAGGCGTCTGTCCAGGCGCAGATTGAAAGTATCGGCACGAATCTTCTCTTCGTCAGCGCCGGCGCTCAGAACGTGGGCGGCGTGCGCAGCGGCACCGGTGACAGCGGCACGAACACACTCACCGTCGAAGACCTCGAGGCAATCAAACGAGAGTTGCCGAGCCTGGCGATGGTGACGCCGGCGGTAAATGCCAGATCGCAACTCGTATCAGGCAACATGAACTGGAATACTTCAGTTCAGGGTGTCAGCGAAGAGTATCCCGAGATTCGCAAGTGGACTATTCAGAGTGGCACTTTCTTTACTGACTTAGATGTGCGCACGGCAGGACGCGTGATCGTCATCGGACAAACGATCGCGGACAATCTTTTTTCGGGGCTGGATCCTGTCGGGCAAACGGTGCGCGTAGCGAACTTGCCCTTCAGAGTTGTGGGCTTGATGGCGCGCAAAGGACAGGATCAGCAGGGACGCGATCAGGACGATATCGCTTTCGCTCCCTACACCACCGTGCAGAAGAAGATCCTTGGCAGCCCGCGGTTGCAAATCGCTTATGCATCGGCGATTTCTCAGGATGCGACATACACGGCCCAGCAGCAGATCACCGACCTGCTGCGGCAGCCGAACAACACCATGACGGTCCTGTTGGCTTGCATCGCCAGCGTTTCCCTACTGGTGGGCGGCATCGGCATCATGAACATTATGCTTGTCTCCGTGACTGAGCGGACGCGTGAGATTGGCATTCGCATGGCCATTGGAGCACGTTCTTCCGCTGTGCGCAGTCAGTTTTTGATCGAGTCGATCGTGCTTAGTCTGACGGGAGGTTTCATCGGCATAATTTTGGGCGTTATCGTTTCCGTGGCGATTCCCAGCCTGCTTGGCTGGCCCACGCTTATTTCCAGCCTGGCAATCGTCGGCTCCGTTATTTTCTCAGCGGCGGTCGGAATATTCTTCGGTTATTACCCGGCGCGCAAGGCAGCTGCGCTCGACCCAATAGAAGCGCTGCGTTATGAGTAAAATAAAGAATCTTGATCAAATGACGCTGGTGGACATCTCTTCAAGACTTTCATTTTAAATCTTAGCCGAGCAGCGGGGGCAAGCCCACCTTCCCAACCTGAGAGACTTCTCACTCACTCGATTGATCTCGCCTTGAAAGCCTTTCAATCAGGGATCAGCACTCGATTCTGATCAACTCGTGGTCAGGAAGGCGGGCTTGCCCCCGCTGGTTTGCCATGGTGTGGAACTGAAACTGCCTATAGGTTGTGGCATATGGCCAAGCCGCGCAGGATGCCTAAAAAAACAGAGCCCTGGTGGCTTAGCGAGGCGACTGAGACGTGTCCGGCATGCAGTCAGGCGTATGCATATCACACGCAAATCCGTTGTGTAGACTGCGACGGACCGCTCTGTCCAATCTGCGTACAGGTAACTGCAACTCTCGAGTTTTCCTGCCCGGATTGCGTTAGACGCGGCGAGGCAAGGCCAAACGAAAATTTACCTAGCGAGGTTTCTAAGTAATGCCGGCACACGCAATCTGGAAAGGTGAGCTGAAAATCGGCTCGACGAAGGTCCCGGTAAAGTTGTACTCGGGCGTGGTTGACCGAACGGTCCGTTTTCATATTCTCGACGATAAGCACCTGATGAGAGTCAAGCAACACATGGTGCACCCGGATTCGGGCGACGAAGTGGCGAACGAGGAAATTCAGAAGGGTTACGAGATTGAGCCCGGCAAGTTTGTGATCCTTACGGAAGAGGACCTGGAAGGTCTCGAGCCCAAGTCTTCGCGCGACGTTGAGATCACGGAGTTTGTTCCGCCCGAAGCAATCAGCCAGCAATGGTATGAACGGCCTTACTACCTCGCGCCCGATGGGGACGAGAAGGCATATTTCGCGCTCGCGGAAGCTTTGCAAAAAACTGAACGCGAAGGCGTAGCTAACTGGGTGATGCGTAACAAACCTTACGTTGGCGCGCTGCGCGCCGAGGGCAATTATCTCTTGCTGTTCACGCTCCGCAATGCGGAAGAAGTCATCTCAGCGCGCGATTTGCCGAAACCAGCGGGACGCGCGCCGACTCAGAAAGAAATAAGTATGGCGAAGCAACTCGTGGGTCTCCTGGAAGGAGAATTCAATCCGGCGGATTACAAGGATGAATATCGTGAGCGGGTAATGGAGTTCATTGAGAAGAAGGCAAAAGGTAAAGCGCCCAGGCTGCACGCGGTAAAAACGAAGCGCAAAGCTGCGTCGCTCGACAGCGTGTTGCAGAAAAGTTTGCAATCGCTAAGAAAGGAGAAGCGCGCTGCCTAAGAGAATGGTCGCGCAGCCTCAGAAAATGGTAAGGTCGCGAGCAAGCACAAAGAGACGCCGTGAAGAGGACGAGGAACAGGCCGGGCCACGCCCATTCTGGTCGGGAACGCTTACCTTTGGACTCGTCAGTGTGCCGGTGAATCTGTTTCCCGCTAATCGCAGCAACCGCCCAACCTTGCGCATGCTGAGTCCCGAGGGTGAGCCGCTCGCCCGCAAGTACTACTCGGAAAAAACCGAGCGCGACCTTGATGCCGACGAGATGGTGCGTGGCTATGAAATTGACAAGGGTAAATACGTGGTCGTCACCGATGAAGAGTTGGAACGCCTGGCTCCGGAAAAATCGCGCGACATCGACTTGAAAACTTTCGTACCGGAAGAATCAATTCCGCCGGTTCATTTTGATCGGGGCTACTTTCTAACGCCTGCATCAGGCTCAGAAAAGGCTTACAAACTTTTGGCCGAAACGATGGAACAGGGGGATAAGGCGGGTCTGGCGACTTTCGTGATGAGGGGCAAGGAATACCTGGTGGCGATATTTGCAGAACACGGAATTCTACGGGCCGAAACGATGCGTTTCCCTGACGAATTGCGGTCTCCAGAGGATGTCGGTCTACCAAAGAAAAAACCTAAAGTTCCGGCGGCGACCATTCGCAAGTTTGAGAAGCTAATCAGTAGTAAGTCGAAAAAGCAGTTGTCGTCCGAACGGCTCAAGGACGAACAAACTGAGAAGCTGCTCAAGTTGGTTAAGAAGAAAAGCGCTCAGCGCAAGAACGTCGTCGAGGTCGAGACTGACAAGCGTGACGAAGGAAAAGTGATTGACCTGGTGGCGGTGCTGAAGAAGAGCCTGGCCGGTAAGGCCTAACGCAAACAGTTAAGTTTTGGTTGAAGCAGCGTCCGGTAGTTAGCACCCACCTCAGCGCCTGCCGCTCCCAGTCGTCCCAGACCGTTTCCGGTTCTCTACATCTCTTTTTGATCATTGAGGCAACGCAAAGGATGCGCGCCGCTATCGAAGGGAAGCGTCCAAAGAAAAGATGAAGGATGAAAGGGTTAGTTCCTCTGGACGAGCCAGCCTGGAAGTTGAACTCAAGACCTTCAGCGCGCCTTCCGCCTTCATCCCTCATCCCTGCCTTTTCGCACGCGTCGCCAAGCGGCTAAGGCGCCGGATTGCAGATCCGGTATTCGTGAGTTCGAGTCTCACCGCGTGCTCCAATTTAAATCAGCCGCGGATGCGCGCGGATAAGCGCAGAACTGAAAATGACCAAAACTAAAAAGCACCGTTCACCAACCCAAGCGTAGTTTGCGGGTCAGCAAGGCACGGCGTCCTGGAGAATCGTTTCATTTTCTGAACCGGCGTAAATCCGCGTACGTCCGCGGCCAATAACAAAGAAAGGAGGTGCCGAGTGATGGCACTAAATGGTCGAGTACTGC
>WNGE01003691.1_pt1 | contig 41761 bp, 41 predicted proteins | sample 5400651 | NCBI WGS metagenome assembly WNGE01 (sample SAMN13153370, study PRJNA577476) | soil metagenome | isolation source: 60 cm soil or saprolite under grassland replicate 2 | place: USA:California | collected 2016-06-15 | reverse complement strand
ACGGGCTCGAGCTCGATCCGGTCGAGCACGTCCTGGAAGAAGCCGCGGACGATCAGCCGCTCCGCCTCCGCACGTGAGAGGCCGCGCGCCATCAGGTAGAAGAGCTGCTCGCGGTCGACCTGGCCGAGCGTCGCCCCGTGCGTGCAGCGCACGTCGTTCGCCAGGATCTCGAGGCCGGGGATCGAGTCCGCGTGCGCGGACTTCGACAGCAGCAGGTTGCGGTTCTCCTGGTAGGCGTTCGTCTTCTGCGCGTCCTTCTCGACGCGGATCATGCCGCGCCATACCGTCGACGCCTCGTCGCGCAGAGCGCCCTTGAACGCGAAGTCGCTCGTCGTGTTCGGCGCGATGTGCTCCTGGAACGTGTCGTAGTCGAGGTGCTGTGAAGCGTCCGCGAAGTACGCGCCGGTGACGCGCGACGTCGCGCCCGGGCCGGCGAGGTCGTTCTGGATCCTGATCTTTCCCTTCTTCGAGCCGAAGCCGCCCGCGACCCAGTCGAGCTCCGCGTCACGTCCGACGCGCGCGTGGTGGGACGCGAAATGCCACGTCTCCTGCGACAGGTTCTGCACGGAGACGTACTCGAGCTTCGCGCCGTCCTCGACGAACAGCTCGACGACGGCGTTCGAGTAGCCCGCGACGTCCGGCCGCGCGGACGCGTACTCCTCGATCAGCGAGAAGCGCGAGCCCGCCTCCGCGACGACGAGCAGCCGCCAGAAGAGCGAGCCGCCGTCGGCCGAGTTCGCGATCCGCACGTACAGCGGCTCCTCGAGCACGACGTCGCGCGGGACGACGACGAGCAGGCCGTTCTGCCACAGCGCGGCGTTGTGCGCGGCGAACTTCTCGTCCCAGCCGACGAGCTCATGCAGGCGCGGATGGTCGGCGAGCGGCTCGAACGTCACGCCGTCGGGCGCGCGCTCGATCTCGAGCGACGACTCGGTCACGTGGGCCAGCCCGGAGACGGCGATGTCCAGCATCGTCTCGGCAGGACTCGCCTCGGGACCAGGTCCCGGGGCATGTGCGAAAGCGTCAGGGTCGAAGCCCTTCAGATCCGTGAAGCGCCACGCTTCGTCCGTCGTCGTCGGCAACGGGAGCGCCTTGTAGCGCTCGAGCAGCTCAGTCCGCATAGCGTCGGTGGAGCATCAGCTGGTTGCCTTCGCTGTCCTTCAGAAACGCCATATGGCAGACGCCCGAATCGCGAATGTCGCCCTCGAACTCGACCCCCTTTGCCTCGAGCTCGCTTCTGGCCTGCGCGACGTCGGCCACTCGAAGGGCGATGTCCGCGGTGTGAGGGACGAAATCGCGGCCGAGCGATGTCGGATTGATGAGATAGAGCGACACGTTGCCGGTCTCGATCTCCGGCCACGGTTCATCCCAGTCCGGACTGTGCATGCCGAGCGTGTCGCGGTAGAAGGCCTTCGCGCGCTCCATGTCCTGGACCGGCACAGAGTAGAAGTCGGTTCTCTCGATCTGCACGACGAGCGCGACTATCTGTTGCCGCGGCGACCGGAGCGGATCTGATGCGGCTCGACGCCGCCCGGCGCCCAGCCGCCGCCGGCGTTCGCGCCGCGCGCATGCGAGTCCTCGCGCTCGCGGCGCTCGACCGCGAGCTGCTCGAGTCGTGCCTTCATCCTCTCCGCCTGCGCTGCCGCGGCGGGCGAGACCTTCTTCTTCTGCTTAGCCAACCGAGCCCTCCATCTGGAGCTGGATCAGCCGGTTCATCTCGACCGCGTACTCGAGCGGCAGCTCCTTCGTGATCGGCTCGACGAACCCGCTGACGATCAGCGCGCTCGCCTCCGCCTCCGAAAGGCCGCGCGACATGAGGTAGAAGAGTTGCTCCTCGCCGATCTTCGACACCGTCGCCTCGTGGCCGAGGTCGACGTCGTTCTCGTCGACCTGAATGTACGGGTACGTGTCGGAGCGCGACTGCTCGTCGAGGATCAGCGCGTCGCAGACGACCTTCGACTTCGAGCCGACCGCGCCCTTCGCAACCTCGAGCAGTCCGCGATACCCCGCGCGGCCGCCGTTCTTGGAGATCGACTTCGACGTGATCACCGAGGACGTGCGCGGCGCGACGTGCACGGCCTTGCCACCGGCGTCCTGATGCTGGCCGTTGCCGGCGAACGCGATCGACAGCACCTCGCCGTGCGCTCGTTCGCCCATCAGCCAGATGCTGGGGTACTTCATGGTTAGCTTCGAGCCGAGGTTGCCGTCGACCCACTCCATGGTCGCGCCCTCGTAGGCGACAGCACGCTTGGTGACGAGGTTGTAGACGTTGTTCGACCAGTTCTGAATCGTCGTGTAGCGGCAGCGCGCGTCCTTCTTGACGACGATCTCGACGACCGCGCTGTGGAGGGAGTCGCTCGAGTAGACGGGCGCCGTGCACCCCTCGACGTAGTGCACGTACGCGCCCTCGTCGACGAGGATCAGCGTGCGCTCGAACTGGCCCATGTTCTCGGCGTTGATGCGGAAGTAGGCCTGGAGCGGCATCTCGATCTTCACGCCCGGGGGCACGTAGATGAACGAGCCGCCCGACCAGACGGCGCTGTTCAGCGCCGCAAACTTGTTGTCGTTCTGCGGGATGATCGTGCCGAAGTACTGCTTGACGAGCTCCTCGTGCTCGCGTAGGCCCGAGTCCATGTCGAGGAAGATCACGCCCTGCTTGGTGAGCTCCTCCTGGAGCTTGTGGTAGACGACCTCCGACTCGTACTGCGCGCCGACGCCGGCGAGGTACTTCTTCTCGGCCTCAGGGATGCCGAGCTTGTCCCACGTGTCCTTGATCTCCGCGGGTAGCTCCTCCCACGAAGACGCCTGCTTCTCGGTCGGCTTGATGTAGTAGAAGATGTTCTCGAAGTCGATCTGGGTCAGGTCGCCGCCCCACGTCGGCAGCGGGCGCGCGAGGAAGTAGTCGAGCGACTTGTGGCGGAACTTCCGCATCCACTCCGGCTCGTTCTTGTGCGCCGAGATCGCCTCGACGATCTCGTGGTTGAGGCCGCGGCCCGACTTGAAGAAGTAGTCCTTCGCCTCGTCGGGATTGGAGAAGCCGTACTGGTACTCCTCGCGGATCCCCTTGACGACATCGGTTTCGGTTTGCGTCATCAGGCTGCTGCCTTTCCGTATCGTTCGTAGCCCTCTGCCTCGAGCGTGTGCGCGAGCTCAGGGCCTCCTTCTTCCACGATACGCCCATCGATGAACACGTGGACGTAATCAGGGGTCACGTAGTTGAGGATCCGCTGGTAGTGCGTGATCACGAGCGCGCCCATCTCCGGGCCGACCAGCTCCTTGACGCCGCGTGCGACGATCCGCAAAGCGTCGATGTCGAGGCCCGAGTCGGTCTCGTCGAGCACGGCGATCTTCGGATTCAGCATCGCCATCTGCAGGATCTCCACGCGCTTCTTCTCTCCGCCCGAGAAGCCGTCGTTGAGGTAGCGCGACGCGAGCTCGCGCGAGACCTTCAGCCTGTCCATCGCTGCGAACAGGTCCTTGCGGAACTGCGGGATCTTCACGGGGTCGTCCTCCCCCGCGCGCGCCTTGCGGATCGCGTTGATCGCGCTCCGCAGGAAGCTCGTCACCGTCACGCCCGGCACCGCGTGCGGGTATTGAAAAGCGAGGAAGAGGCCACGCTGCGCGCGCTCGTCCGCGCCCAGCTGGACGAGATCCTCGCCGCCGAAGAGGATCTCCCCCTCGGTGATCTGGTACGCCGGGTGGCCCATCAGCGCGTACGCGAGCGTCGACTTGCCGGAGCCGTTCGGGCCCATGATCGCGTGGATCTCGTTCTGGTCCACCGCGAGGTCGACGCCCTTGACGATCTCGGTTCCGTCCTCGAGCGCGACGTGCAGATTTGTGATCTCGAGCAATGCCATTGTGAGAGCGAATCCGGCCTAACGAAGCGGGTTTCCGGCCGGGTTCGTGACCCCAGTCTAGCGAGAAGATGTCGCCACTCGCGATGCCTTAACGCGATTCGCGAAACAGCCGACGTCGAACGTATGTTTGTGCCAATGCCGACCGACGCGGCCAACCCGCCAAACCGGCAAGCATTTCGTTTCGAGCTCGACCCGAACCGAGCGCAACGTACGGCGCTGGCGAAGAGCGTCGGCGCGTCGCGCTTCGTTTACAACTGGGGCCTTGCAGAGTCGCGGCGGGCGTTCGAACTCAGCGGGAGACGCCCTGGACGATCGGAGCTGAAGGCGCGACTGGTCGAGCTGAAGAAGCGAGAGTGCCCGTGGCTGTACGAGGTCTCGGCGCACATCGGCCAACAGGCCATTGTCGATCTCGATAAGGCATTCGATCGTTTCTTCCGAGGCATGAACGGCGAAGCGCCGAGGTCGGGCCCGCCGCGCTTGAAACGTAAAGGCGAACACGACTCGGCCAGGCTGTATGAGGTTACGCTCGAGGAAAGACACATTCGCCTGCCGAGGATTGGTCGTGTTCGGCTCAAAGAGACGACGTCGGAGCGCGGCTTCAAGGGCAGCATCCTGTCGGCAACGGTTTCCCGTCGCGCAGGCCGCTGGTTCGTCTCGCTTGCAGTCGAATACGAGCGCGACGTCGTCGCGCCGAAGCCGGTGGATCGACCCACCGACGTCGTGGGTATTGACGTCGGGCTGATGCACGCGGCCGTAATTCATGACGGAGCGGATGCGCATGTTGTTGAAAGGCACCATGCCTCCGTAAGAACCTGGGGAAGCTCCGCCGACTTGATCGCCAACTCGCTCGGAAGCAGCGGGGTTCGCGGAACCGATCGAAGGCGAGGCTCCGCCGAGCGCGCCTCCATTACAAGATCAGCTGCCAACGGAACGACCACCTGCAGAAGCTCTCGAGCTCACTGGCGAGAACCAAGTCAGTCATCGTGCTCGAGGATCTGAACGTCAAGGGCATGCAGCGAAACCGCGCCCTTGCCCTTTCGATCAGCGACGCCGGCATGGGCGAACTGCGTCGACAGCTCATTTACAAGAGCGAGTGGTACGGCGCCCGTGTCGTCATCGCCGACCGTTTCTTTCCCTCATCGAAGATGTGCTCGGGCTGCGGCGTCGTCAAGCAGACGCTCGGCCCGGGCGAACGGGTTTTCGCCTGCGATCACTGCCGGCTCTCAATCGACCGGGACGTGAATGCAGCGCTCAACCTTCGCCGGTACGGGCTCAACGCCCTGCGCGGCGAGCTTGGGATCGATCCCCTACCGGAGGGTCTCCGGGAAGTAACGCCTGTCGGAGAGGAAGGCTCTGGCCGGCTGCCTCGGCAGCAAGGTGAAACCGGCCTCGCTGAAGCAGGAAGCGTCAGCTCGCCGCGTTCGCGGCGCGACACGCAGAAATACGTCGAAAGACGTGCTAGTGCGCGGTTAACTGAGCCCACTCATCCGGCCCAGCCCGCACTTCCGCGAGAACGAACCAGCTCCCGAGCCGCCGCCGCGCCCGCTGCGACGGCCGCACCGCCCACCAGCCAGCGCCTCAGGCGCAGCGAGGTCCAGAGCGTCGACTCGCGCGCCTGATCGTCGAAACGGCCGTGCGCTCCCGGATCGCCGGGGAGGGGCTCGTAGAGGTTGTCCGGCGAGCCCACCGGCTTCGGCTCGCCCGTGTGCTGGGCCTTCCACCCGATCCTGCGCAGCATCAGGTCGCCGACGCGAGGCGAGAGCTTCTGCCCCCAGAGGAGCTTCTGCGCACCCCAGCCGACCGGCAGCTCGCGGATCGGATGCTCGCAACAGTGCAGCACCGCCTGCGCAAACGGCTCCGGCTGGTAGATCGGCGGCACCGGCTGCGGTTGGTAGCCGATGCGCTGGCGGGAGCGGTCGAACTGCGGCGTGTTGATCGCGCCCGGCAGCACGACGGCGACATCGACGGCGACGTCGTGCTTCTGCAACTCGACGCGCGCGCTCTCGAGAAACGTGCGGCCCGCCGCCTTCGAGGCGCAGTACGCGGCCTGCAGCGGTATGCCCCGGTACGCGAGCGCGGAGCTCACGTGCACGAAGGTGCCGCGGCTCTCCTTCAGATGCGGGAGCGAAGCCCAGAAGCCGTAGACCATCCCGAAGAAGTTGACGTCGAGCACGCGCTGCAGCTCGTCGGGCTGCAGCTCCGCAGCCTCGCTCATCACCGTGACGATCGCGTTCGCGACGTACGTGTCGATCCGCCCGAAGCGATCGAGTGTCTGCTCGACGACCTGACCCACCTCGTCCTGCACTGCGTGGTCGGCAGGAACGGCGAGAGCCTCCGAGCCGAAGGCCTCGATCTCGTGGGCCGCGCCGGCGAGCCCCTCGGCATTCCGCGCCGTCACGACGACCTTCGCGCCCCGCTCGGCGGCACCGCGCGCGATCGCGCGTCCGAGCCCGTTCGAGGCGCCCGTGACGACGACGACCTGCTCGGAGAGCCGCTTCTTCCGTCCTTGCACAGGCCGCTCGTACCCGAACGCGCTACGCTTGACTCATGCCGGAGATCGGAATCTCAGGGTTGATCATCCTGCTGGTCGTGGCGCTGCTCGTGTTCGGGCCGAAACGGCTCCCCGAGATCGGTCGCTCGCTCGGGCGCGGCATGCGCGAGTTCAAGGACTCGGTCACCGGCCAGGACGACAAGACAGAGTTGCCGCCGCCCGCCGGCGACAAGACTCCGCCGCCCTCCGCGTAGGCGTATGAGCCGGCTTCCGCGGCGCCTCCGCCACGGCGAGGAGGCCACGCTCGTCGAGCATCTCGGCGAGTTGCGCACGCGGCTGATCATCTGCATCGTCGCCGTCGTGGCGGCATTCACGGTCGTGTACGTCTTCCACGGTCACCTGCTCGAGTGGCTGAACCGCCCTCTGCCGGCCGACAAGCGGCCGCCGGTCACGTTCGGCGTGCTCGAGCCGTTCACGGTCTCGATCATGGTCACCTTCTACGCGGCACTGTTGATCGCGCTGCCGATCATCTTCTGGCAGCTGTGGGCCTTCCTCGCACCGGCCTTCGAGGAGCGGCACCAGCGCTCGATGGCCGTCCTCGTCGCATTCGCCGCGGCCCTCGCCATCGGGGGCGTCGCGTTCGGGTACTGGCTCGTGCTGCCCGCGGCGGTCCACTTCCTGACGGACTACGACTCGTCGCACTTCGACATCCTCATCCGCGCGCGCGACTACTACTCGTTCACGTCGCTGCTGCTGCTGGCAGTCGCGCTCGCGTTCGAGATCCCGGTGTTCGTGCTCGGGCTCGTGCGCCTGCGCATCCTCTCGGCGGCGCGCCTGCGCGGCAGCTGGCGGATGGGCATCTTCGCCATGACGGCGTTGGGCGTGCTCCTGCCGGGCGTCGATCCCGTGTCGACGGCGCTTTCCGTCGTCGTGCTCGTCACGCTCTACGGACTGTCGATTGCGCTCGCGTCGTTCTTCGAGCCGCGCTGGCGGGAGACACGCGCGCCGGAGGCCGCGACCGACGTCTGAACGGGCGTCCGTCTGGCCGCGGCTCGTCGCCTCGCTCGGCGCGCTCGCCGCCGGCGTCGCTGCAGCGGTGATCGTCGCCGTGCTCGCGCACCGGACGCCCGGCCCGGCCGGTGCGACGAACACCCCGCCGGCGAGCACGACGCCGAGCGTCGCGACCGCGAACCGGGCGTTTCCGGCGCCGCCGCAGGGCGCCGTGGTCTTCAGCCGTCCCGACGGAAGCGACGTGCTCGCGCTCGCGGTCGTTCCGGGGCGACCGCTCAGGCTGCAGGCGTCCGTCCTCGGCGGCCAGGGTGAGGGCGTCAGCGGCTTGAACGTGTCGTTTCGCGTCGGCTCCGAGGCGCTCGACGCCGAGTCGTGCGGCGCCGGCTGCTACCGCGCTAGCGCGGCGTCGACCACTGCACCGAAGCTCGTCGAGGTCAAGGTTGCACGCGACGAGAAGACGACGACCTGGCGCGTGCCGATGCCGCGGCCGTGGCCGCCACGCGATGCGTCCGCGATCGTCGAGCGCGCAACGCGCACGTTCCGTGCGCTGCGGACGGTGGCGGTCCGCGACTGGCTGGCGTCCGGGCCGGGGCGCCCGCTCTTCACGCGCTGGACGCTCGTCGCGCCGAACCGGCTGACCTACGAGATCGAGAACGGGGCGGCAGCGGTGATCATCGGCAACCGCCGGTGGGACAAGCTGTCGCCGGACGCGAAGTGGGAAGAGTCACCGCAGACGCCGATCCACCAGCCGTCGCCGTTCTGGCGCTCGTGGACCGACGCACGCGTGCTCGCGAGCACGAAGTCCGCCTGGGTCGTCTCGTTCTTCGACCCGCAGACGCCGGGCTGGTACGAGCTGCGGATCGCGAGAGCCTCGATGCACGTCCTCGACCTGCGCATGCACGCCACCGCCCATTTCATGCGGGAGGCGTATTCGCAATTCAACGCGCCGCTCAAGGTCACACCTCCGTAGCCGGGCCCTATCCTCGGCTCGCTCGACGGGGTAGGATTTCCGCGGAATGAGCCGGGCGAGGGCGTCGCCTCTAGTTCTCGTGGCGTTGGCAAGCGCGGTCGCCCTGTCGTTGGCTGCGGCAGGCTCCGGGGCGCCGGGAGACGTCGGGTGGAACGGCTGGGGAAACACGCCCGACAACATGCGCTACTCGTCGCTGACGGCGATCGACAAGGGGAACATCGACCAGGTCGGCCGCATCTTCACGGTGAACTTCCGCTCGCTCGACCCGATCGCGCGCCTCGGCGAGCAGTCGTACCCGGTCGTGATCGGAGACCGCATGTACGTCACGACGGGCGAGGGCAAGACGTACGCGCTGGACGCGACCACGGGGAAGGTGATCTGGAAGTGGTACCCGGACCAGGTCGCCGTCTTCAACAAGGCGGGCATCGTCGCCAACCGTGGCGTGGCCGTCTGCGACGGCAAGGTCTTCGTGCTCAACATCGACATGACGATCACGATGCTCAACCAGCAGACGGGCGACGTGATCAAGCGCGTGCCCATCTCGAGCGCCGTTCCCGGCGCGGCGACGCGCTACGGCTACACCGAGACGAGCGCGCCGATCTGCGCGAACCACCGCGTGGTCACGGGTGCCGCCGGCTCCGAGTACGGCGTCCGCGGCTTCGTCATGGCGTTCAAGTCGAGTGACCTCTCGCCGGCGTGGGCGAACCCGGTCTGGTCGATCCCGCCGTCCGGCACCGGCTGGCGGAAGGTCAGCAGGATCGTCGGCGGCGGCGTGACGTGGACGCCGGTGACGATCGACACCAAGACGAGCACGGTCTACTACGGCACCGGCTCGGCGACGCCGCTGTACTTCCCCGCCTGGCGGCCGGGCTCGGCCCCGCGTACCGACTCGCTCGTCGCGGTCGACCTACGCACCGGGAAGCTGAAGTGGTGGCAGCAGCAGATGGCGCACAACGAGTGGTCCTACGACACCGCGCAGCCGCCGCTCGTCTACGACGGCAAGGTCGGCGGGAAGAAGCGGCGCGTCGTGTCGGTCGCCACGATGGAAGGCGTCTGGTTCTGCTACGACGCGCGCACCGGCCATCCCATCTACCAGCGCGTGAAGGTGATCGACCGCACCGAGCATCCGCCGCTGCAGCCGGGGAAGCCCGTCGTGGTCTACCCGGGCTCGATCGGCGGCCTCAACTTCTCGCCGGCGGCCTACGACCCGAAGACGAACTACATCTTCAACGCAGCCGCCGAGACGGCGAGCGTGATGATCCAGAAGAAGCTGACGCCGACGCAGAAGCACCGCAAACGGCTCGCCGGCGACGTCTTCCTCGGCCTCCAGAACGGCGATTTCGGCTCGTACCTGCCGGGCTGGCACGACCACGGCTCGATCAGCGCGATCGACGTGAACACGGGACGCCGCGTCTGGAAGTTCCTGACGCCCGAGCCGGAGCGCGGTGGCGTCTCGATCACCGCCAGCGACATCGGCTTCGCCGGCGGCGGCGCCGGCAACCTGCGCGCGTTCGACCTCAAGACGGGGAAGCTTCTGTGGAAGTTCCAGACCGGACGGCAGATCGCCTCCGGCCCATCGATCTACTCCGTCGACGGCAAGGAGTACGTGGCGGTCACGATCGGCGGCACGCCGACGTCGTCGAACGGCGGGGTCGTGCCGGGGCTGATGGTGTTCGGCCTCGGCGGCGACAAGACCGAGTTTCCGCCGCCGAACAACCTCCCGCCGGCCCGCAGCTTCCAGAGCGCGAACGCACAGGCGACGCTCGAGTTCACGCCGTCGAGCCTGGCGGCGTCGACGCCCACTCAGCGCGCTCAACCGAGTCGACGCTCGACCGTCACCGCGGGCGGCCCGGCGCGGATCAAGCTCGCGCGCACGATCGTCGTCCGTCCGTGGAACGCGAATTCCTCGAACGTGCAATTCGCGTTCGGCAAGGTCTTCCTCGGCAAGTCCCCGGTCGTCGGAGCGCAGGTCCGCGTCGACGCCTTCACGCTTCCGGCGCTGACCGGGCCGCAGGGCGGGTTCTCGTATCCCGCCGACATCACCGACCCGGCGCGCCACGAGGTGAAGATCGTCGACTTCAGCCGCGCCCGGGTCAGGGGACACAAGCTCACCGACGCCCAGCAGAACGCGTTGCGGAGCGCGCGCGGGGGGATCAACGTCGGCTACCGGCTGAGCAGCCTGCACGCGAAGGTGCAGGCGAACGGCAGCGTGCTCGTCGCGGGACGGATCACCAACTCCGCCGGGACGGCGCCGCCGCTCGTCGGCCTCTACACGTACAAGCTCAGCGGCACGATCACAGACATCACGGGCAAGCCGGTCCAGGGCGCGACCGTCGTCGGGCGCACGAACGACCGCGACTTCTGGACGTTCTCGTCGCCCTCCGACGCGGACGGCCGCTACACGTCGCTGTTCCACGCCTCGGACGAGCTGGGCGAGGATCCTGTCCCGATCAACATCGGCGTCGCGCTCGGGCAGACGTCGTACGGCGGCAACCTCGGCACCGTCGCGAACTTCAAGCGGAACCAGAGCGCGACGCTCGACATCCAGCTGCGCGCGGGAACGGCCTACACGATCGCCAAGCCGAACTCGTATCCCGGCGCGATCTACGAGGGCCCGGCCGTGGGAGTGGCGGCCGGCGGTCGCGTCGTGAAGCCCGTCTCGGCGCGCTGGCCGGACGCGATCGGCCGTTTCTCGATGACGCTGCCGGCGTCGCTGCGCAGCAAGACGATCAGCTTCTGGCAGAGCCGCCGCCTCTTCTTCTCGGGCTTCGCCGCGACTCCGGGCGGCAAGGTCGACCTCGGCTCCTGGCCGTCCAAGCTCGGCCGCGGCACGCCGAGCCGCCTCGCGACGCTGACGCTCCCGCGGCACTGAGCTACCGTTCACTGTCGTGGCGGAAGCTCCCCGCATTGCGCAGGAGTCGGACAGCCTTGCCGCCGCGCAGGCAGTCGCAGAACGGCTGATCGCCAACATCGAGCAGGTCGTCCTCGGCAAGCACGACGAGATCGCTCTCGTTTTGTCGGCGCTCGCGAGCGGCGGCCACGTCCTGCTGGAGGACGTGCCCGGCACTGCGAAGACGATTCTCGCCCGCTCGATCGCGCAGACGATCGACGGGACCGAGTTCGCGCGCATCCAGTGCACGCCCGACCTGCAGCCGACGGACGTCACCGGACTTGCGATCTACAACCAGAAGACGCGCGAGTTCGAGTTCCGGCCCGGGCCGATCTTCGCGAACATCGTCCTCGTCGACGAGATCAACCGCGCCATGCCGCGCACGCAGTCGGCGCTCCTCGAGGCGATGGCCGAGAGGCAGGTCACGGTCGACGGAGTCACGCGGCCGCTGCCGACGCCGTTCCTCGTCATCGCGACGGAGAACCCGATCGAGCAGGAGGGGACGTTCCCGCTTCCCGAAGCGCAGCTCGACCGCTTCGCGCTCCGCTCCGCGCTCGGGTATCCGTCCGACGACGAGGAGGTCGAGATCGTCGTCGCGCAGCGGCACGGTCATCCGATCGCGAGCCTGAAGCCGCAGGTCGATGCGGACGACGTCGAGACACTGCGGACCGCGGTCGAGGACGTGTACGTCGACCAGCTCGTGCTCCTCTGGATCGTCGACCTCGTGCGCGCAACGCGATGTGTCGACGGTGTCTCCACGGGCGCCTCGGTCCGTGGGAGCCTGACGCTCGAGCGCACCGCGCGGGCGTGGGCGCTGATGCAAGGGCGGAATCACGTCGTCCCCGGCGACGTCGACTCGCTCTTCCTGCCCGTGCTCGGCCACCGCCTGCTCCTGACGCCCTCCTTCGTGGCCGAGACACGGTCGCTCGGCCGTGCCGAGGCCCTGCGGCGGATCAAGGAGCGCTGCCTGGCGCTCGCGCCGCCGCCCGCGCCCGACTGGGACGGCGCTTCGCCGGGCTAGTGCCCGCAACCGAGCGGCATACGTTCCCGCTCGTGCCGCGGCGGCGGCTGGTCGGGCTTCCCTTCGGCGACCTGCCGAGCAGGAGGCGTGGCCACGGAAGCGACGTGATCGGCACCCGCCCGTACGAGATCGGCGATCCGGTCGCGACGATCGACTGGTTCGCGAGCGCGCGCCTCTCGGCGGCGACGGGCCGGGACGAGTTCATCGTCCGCGACCACGCGGCCGACGAGGCGCCGCGCGTCGTGGTGGTCTGCGACCGCAGGCCGGCGATGGGGATCTACGAGTCCCCGCTGCCGTGGCTCTCGAAGCCGCAGGTCGTCGCGGAGACGACCGCCGCGCTCGTGGCGAGCGCCTTCGTGGCCCGCGCCGACGTCGCGTCGCTCGACTACGGCGACGGGGAGCCGTACTGGCTGCCGCCCGGACGCAAGGACGTGCCGTGGCTCGTGCAGGAGCGCCTGGCAACCGCCGGCTACGACGCGGCAGACGACAACCTCGTGGTCGCGCTGTCGTTCCTCGGCCAGCTGCACAGCGACCTGCCGACGGGCACGTTCGTGTTCGTGCTCTCGGACTTCCTCGCACCCCCGCCGACGGACGCGTGGCTCGATGCTGCCGCGCGCGGCTGGGACCTGGTGCCGGTCGTCGTCCAGGACCCGGTCTGGGAGCAAAGCTTTCCCGACGTCGGCTCGGTCGCAATTCCGGTTGCGGACCCACGAAGCGGACGCACGGAGCTCGTCCGGCTGTCGCGAAGCGAAGCGCGCGAGCTGCGGAGCAGAAACGAGAAGCGGCTCGCAGACCTGCTTGCTGAGCTCGTGTCGCTCGATCTCGAACCGGTGCTGCTCGGGACGAGCGATCCGTTCGAGATCGACCGCGCGTTCATCGAGTGGGCCGAGCTGCGGAGGGTGAGCCGATGGGCACGATGAGCAGGCTCGGAACCGTTCTCGCGCTGGCGACCGCGATGCTCCTGGCCGCGGCCGCGAACGCGGATGCCGCCCTGGTGAAGGTGACCGTCGTCCTCGATCGAGACACGGTCGAGTTCGGCGATCCCGTCACCGCGACGGTCACCGTCTTTCTCGATCGGGACGAGGACGTGCGCGTGCGCGAGAACCTTGCGCCGCTCACGCAGCTCGGCCGCACACGCGTGACGAAGGCGACTCGAGGAGGGCTGCACACGATCACGTACGCGACTCGCGCGAGCTGCCTCGACCAGCGCTGCATCTCGAGCGGAGGCTCGAAGCAGGTCGCGCTGCGACCGGTGGTGGTCGAGGTCGCGCACGCGACGCGCACGGCGGCGTGGCCGGTGCTGGCCGTCCGAGCGCGCGTCTCCAACGCAGACGCCGTGAGAGCGCGTCCACCGCTGCGCCACGACGCATCGCCGCCGCCCGTCAGCTATCGCGTCGAGCCTGCGCACCTCGCGCGAGCGCTCGACGTCGCGGCCGGGGTGCTCGCAGCGGCAGCCCTGCTGCTTGTCGGCTGGACGGCGGCGGCGCTCTACCGCAGACGCCGGAGCGCCACGCCGCTGACCGGCCTCGAGCGCGCGCTTGCGCTCGCGCGCGACGCAGAGCGCCGGCCGACACCCGACCGGCGCCGCGCGCTGGGGCTGCTCGCGCGCCTGCTCGGGCCGCGCGACCCGCGGCTCGCAGGCGCGGCAGACGAGCTTGCGTGGTCCGAGCCCGCACCGACGAGTGACGCGCTCGCGGAGCTCGTGACGCAGGTCGAACGCGAGGTGAACGGAGCTTGACGTCGATCCCGCTCGCCGACGCTCCTGCACTGCGCCCCGCAGCGAGACGCACGCTCGTCGTGCGGATCGTGCTCGCAGCCGCGCTGCTCGGCCTCGTCGTCGCCGCGGTCGTCGTCTCGCGCCACCCGCACACGCAGACGATCGTCGCGCTGCCGCCGCACTCGTCCGCGATCGTCGTCCTCGACGTGTCCGCAAGCATCTCGGCGGACACGTACTCGCGCATCGGCGGAACGCTGTCGTCGCTCACGCGGAGCGGCGGGCGCTACGGCCTCGTCGTCTTCTCCGACCAGGCCTACGAGGCACTGCCTCCCGGAACCGGCGCGGCGGATCTCGCACCGCTCGTCCGGTACTTCACGCTCCCGCCCGCGCGGGGAGGCTTCGCGCAGGCCTTCCCCGCCAATCCGTGGCAGAGGGTCTTCAGCGCCGGGACGAAGATCTCGGCCGGGCTCGAGCTCGCACACCAGATCGCCTTCGAGGACCGACTGAGCAAGCCGATCGCGATTCTCGTCAGCGACCTCGACGACGATCCCGCGGATCTCCCGCGCCTCGTGACGATCATGCTCGCGCTGAAGCGCGACCACATTCCCCTGCGAATCGTCGGTCTCAATCCGTCCGGCCAGGACGTCGCGCTGTTCAAGCGCCTGACCGGCGGAGCGCCGATCGTGCGGGCGGGACCGCTGGAGCCGGGCCCGCAGCCTCACAACCACACGCCGTTTCCGTGGACGCTGTTCACGCTCGCGCTCATTGCCGCAGTTGGATTGGCGGCTCACGAGCTCTGGGCGCCGCGGCTCGAGTGGAGGACGACGACGTGAAGGCCGCGCTCGGTTTCGCAGCCGCCGCCGTTCTGCTCGCGCTGGCAGTGGTCGCCGCGCTCCTTGCCGCCGACGTCCGCAGCTGGCAGAGGACGCTGCGTGAGGACGACGCACTCGTTTCCGCCGCGCCCCACCTCGCGACGTGGCGGCCGCAGACGCACCTGTCCTCGCTCGCCGAGCACGCGCTCGGCGTTCGAGACGACGTCGAAGCGCGGCAGGCGATCGCGCTCTACCTGAAGACCGTGAACGTGCCCGTCCGCCTCGACAACGCGCAGGAGGTTGCCGTCGCCCGTGGCCGGGCCGAGCAGGCGCTCGCGGCCGTCGCGCGCAACAGCAGCGGCTCGCGCGCATCGCAAGCCGAGACGTTGCTCGGCGTGCTCGTGTTCACCGACGTCGGGCCGAGCAACGATCCGTTCGAGGAGACGACGGGACTCGATCCCGATCAGGCACAGGCGAGCCTCGCCGACTTCCAGGACGCCGTCCGCGCGGATCCCGGGAACGCGTTCGCGAAGTACGACCTCGAGCTCGCCCTCCGCGCTCTGCTCGCGCAGGGCATCCGCGTCGGAGCGGGCCAGCAGACCGGCGCCGGATCGAGCGGTCAGCGCGGCGCCGGAGGCGGCATTCCGGGCAACGGCTACTGATGCTGGCGGCGCTCGTGTTCCTGACGCCGGCCGCGGCACTCGTCGCCGCCGCGGTGCTGATTCCGATCGCCGCGTTCGTCCTCGCCGAGCGCCGCGTTGCGGTCGTGCGCCGCGTGCTGACGCTCCAGCCGCCGCGCGGGGGCGTGGACCTCGTCGCGCTCGCGTCGCTCTCGGCGGTCGTCGTGCTGCTCGCGCTGGCCGCGTCGCAGCCCGCGCTCTCGAACACGGAGACGCAACGGGTGCGCACCGACGCAGAGGCGCTCTTCGTGCTGGACATCTCGCAGTCGATGGCCGCCACGACGCGACGGGGCGGGCCGACGCGCCTGGAGCGCGCGAGCACGGCCGCGATGCGTCTGCGCGCGTCGCTCCCGTCGGTTCCGTCCGGCGTCGCGACGCTGACCGACCGCGTCCTGCCGAACCTGCTCCCCGTGCCGGACGCGCCGGCGTTCGACGCCACCGTGAACCAGACCGTCGCGATCAACCAGCCGCCGCCGCGTGAGCTCAACCTCAGGGCGACGAACTTCGCGGCGCTTTCCTCGATTCCCAAGTCGGGGTATTTCCAGAGCTCGGCGAAGCACCGCGCGATCGTGCTGCTGACGGACGGCGAGTCGAGCTTCTTCGATCCCGCGTCGGTCGGGCGGGCGCTGAGCGGAACGCCGCGAATCGAGCTCCTCGTCGTCCAGTTCTGGAAGAGCAGCGAGTCGATCTACAAATCGTCCGGAAAGCCGGATCCGAACTACCGGCCCGACCCCGCGAGCAGGATGCAGCTGGCTGCGCTGGGCAGCGCAACCCGCGGACGTGTGTTCACGGAAGGAATGCTGGGAGGTGCGGCGTCGTCCCTGCGCACGCTGTTCGGCAGCGGGCCGACCCGCGCCGTCGGCCGCGCACAGTCAAGGCATCCGCTCGCGCCGTACATCGCGCTGCTCGCGCTGTTGCCACTCGGCCTGATCTTCGCGCGGCACCTGCGCTTTCAGGCACGGAGATAGCCGGGTACGCGCGCCGGCGCCGCGCGTACCCGGCGAGATCGATTACGTCGAGGTGAAGCTTCCCTTCATGCCCGCGGCCGCGTGACCGTCCACGGTGCACTTGTAGGGGTGCTTCCCCTTCGTCAGCGTGACGGTGAGCGTGGCGCTCTTGTTGTGGCCGAGCAGGATCGTCTTCTTGCCTGCGATCGAGAAGTCGTGCTTCGCGTTGCCCTTGTTCGTGACGATGAAGGACACCTTGCCGTGCGGCGCGATCTTCTTCGACAGCGTGAACCTGAGCGTGTCGAGCGCGGAGACCCTCACCGTGGTCGCCTGCGTCTGACTCCGACCGGCGAGCACGGACGACGCGCCGATTCCAACGATGACCGCGAGCGCAGCGAACGCGGCCATGAGACGACGAGCTGACATCAATATGCCTCCAAAGAAAGAAAGATCGATTCGCGGAACAAAGTATCAGCCTTGCGCCAGCCTCGTCAGCGCCACGCCAAGTAGGGGGACGGCGATCGTGAAGGCGAAGGCGGCGCGCCCGACCGCCACGAGCAATGGCCGGCTCGGCTGTCCACGGCCCTCGCGCACCTCGCGGGCGAGCCGCGGCCCGAGGACGAAGTCGTGAAGCGCCGCGAGGGCCGCCAGCGCCGCCGCCGAGGCCACCTTGGCGAGCAGCGTCCAGCGGAAGCCGGGCCCCGCGTCCCAGTCGTCGGCGGCGAGCGGCACGCCCGTGACGCCGAGCACGAGCAGGGAGCCGTAGCCGATCGGGCGCCAGCGCTGCCCGAGCAGCCGCATCGAGCGGCCGCGCGCCTCTCCCTCCAGGCGCGCGACGACCGGAACGCCGACGAAGACCAGCGCCACCGTCCCGCCGACCCACACCGCGGCCGCGAGCACGTGAACGGCGACAAGCACTGATTGCACGGCGGCTGACCTTATCCGGGACCCGGTCCCAGATACCTTGGGATCGTGTCGGTGCTCACGGCAAAGGGACCGGGTCCCTACCCGAAGATCGAGCTGCACGTGCACCTCGAGGGCACGGTTCGGCCCGAGACCCTGCTCGAGATCGCGCGCCGGAACGACTATGCGCTTCCGTGCTCGACGGTGGAGGAGCTCACGGCGCTCTACGAGTTCCGGGACTTCGCCCACTTCATCGAGATCTGGGTGCTGACGACGAACGCGCTCCGCACCGCCGACGACTTCCGCCGGGTCGTCGTCGACTACGCGGCGGAGGCTTCCTCGCACGGCGCCGTCTACATCGAGGGCATCTTCTCGCCCGCCCGCGCGGAGGGGCTGGCGTCGGTGCCCCACGCCGGCGAGGTGGCCGGCGCTGGATCCGTCCGCGGGGCGCTCGAGGCACTCGGCGCCGACCGGCTGCGGCACGGGATTCGCGCCGTCGAGGATCCCGGCCTCGTCCGCGAGCTGGCCGGCCGCGGGACGGTGCTCGACGTCTGCCCGATCTCGAACCTGCAGACGAAGGCGGTCGCCTCGCTGGACGAGCACCCCTTGCCGGCGCTCGTCGCCGCCGGCGTTCCGTGCTCGATCTCGACGGACGACCCCGCGATGTTCGGCACGGACCTCACCCGCGACTGCGACGCGGCCAGCTCGCTCGGCGTCGAGCCGCGATCGTTCTACGAAGCGGGGCTCCGCGGCGCGCTGTGCGACGAAGCGACCAGGGCGCGGCTCGCCTCGATTGGCGAAAACTTCGACTGGTCGCAGACCACAACGGCTACTCTCGTGACGATGAAGGCCGAGGATTCCCATGGCACGGGCTGATCGCCGCCAGGCCGAGCGCCGCGCACGCCAGGTGCAGCGCCGTCCCCGCGCGGCGGGCGGAGGGGCGGGCATTGCCGAAGACACGATGTTCTTCCCGAAGCTGCGCGCGCATGCACGGTGGATGTTCGTGTTCCTCGCAGTCGTCTTCGCAGGCGGCTTCGTCTTCCTCGGCGTCGGGTCGGGATCAGCGGGGCTCGGCGACGTGCTGCAGGGGAACTGGAGCGACATCTTCGGCAGCGGCAGCAGCTCGTCGGCGCAGATCAAGAAGGACGAGAAGCGGATCGAGAAGAACCCGAAGGATTACGCCGCGTACAAGGAGCTCGCCACTGCCCAGGCGGCCGACGGGAAGCTGGACGACGCAATTGCGACGCTGCAGAAGCTGAAAGCGGTGAACCCGAAGGACGCCGACGGGCTCAGCTTGCTCGCAAGCATCTACCTCCGCAAGGCCGACCTCGCCCGCGACGCGGCTGCGGTTGCACAGGCCCAGGCGCAGACGGTCGTCAGCCCGAGCACCTTCGCGCCGGCACCGACGACGGGGATCGGCAAGGCGTATCAGAAGTTCTCCGAGCCGGTCGCCAGCGTCCTCCAGACCGAGGTGAACAACAAGTTCCAGGCGGCCTACACGAAGATGACGACCGCGTACAGCCAGGCCGTCTTCGCGTACAAGGACGTCGTGAAGCTGAATCCGAAGGACCCGGGCGTCCAGCTCCAACTCGCCCGGACGGCCGAGCAGGCACAGGACACCAAGACTGCCGTCGCGGCGTACAAGCGCTTCCTGAAGCTCGCGCCGGAAGACCCCCTCGCAGCGCCCGTCCGCCAGCGGGTGAAGCAGCTGCAGCAGCAGCCCACCGTCTCCACCGGGTAGAGGCTTGCCGCAGGTTCGCTTCATGCCTCCTTTAACGTCCGGTTAGACTCCCGGCCACACAAAACCGGGGGTGGAGACGCGATGAACTTCGACATCAAGACGGAACAGGTGAGTGAGGACTCATACGTGATCTCGCTCGCCGGCGAGGTCGACCTCTACACCGCCCCCGAGTTCAAACAACAGCTGCTCGAGGTCATCGGCCAGGGCGGCAAGAACGTGATCGTCGACTTCACGAACACCACGTTCATCGACTCGACGACTCTCGGCGTGCTCGTCGGCGGAGTGAAGCGCCTGCGGTCGAACGACGGTCAGCTGTCGCTCATCTGCAGCGACCGCAACATCACGAAGATCTTCGAGATCACGGGTCTCGACAGAGTGTTCACGATTTATCCGTCTCGCGAGGAGGCGGTTGCGACGATCGGAGCGTCTGCAACGTAGTGCGGGCTTCGGCCGCCGTTGCACTAGCCGCGCTCTCGCTTGCCGCTTCGGGTTGCGGCTCCGGCGTCGGCACCGTCGTCTCCGGGGACACCGACAAGTCGCACGGCAAGGAGCTCTTCCTCAACGGAGAGAACGGGAAGCCGGCGTGCGCCGCGTGCCACACACTTGCCGAAGCCAAGGCAGTCGGCAAGCTCGGTCCGGATCTCGATGCGAGCTTCGGTCCGTCCTACAAGCAGGGCTACAACGAGTCGACGATCAGGCAGGTGGTCGCCGACCAGATCAGGTTTCCCGGGGACTACGGCGCGCCACCGGCCCCGACGATGCCGAAGAATCTCGTGACGGGCTCCGGCGTGGACGATGTCGCGGCATACGTCGCCTACGTCGTCACGCACCCCGATGCCTCTGTGACCGCAACGGCCGCGCCGGCTCCGGCGACGACGACGACCGGACCTCCGCCGTCCGGCGGCGGCGCCGACCTGGCGGCGGGCAAGAAGGCGTTCACCGACAACGGCTGCGCGGCCTGCCACACGCTCGCCGCGGCGGGCGCGACGGGAAAGATCGGTCCCGACCTCGACAAGCTGAAGACCTACGCGGCGGACGCGAAGATGCCGCTCGAAGACTTCATCCGCGAGTCGATCGTCAAGCCGGAGGCGTACGTCGAGAAGGGCTACGCGAAGGGCGTCATGCCGGAGACGTTCGGTTCGCTGCCGAAGCCCACCCTCGACGCGCTCGTCGCGTTCCTCGCGTCCTCGGCGAAGTAGTGAGAGAGAGGCTCAGCGGACGACGAGCCGCCCGGTCAGGCGCGGGTCGCTGCCGAAGCGGTACTTGCCCGCCTCGAGGTCCAGCCGCCACGTGACGCTGCCGGTGAACTTCTTGCTCGTCCGGCGGTCGACACCCAAGCCGACGAGGTGGAAGTTCCGTACGCGCGACCGGTCCACGACGGTCAGCTTGTAGGCACCCGCCGGGACGCTCTTGGCGCTGACCGAGACGGCGGTTGGAGTGACTTTCGCCGACAGCTTCCCCGTCGGCGCCGGCGGCGCCGGAGCGGCGATGACTTGAAGGCGGCCGAACATCGTCTCGAAGTGCGGTGAGCATGCGTACACGTACAGGCCGGGCCTCAGACTGATCTCGAACGTCTGGTCTCCGACGAAGGCGGCCTCGGTCGTTGCGACGCGCTCGCCGGTCGTCTTTTTGCCGAGGACGAAGTTGTGAATGTCCGCGAGATCATGGACGAGGAGCGTGTAGCGGCCCTCCTGGACGACGTCGACGTGCTTCCCGTCCGCGTCGGTGAGATCGATCGTGAATCCCGGCCCCACCGTGCCGACCAGCAGCACCGTGTCGCCGTTTGCCCTCGGGGCCGCCCCGAGGGCAAACGGCAGGAGGCAGAGGGCCAGGGTCCGACGCACGCCACCAGGGTCGGCGTGCGCAGGCGTCCGGTCAACTGATTCGCCCAAAAGAGGATCAGATGAGTACGCCTGCTGGAGTCGGCCTGTAGCCTCCCGGCGTTTGCCGATTCTGACCCGGTTGGGTAGCGCGGCTGATGTCGATGCCGCAGTTTCCGTTTACGAGCGCTCGAATCTGGCCCGCCGTCAGGGTCTCTGGCCCAACCGAGCGGCCAGGGTCGAGCATGTCAGGACCCACCTTCGCGACCCCAGCTCATGGTTCCTCTTGGCGAGCGACGGACCGGCGTTGGTCGGGATGGCGTGCGCTGAGGCTCTGCTTGGCGAGGACAGGGCGGGTCCGGTCGTACCGGGCGGCTGTTTCCTCAACTTGCTCTTCGTCGTTCCCGAGCGGTGGGGTGAGGGAATCGGCGGAGTGATCTTGGACGCTGTTCTCGCTGAGGCGAAGCGGCGGCACTACTCGCGGATTCACCTCTGGACGCACGAGGACAACGAGCGTTCGCACGGTCTCTACCGCAGCCGCGGCTTCTCGCCAACGGGCCGGACCGTGGAAGGCGAGGGCGAGTGGGCGCGCGAGATTTGACGGGGTCGCCAAGCTGACCGACTGCTGATCGGATCGGTCGCGCTTGACGCGGCGCCCGGCGACGCCGAAGGTTGGCTGGTGGCGATCCGCTTCGAGCTCCCCGCGCACGAGGACGGGGTCGTGGCCTTCGGCTACTCGCCGCTCCTGGAGAGCGTCCTCAGCCTCCACGTCCTCGTTGAGCCGAAGCATCACGCCCTCCAGCACGGCTGGGTGCGCGCGATGCGGGCGCTGCCGGCGTCGCTTCGCCGCGAGATCGCAACGCTCTCGTTCCTCTATCGCTGGACGCTGCCGGACTGCCTCCTGCCCCCTGCGGACTCCGGGTACGACGGCTTCGACGCCGAGATCCATCGCGTTCGCCGCCTCCGCACCGAAGTGGTCGCCTTCGACCTGCTTCGGCGCCTCTACGACCACGGCGGGGCGCGCCCGGCGAGGCGCCGCATCCTCGCGTCACCGGAGGTGCGCACGATCGCACTGAAGCAAACAGGGACGCTCGGCCCCCAGGCGCGCCGCGCCGCAGCCCTGCTCTTCGATGATCCCGCCCGGCTCGTCGACCGCTTCACGTCGCTCCTCGAGGGCTACTGGGAGGAAGCGTTCGCGGAGGAGTGGGACCGGATCGAGCCGAAGCTCGCCGAGAGCGTGGAGCTGGCCGGGCGCCAGATCGCGGGCGACGGGATGTACGCCTTCGTGCTCTCGCTGGCGCCGCAGCTTCGCGTGGATCCCGGCGGGCGTAGCTTCGGCCTCGACGTTCCGCACGACCACCGCGTCCTCATCGGTCCGGAGAACCGTCTGCTGCTCGTTCCGAGCGTCTACGCGTGGCCGCACGTCCGGATCAACTGCGACGCGCCGTGGCCGCTTTCCGTGGTCTACCGCGCGCCCTTCCTCGTCAAAGGCCTCGGCCGCGCGACACCGCCGCAGCTCGTCCAGCTCCTGAAAGCGCTCGCCGACCCGACGCGGCTCCGGATCCTCGAGCTGCTCGCCAAGCAGCCGCGCAGCACGCAGGAGCTCGCGCCGCTCGTCGGCCTGACCGATGCGGGCGCGTCGAAGCAGCTCCGCCTCCTCGCCGCCGCCGGGCTGTTGAAGACGAAGCGCGAGGGCTACTACGTCGTCTACTCGCTCGAGCCGGAGAAGCTGGCAACGCTGTCCGACGAGCTCCGCTCGCTCGTCGGCCGCAGCTAGCGGACTTCGGTCTGCTCGCTGTCGAGGTCGACCACGACGTGCGTGATCGGAACCGCGAAGCGCTCTCGCGCATGCTCGACGACGTTCCGCTCGAGCCAGTGCGAGCGCCCCTCGGGGTGCGTCGAGATGATGATCTCGTCCGGCCCGAATGTCCGCAGGGCGTCCTCGATCGCCTGCACCGGGTCGGGCTCGCCGACCTGCCCCTGCGCGGAGAAGCCGGCCTCGCGGAGCTTCGCGAGGCTCGCGTCCAAGCGCTCCCGCGCGGCGTTCCGCCCCGGATCGTCGTCCGACGCGAGGTGCTGCAGCGGCGACGGCTGTGCCGGCGCGACGACGAGCACGTTCGTCTTGTAGCCCTCGCTCTTCTGCCGGATCATCGCGTGCAGCGTGTCGCCGGCGACCGTCTCGTTCGCGATCACGAGGATGCGCCGTTCGTCCGGCGAGTGCTGCAGCGTCGGCGCGACGCGCGGCGGGGGCTCGTCGCGGCCTCGCAGAAACGCGACGTACACGACGACCAGCGTCAGGACGACGAACACGCCGACGCCGACCCACTTGTCGATGATCGCGCCGATGACGATCAGCGCGAAGTAGCCGATCGTCAGGAGCAGGAACCGAAAGGCCTCGGCTTCGCTGCGGAGAGGATTCCTCACGTCTTCGCTTTGACCGTCCTCAGAGGAGGTAAACCGTCGCGTACACGACGATCCACATGATGTCCACGAAGTGCCAGTAGATGCCGCCGAGCTCGACGCCGTAGTGGTGTGCAGCCGAGAAGTGGCCGCGGAAGGCGCGGATCGACATGAAGGCAAGGATGGTCAGGCCGACGAAGACGTGCGCTCCGTGCAGTCCGGTCAGGCAGAAGAAGATCGTCGTGAACGCGTTGTCGTGCGGCGCGTCCCCGACGCGTGCGTACTCGATCAGCTGGGTCAGCAGGAACGTCAGGCCCATGAGGAACGTCAGCACGAGCCCGGCCTGCATGCCGGCGCGGTTGCCGCGCCGGATCGACTGCAGCGCCCAGTGCACGGTGAAGCTCGAGGTGACCAGGATTGCGGTGTTGACTCCCGCGACGTAGCGCGGAAGCTCGAAGCCCTCGGGCGGCCATGCGTAGCCGTTGACGACACGCACGAAGAAGTATGCGGTGAAGAACGATCCGAAGAGCATCACCTCGGACGCGATGAAGAGCAGCATCCCGAGGACCTGCGAGCTGACGCGCGAGCTCTGGTGCGCGACGGGCGGGCTGTGAAGTTCCGCTGCGGCGTGGGAAGCCATCAGCGTTCGACCTCCTCGAGCTCATGCGTCCGCGCGCCGTTCAGCAGCGCGTGCCGCGCGCCCGGCACGCCGTACTCGTACGGGCTGCCGATCACCTGCGGGATCTCGTCGAAGTTGAAGATCGGCGGCGGCGACGACACCTGCCACTCGAGCGTGAGCGCGCGCCACGGGTTCCCCGGTGCCGGCGGGCCGTACTTCCACGAATGGATGATGTTGTAGAAGAAGACGATGATCGACGCGCCGAGCACGAACGAGCAGATCGAGATGAAGAGGTTCCAGTCGGCGAATTGCGGCGCGTAGTCGGCGACGCGGCGCGGCATGCCGCGCGTGCCGATCAGGTGCATCGGGAAGAACGTCAGGTTGAACGCGACGAACGTCGTCCAGAAGTGGATCCTGCCGAGCGTCTCGTTGTACATCCGGCCGGTCATCTTCGGGAACCAGTAGTAGACGCCGGCCATGATCGTGAAGAAGGAGCCGCCGAAGAGGACGTAGTGGATGTGCGCGACGATGAAGTAGGTGTCGCTCGTGTGGATGTCGATCGGCACCGCTCCCAGGTAGACCCCCGACAGGCCGCCGATCACGAACGTCGAGATGAAGCCGAGCGCCCAGAGCATCGGCGTCGTGAAGTGAATACGCCCCTCCCACAGCGTCCCGAGCCAGTTGAAGACCTTCACGCCGGTCGGAACGGCGATCAGCAGCGTCGTGATCATCATCGGAACGCGCAGGTAGTCGGCCATGCCGCTCACGAACATGTGGTGCGCCCACACCGAGAAGCCGAGCACGAGGATCGCGAGGAGCGACAGCGCCATCAACCGGTAGCCGAAGATCGGCTTGCGCGAGAAGACCGAGATGACCTCGCTGATGATCCCGAAGCCGGGCAGCACCATGATGTAGACGGCCGGGTGCGAGTAGAACCAGAAGATGTGCTGGTAGCCGAGCACGTAGCCGCCGCCGGACGGGTCGAAGAAATGCGTGTGCATCACGCGGTCGAACATCACGAAGAACTGCGAGCCGGCGATGAACGGCGTGGCGAGCACGACGAGCAGCGACGTCGTGAAGTTCGCCCAGACGAGCAGCGGCATGCGCCAGAACGTCATTCCGGGCGCACGCATGGTGATGATCGTGACGAGGAAGTTGAGCGCGGTCATGATCGAGCTCGCGCCCGCCCACTGCACGGCCATGTTGAAGAACACGGTGCCCATCGGCTGGTGCGTGGAGAGCGACGCGTAGCCCGTCCAGCCCGCGGCCGGCGGGCCGCCGGGCGCGAAGAACGAGCCGACGAGCATCAGGCCCGCGATCGGCAGCAGCCAGTACGAGAGCGCGTTCAGGCGCGGGAACGCCATGTCCGGCGCGCCGAGCATCAGCGGCACGACGTAGTTCGCAAGCCCGGCGAACGCCGGAATGACGAACAGGAAGATCATCAGCGTCGCGTGGACCGTGAAGAAGCCGTTGAAGCCCTGGTTGTCCGTGATCTGCATCCCCGGCTTCGCGAGCTCCGCGCGCACGACCATCGCGGCGAGCCCGCCGATGATGAAGAACACGAACGTGGTCGCGAGGTACTGGACGCCGATCACCTTGTGATCGGTGTTGACGCGGAAGTAGTCCTTCCAGCTGCGGGCGCCGTGCGACGAATGGTCCTCGGGGCGCGTCTCGCCCCCGAGCGCGTAGTACACCCAGTAGTCGAAGGCCCCGAGACCTGCGAGGAAGCCGATCGGCATCGTCGTCAGGAAGGCGACGACCACCAGCGTGTTCCATTCCCAGAGCGGATCCCAGCCGGCGTACCAGCGCAGCAGCAGCACGATCCCGGCCCCGATGCCCCAGAAGAGCGGCGTCATCCAGAGCACCCGCAGCCAGCCGGCGGCGGTGAAGCGCTTCAGGCCTGTCGGCGGCGGAGCGGGAGCGTGCTCGGCGTGCGCCGCATGCCCGTTCGTCTCGACGTGCGTCACTTCGCTCCCTTCGACGACTCGACGAGGTACGTGACGAGCCCGTCGAGCTGATCCTTCGGCAGCGACGCGAAATTCTTGGGCATCACGTTGGCGGGGAAGCCCTTCTCGACATAGGCGTCTGGGTTCACGATCGACTCTCGGACGAATTGCTCGAGCGGCTTGCCCGCCGTCTGCGCGTAGTCGGGGAGCTTATCGAGGTCGGGGCCGATCTTTCCCGTGCTCTTCGCCGCCTGCAGGGTGTGGCAGGCGCCGCAGCCGTTGTTCACGAACGCGACCTTGCCCGCCGCCGCGCCTCCCCCGCCGGTCACCTTGCCCGACTTGTTCACCCACGCGGCGAACTCGGCCTTCGGCATCACGATCACGTTCGAGCGCATGACCGCATGGCCGAGCCCGCAGAGCTCGGTGCAGATGATCGGGTACGTGCCGACCTTGTTGGGCGTCACCGTGACGTGTGTCGTCGTGCCCGGAACGGCGTCCTGCTTCTGGCCGAACTCGGGGACCCAGAACGAATGGATGACATCGAGCGCCGTCAGCGTGAATCGCACCGGCCGGCCGAGAGGCAGCCGCAGCACGCTCGACGTGACGCCGGTCTTCTTGAAGTCGCCGAGCGCGCAGGCCTCATTCGGCTTGGGATACGTGAAGCTCCACGCGAACTGTTGCGCCGTCACGCACACGTGGAGTGGATCCTTGCCGGTGCTGTCGTTCCGGGCGAGAACGATCGCGGAGACGATCGCCATCGACGTCACGAGGGCGAAGGGAATCGCCGTCCAGCCGATCTCCAGGCCCGTGTGCCCATGGGTGGGCGGACCGTCCGAGTCGTCGTCGGGCGCGACGTGGAACTTCCACGCCGAGTACACCAGCGTCGCGATCACGATCGCATAGATGACGATGCAGATCACCGTCACGTACCAGAAGACGAAGTCGATCCGGTCGGCCTGCTCGGCGGCGCTGGTCGGCAGCCAATTCGGGATCACGGCGACCGCAGTGGTGATCCCGCCGAGGATCAAGGCGAGCAGCGTCAGCTGAACGATGGCACCCCTGCGCACGGGGCGCGAGCCTATCGCGTCGTCCCGCCGGAATGCGTTGCAGTGCGGCGTATCCGGCGGGCCCTCCCGGCCGTTCTACCTCCGAGCCGCCCGGAGAGGTCTCCTGGCGCGCTCCTAACTCGAAGGAGGACCTCAATGGGAGTCGGTGTCAGCATTCTTCTCATCGCCGCCGGTGCGATCCTCACCTGGGCGGTCACCGCGACCGTTTCCGGCGTGAGCATCCAGACGGTGGGCGTGATCCTGCTCGTCGTCGGGATCATCGGCCTGGTGATCTCGATGATCTTCTGGTCGTCCTGGGGCGGCATTGGCGGCCCCGCCGGCCGCAGGCGCACCTACGTCGACGAAGGCCCGTACTAAAAGTCGACGAAGGCCCCCGGTTATTGACTTCGCAGGGGGTGGCGCTCCCGCGCCGCCCCTGCTCGTCTCGCGCGTCTAGGCGAGCGACAGGATGCCCGACCGGAGGCAGGCGGTCACCAGACGAGCCGGCGTGAGGTCGCCGACCTCCGCATCGAAGACGCGCGTGAAGTCGGCGAGGAGTTGAGCGCCGTTCGCTTGTCCTGAGAAGTGGTAGTCCCGGTGATCGACAGCCCAGATGTAGTAGCGATTGCTCGTGTCGTTCCCATCTGCTACCTCGCGCAAGGTGCCGCGGCCGAGGTGGAGCAAGTAGCCGTCTTCGATGAACGGGAACTCCACGAGGCGTAAGCCGTGCTCGTCCGCCGCGACTTGGAGCGCTGTTGCGGGCGCACCGCCTTCGAGGAACGGCGGGATCGGAGACCGCCAGACGCGCCCGGGGTCGAGTATCAGCGAGCACGGGTGCAGCATCTCAGGGTTGTGGCGCAGCAGCCGGTTGTAGGCCGGATCGCCCGTCTTCTGTCCGACCGCAGCTGCGTTTGAGCGCTTGAAGAGTTGGATCGCGTCGCGGACGGTGTCACGGCGTAGCACGATCACGTCAGAGTCGAGCACCCACACGTAGTCGAGCCGATCGTGTGCGGCGACCGCGCGCTGGCGGCGGGCGAGCCAGGAGATCCCCTGTGTCAGCGCAGGGCCGTGGTAGCGCTGGCTGCGGTTGCTGATCACGTGGATCAGCCCCGCGTCGTGCAGCGCGTTGAGTAGTTCGCGCGAGCCGTCGGTGGAGGCGTTGTCGACGATGACGATCTGCCTGAACTCACCACGCCCGAGCAGCCGGTAAAGCGAGAAGACGAGCTGCGCGATCAGGCGGCGGGTCTTGAAGTTCGCGACGAACCCTGAAGGTCGAGCCCTCGCCGTCCTTTGACACGACGCTGATGCGGCCGTTCATCCGCCGCGCGAGCTCGCGCGAGATGTACAGGCCGAGGCCCGTCCCTCCCACGCCGCGCGTCAGCTCCGGATCGAGGCGGTAGAACTTCTCGAAGATCCGGCCGTGCTCCGAGAGGGGGACGCCGAGACCTTCGTCCGTCACCGCGAAGCTGACCAGCGCATCGTTCTTCGCAATGCGCAGGCGGATGTTGCCGCCGTCCGGCGAGTACTTCACGGCGTTGTCGATCAGATTCGTGAGGATCTGGCGCACCTTGTCGGCGTCGGCGGCGACGGGCGGCACGTCCGGATCGGTCTCGAGCGTCAGCGTCAGGTTCGGCGGCAGGTGCGCCTGGGCCGCAGCAACGACCGCCGAGGCGAGCTCGGTCGCGTCGCAGCTCTCGACCGCAACGTGCAGCGTCCCCGACTCGAGGCGGCTCACCCAGAGGATGTCGTTGACGATCCGTGCGAGCCGCTCCGACTCGGCCGCCACGACGTCGAGTAGACCTTCTCGCTGCTCCTTCAGCGCGGGCTCCTGCCGTTGCAGCGTGAGCGCCGCGCCGTAGATCGCTGCGAGCGGCGTCCGGAGCTCGTGCGAGATCGTGGAGACGAATTCGCTCTTCAGCCGCTCCGCTCGGCGTTCCTCCGTGAGGTCTCGGAACGCGTACACGGTGCCGCCCGGAAGCGACACGCCGGAGATCGACAGCCAGCGCTCGCCGCGTGCGAGCTCGACCGGCACGGTCTCCGCGCGCGGAGTGCCGGGACCCGCGGCAACGGGGATGTGCGCCTCGATCGCGGCCCAGCCGGGGACGGCGTCCTCGACGCGGCGTCCGACGACGTCGCGCTCCGGCAGGCCTGTGATCACCTCCGCTGCCGCGTTCCAGATGCGAACGACGCCCTCTTCGTCGACGAGCAGCACGCCGTCGGCGACGAACGCGAGGGCGCGCGCCGCTTGCGCGCGCTGCTCCGAACGGCGGTACAGGAGCGCGTTCTCGACGGCGAGGGCCGCGCGCCGCCCCAGGTGCTCCGCGAAGGTCAGGGCATCGTCGTCGTAGAGCCGCTCCGGGTCGGAGGAGACGAGCATCAACGCGCCGAGGGTGCGTCCGCGCGCCTTCATCGGCACGACCATCGCCGAGGCCATGCCGAGCTCGCGCAGCACGCGAAGGTTGTCGGGGCTGGGTGCAGTCCGCTCCAACAGCTCGTCCGTGATGCGGCGGTAGAGGATCGGCTCACCGGTCCTGACAACGCGGGCGGCGCCTTCCGGCTCGTCGGGATCGGGCGGATGGAAATCGCGCGAGCGGCGCGCCCACTCCTCCTTCGCGGGGTCCTTGTGGACGACGGCGATCCGCTCGATCAAGCCGTCCTCGTGGACGATGTCGACCGCACACCAGTCCGCGAACTGCGGGACGATCAGCTGCGCGACGTTCTCCAGCGTCGTCTCGTAGTCGAGCGACGAGGCGAGGACCGAGCTCATCTCGGCGAGGAACGCAAGCTGGTCGCCGGTCGCCCGCTCGCGCGTGTACAGGCGCGCGTTGTCGACCGCGAGCGCGGCCCTCGTCGCGAGATCCTCCATCAGCGGGAGGTCGCGCTCGCCGTAGCGGCGGCGGCTCTGCGACCACGCGAACGTGATCGCGCCGATCTTCTCGCCCCGTGCGAGCAGCGGCATGGCGACCGCGGAGTGCGGATCAAGCGTTTGCATAATCGCAAGGTGCCGCTCGTCGATCACGGTCTGCTCGAGGTCGTCGGCGTCGAACTCCTCGATGATGAAGGGCACGCCCTCCCGCAGCGCGCGGGCCGCGGGCTGGGGCGAGTCCCACGTCGGCGGATAGTGCCTGCGCAGCTCATCCAGCGCCAGTTGCTTGTCCTCGTCGTCCGCGGCCACCGCGACGCGGCGGATCTCCGCGCCGTCGACGACGTCGACGATGCACCAGTCCGCGATTCGCGGCACCGCGAGACGGGCGATCGCCTCGAGCGTCTCGTCGTAGTCGAGTAGCTCGCTCAGGATGCCGCCCGCCTCGGCGACGAAGCGCACCTGGCTCTCCTTGACGAGAGCCTCGCGATACAGGAGCGCGTTGTCGACCGCGGTCGCGGCGCGCCGGGCTAGATCGAGTGCGATCGATAGATCCGCTTCGCCGTAACGCTTGCCCGATTCGGCGGCGACGAAGGTGATCGCGCCGAGCGCGCGCCGGCGAACCACGAGCGGCACCGTCATCGAGCTCCGAAGGCCGAGGCTGCGGAGCTCCGCGAGCACCGCCGGGCGATCGGCGTACCGCTCCTCGAGCTCGTCGTCGGGGATCTCCGGCGTCACCTCGGGCTGCTGCGTGCGGATCACTGCGGCCGGTCCTCTCGGGGCGTCGGGATCGATCGGCAACTGTTCGATGAGCTCCTTCGCGCGCTCGACCTTTGCCGGATCCTGATGCGCGACGGCGAGGCGCTGGATCGTTCCCTCCTCTCCGACGATGTCGATCACGCACCAGTCCGCGAGCGCAGGCACGACGAGGGCGGCGACGTTCGAGAGGGTCGTCTCGTAGTCGAGCGAGGACGCGAGCTGGTCGCTGGCCTCGGCGATCAGGCGCCGGCTTTCCGCGAGCCGCTTCTGCTCCTCGTAGACGGCAGCGGTGCCCACCGCGGCGGCGGCGAGCGTCGCCAGCACGGTCGCGGCCCGGAGCTCGGCCTCGTCGAAGGACCGCGGGCGGCGCGAGTAGAAGACGAGGGTCCCGATCACCTCGCCGCCGTGACGCAGCGGCGCGGCCAGAAAGGCCTGCGTCCCCCCGGCGGCGTGCGCCGCCTTGTGCTCGGCCGTCAGCCAGTCCGCCGAGGCGACGTCTTCCACCACGATCGGCGAGTCGAAGGAGACCCGGCTCACGTTGCCTTCGAGCGCGCGGGGCGCGGCGGCCACGTAGTCGACCGAGAGACCCGAGCTCGCCTGCACCGTCCAGCGGTCATTCGAATCACGGCGCCAGAGCGCGTAGGCGTCGGCCTCGAGCGTCGACTGGGCGAGCTCGAGCACGTCCGGCAGAACGGCGCCGAGGTCCAGCGTGCCGAGCAGCCGTCCTGCGGCTTCGACCAGCACACCCAGGCGCGCGAGCTCCTCTTCTTGCCTGCGAAGGAGGTCGTCGACCGAGGGCCCGACGATCTGCTCGGTCACTCCCGGATCGTAGCCCGAGCCACGAGAAACGCCCAGGGGCGGCTCATGCCGCCCCTGGGCTTTAGTGGTCACGTTCACTCGTACTGCAGGGCGGCGAGGACGTTCAGCCGGCCTGCGCGGCGCGCGGGCAGCACCGCCGCCAGGACGCCGGCCGCAATCGCGGCGAGCGCGAAGACGGCGAGCGAGACGAACGGCAACGCGAGATGCATGCCGTCACCGCCGGTCGACACCGAGTAGTCGGACAGGCGCCGGATGACGAGCGCTGCGAGCCCGATCCCGAGCGCGAAGCCCATCGTCGCACCGATCAGCGCCGTGATCACGCTCTCGTGCCGGATCATCCGCCGGAGCTGGCGCCGCGTCATGCCGACCGCGCGGAGCGCGCCGAGCTCGCGCGTCCGTTCCACGATCGAGAGCACCAGCGTGTTGACGATGCCGAAGAAGCTGACGAGCACGGAGAGGCCGAGCAGGACGTACAGGACCTTCAGCATCTGGTCGATCCAGGAGTTCTGGTCCTTGACGAACTCGGACTCGGTGTTGAGCGTCACGTCGGGGTAGCGGTTGAGCGCGGTCTCGAGCGACGCGCGCGGGGCGCCTTCCCTCGTCGCGACGAACGCCATCGTGTTCCTCGGATGAGGGAAGAGCGTGTCGTACGCCCTGTTCGAGATCGCGATGCTGCCGAGCAGCGAGTCGAGCCCGGCCGGCTTGTGGATGCCGCGAACGACGAAGATCGCGGCGCTCCCGTCCGCCGTCTTGACCGGGAACCGGTCGCCGACCTGCAGGTGGTGGTCCTTCGCGAAGCTCTTGAGGAGGATCGCACCGTCCCGTCCGAGCGTCCCGAGCGTCGCGTTCGAGCCGTCGACCCAGGTGAAGTTGAAGAAGCGCCCCACCGTGGCCGTGTCGAGCCCGGAGACAGAGGTCTGCGAGCCGCCGAGCTTCACCGGCGCGCTCCGGACGCTCGACACCGCCTCGACCCCCGGCGTGCGCGCTATCGCAGCCGCGGCCTCAGGTGAGAACGAGTCCCAGCCCGAGGTCGTCGTGAGGATGTAGTCGGCGGAGACCTGCTTCCGCACGGTCGAGCCCCACGAGCTGCGGATCCCCTGCGCGAGCACGGTCACGAACGTGACGAGCGCGAGCCCGATCATCAGCGCGGACGCCGTCACGGCCGTCCGGCCGGGGTTGCGCGTCGCATTCTCGCGTGCGAGGCGACCCGGCGCTCCCGCGAAACGAGCCGCGGGCGCACCGACCGCCCACGCGATCGGGCGGACGAGGCGCGGTGCGAGCAGCGCGACGCCGACGAACATGGCTAGCGTTCCGCCGGCGGACGCGAGCACGTGGACGAACGCGCCGCCGCCGTGCCCGAACATCCCGTACAGGAGCAGGCCGAAACCGCCGAAGGACGCGGCGAGAGCAATGAACGGCGTCGCCGGGGACATGCGCGACTTCGGCGCGGTCGCTCCTTCCCGCAGCACCGCGACGGGCGGGACGCGCGTCGCGCGCACGGCCGGGATGAGTCCGGCCACGACCGTGACGACGACTCCGACGAGCAGGCTGACGAGCACCGTGCGCAGCGCGAAAACCGTTCCCGCCTGCGGCAGGTCGATCGACGCCGCCTTCATAACGGCGTTCAGGAGCTTCGCGATCAGCACGCCGAGACCGGCTCCGACGATCGTCGCGGCGAGACCGATCAGGAAGGCTTCGAGCACGACCGAGCGGAGAACCTGACGGCGTGACGCGCCGATCGTCCGCAGCAACGCGAACTCGCGCGTCCGCTGTGCGACCGTGATCGCGAAGGTGTTGAAGATGATGAAGGCGCCGACGAAGAGCGCGACTCCGGCGAACGCGAGCAGGAAGACCTTGATGAACGTGACGAAGCTCTTGAGGCCCTTGAAGTCGAACGGGTCCGCCTCGTTCGCGGTCTGCACCTGCGTCGGCGTTCCTGCGAGCGCGCGGGCAACTGCCGCGCGCGCCGCCGCCGGCGTGACGCCGGGCCGGCCCGCGATCGAGACCTGGTCCACCTCGCCTCGCTTGTCGAACAGCGCCTGAGCCGTGCGCAGGTTGAAGGCCGCGACGGTCGCCGCGCCAAGCGAGTCGACGTTCCCGTACTTGACGAGGCCGACGATCGTGAACTTCTGCAACGGGCCCCGGGCGACGACGCCGACCTTGTCGCCGACGCTCAGGTGCTCGTGCCGTGCGGTTCCGGCGTCGATCGCGACCTCGCCTGAACGCGTGGCCCAGCGCCCGGAGTCGAGCGTGAGCGGGTTCACGCGGTTGGCTCCCCGCTGTCCCGCGTCGATGCCGACGGCGAAGTTCGGCGGCTGTCCGATCACCTCTCCCTTGGCGTTCACAAGCTTTGCCTGGTCGAGGACGGTGCCCACGGCCGTGCCGACCTGCGGCACGTGACCGACCCTTGCGACGAACGCCTGCGGGATCGAAGGCGTCTTCTGCCAGCTGTTGTCGTCGCGGAAGTTCGCACGGCCGGTGACGATGCCGTCGATGCCGGCGTAGGAACCGGCCTCGAGGTTGTCGGCGGCCTTCTTCATCGTGTCGGTGACGACGAACGCGCCGCTCACCATCGCGACGCCGAGGACGATCGCGAGCGACGTGAGGACGCCGCGGATCTTCCGCCACGCGAGACCCTTGAGAACGACGCGCCTCATCGAGCCTGCACCTCCTTGAGCGCGTCGAGCACGTCCTGCTGCGACGAGCGTCCGAGCTCGCGCACGATCAGGCCGTCCGCGAGGAAGAGGATCCGGTCGGCGATCGTCGCCGCCCGCGGGTCGTGCGTCACCATGACGGTCGTCTGGCCGCGCGACTTCACCGACGCGCGCAACAGCTCGAGGATCTCGCCGCTCGTCGCCGAGTCGAGGTTGCCCGTCGGCTCGTCGGCGAAGAGGACGGTCGGCCGCGAGACGAGCGCGCGCGCGATCGCGACGCGCTGCTGCTGGCCGCCGGACAGCTCCGACGGGCGATGCGAGCGCCTGTCGGCGAGCCCCACGTCCGCGAGTAGCGCTTCGAGCCACTCCTTGTCCGGCTTCGTGCCTGCGATCGAGAGCGGCAGCACGACGTTCTCCTCCGCGTTCAGCATCGGCAGGAGGTTGAAGAACTGGAAGACGAAGCCGATGTGCGAGCGCCGCAGCTTGGTCAGCTCGGTGTCGCCCATCGACGTGATCTCCTCGCCCGCGATCTCGACGGAGCCGGCGGTCGGCTTGTCGAGCCCCGCGAGGATGTGCATGAGCGTCGACTTGCCGGAGCCGGAAGGCCCCATCACCGCGGTCAGCTCACCCGAGCCGATCTCGAGCGAGACGCCGCGCAGCGCGTCGACGGCGGTGTCGCCGTCGCCGTAGCGGCGGACGACGTCGCTCGCCGCGACGACAACCGGCGCGTCGTGCTTGTGGAGGACGCGCTCGTCGGTGAGCGCGGCCACGCTTGCTGCGTTCATTTCGGGATTCCTTTCGTCGCGGTGCGCACGGCCATGGGCTACTTTCACTGCGTGATCAAGGTCGTGTGGAACGCCTGGCGGCGGTACTGGTTCGACCTCGCAATCGTCGCCACGGCGACGCTCGCCGCGGCCGAGGTCGTCTTTCGGCTGGACGAGAACAAGGATCACCCCCTGCACGGGACGACGTGGCTGATGGCGACGTGGGCGGCGGTGTTCGTGCTGCCCCTCCTCGCCCGTCGGCGCTTTCCCTTCGGCGCGTCTGTCGCCGTCTTTGCGATCGGCGTCGCCGGATCCATCTGGAACGGGACGCTCGCTACGTACACGTTCGGCAACTTCCTCGGCGTGCTCACCGCCACGTTCCTGTTCGGGATGCTCTACGAGCGCGAGCGATCGCCGATCGGCCTCGGCATCGGGTTGGCCGCGGTGGCCCTCGTCGTCTACAACGATCCCCGGAGTGGGTTTGGCGACTTTGGCTTCATCTCCCTGGCGTTCACCATCGCGTGGCTCGCGGGCCTCGCTCTGGGCAGCCAGCTCAAGACCGCCGCGAGCGCCGTCGAGCGCGCTGACCGGCTCGAGCGCGGCCGGGAGGCCGAGGCCCGTGCGGCCGTCGCCGAGGAGCGCGCGCGGATCGCACGCGAACTGCACGACATCGTAGGCCACTCGGTGAGCGTGATGACCGTGCAGGCCTCGGCCGTGCGCCGGCTGCTCCGCGACGACCAGGAGCGCGAGCGCGAGGCGCTGATCACGGTCGAGGAGACCGGGCGTGCCGCGCTCGCCGAGATGCGCCGGCTCGTCGGCGTGCTGCGCCGGCCCGAGGACGCACCGGCTCTCGCACCGCAGCCGAGCCTCGAGCACGTGGACAAGCTCGTCGAGCAGACGCGCGAGGCCGGGCTTCCAACCGAGCTGAGGGTCGAGGGCGACGTCGCGCCGCTGCCGGCCGGGATCGACCTGACGGCGTACCGGCTCGTGCAGGAGGGGCTCACGAACGCCCTCAAGCACTCGCGAGCCACGCACGCCGAGGTGCACGTCCGCTACGCCGACGGCTCGGTCGAGCTCGTCGTGCGCGACAACGGCAACGGAAACGGAAACGGCGGCGGCGGCGGGCACGGGCTCGTGGGGATGCGCGAGCGAGTCGCCGTCATCGGCGGGGAGCTCGCGGCCGGGCCGCGGCAAAACGGCGGCTACGAGCTGCGGGCGCGGCTGCCGGTCGCACCCGAGTGAGCCTCCGCGTCCTCATCGTCGACGACCAGGCGCTCGTGCGGGCAGGCTTCCGCATGATCCTCGAAGCCGAGCAGGACATCGAGGTCGTCGGCGAGGCGGCGGACGGGCTCGAGGCGATTGCCGAGGCCACGCGGCTCGAGCCGGACGTCGTCCTGATGGACGTGCGCATGCCCGAGCTCGACGGGATCGAGGCGACGCGCCGTCTCCTCGCGAACGGCTCGGTAGACACGAAGGTCGTGATGCTCACGACCTTCGACATGGACGAGTACGTCTACGACGCGCTGCACGCAGGCGCGAGCGGCTTCCTGCTCAAGGACGTGCCGCCGGAGCAGCTCGTCGACGGGATCCACGCGGTTGCGAGCGGCGACGCCCTGCTGGCGCCGTCGATCACCAGGCGCCTGATCGAGGAGTTCGTCCGTTCCGGCCCAGGCCCCACGTCACCCCCGCCGGCCGGCCTCGACGAGCTCACTGCGCGCGAGCTCGAGGTTCTGCGGCTGATCGCGCGCGGCCTCTCGAATGCGGAGATCGCCAAGGAGCTCTTCGTGGGCGAGACCACGGTGAAGACGCACGTCGCGCACGTCCTGATGAAGCTGGGCCTGCGCGACCGCGTGCAGGCGGTCGTGCTCGCGTACGAATCCGGCGTGGTTCAGCCGGGTGCTTCGGCCGCGTAGACACGTCCGGGTATCCGAAGTACGCTCACGAAGCGTGCGCTGCGGCCTGGCAGGAGGTGTGTTGTTGAGCGTGCTCGCGATCGCGAGCGGCTCGGCCGCGGCGCAGCCCGCCGCCAGGCCGATCCAGGCGAAGCTGGAGCTGATGCCCCTTCCGCATTCGATCTACGGCCCTGCGGCAGCCTCGCTCCCGGTCGACTCCCAGTCCGGCTGGACCACCAATAAGGAATCTGCCGAGAACGACTTCGACCCGACGATGACTGCAAGCAAGCTCGCTCGCATGGGTCGCATCACGGGGTTCGACGTGGAGTTCGACGACGCGGCGAAGGCGTCCCACAAGGGGTTGCTGGTCGACGCGGACAGCGAAATCGACCTGTTTCGGACCGCCGCCGGCGCCGCAGGCTACGCGGCCACGCAACTGTCGACGTTTCGCCGCCTCGAGGGGAAGCGTGCTCGGAACGGGATCGTCATCGACCACGTGTCGTACTTCTCCGTCCCGAGCGTTCGCGGCGCGCGCGGAGCCCGCCTGCACTTCCGGCTGGGTGGGCTGTCGGTTTGGGTAACCGGCGTCGAGTTCCACCTCGGCGTGCTCGTCGGCACGGTCACCCTCGGCCGGACCGATACCCGCGACGTCCGTTCGGAGGCGCGGCGGCTCGCAGCCGCGCTGCAGCAGCGAATCCGCGGCGTGCTCGCCGACAGGATCCACGACAAGCCGCTCCCGCAGCGCATCGCGAAGCTGGGTGGAATGGGGCCGCCGCCGGGAGGACCGAACCTCTCGCGAATGGCGATCAACCCGATCGACCTAGAGGGAAGCCCGAAGCCGACGAGCCAGAGCTACGTCCTCAACCCCAACGACGTCGCCAAGTACGTGCGGAGGTTCAACTCGGTCAGCTTCGGCAAGTCGAGACTCACCTTGCTGGAGGCCGCGGTCGAGTTGCTGCCGACCGAGTCGGGCGCTAAGGGCTTCATGGCCGCACAGCGGTCCGTCTGGCAGGGGGCACGCGGCCGGAAGCTCTTACGCCAACTGCTCTTGTCTGGCGTGCCGCGGAACCGTCAGAGCGACGTCAGGCTCGGCACCGTGTCAATCGTGAAGTTCGCCGCGGGCGACGAGGCGTTTGCGTTCAGGGCGAGCTTCAGGGTGCTGAGCGCCCACGCGCGCGTTCAACTCGCGATCTGCTCCGTGCGCCGCGGTCCGGTCGTCGAGACCCTTACGCTCGTCGGCTTTCCAAACGAGCCCACGCGCGTTCAACTCGCGATCTGCTCCGTGCGCCACGGTCCGGTCGTCGAGACCGTTACACTCGTCGGCTTTCCAAACGAGCCCATCGCACGGGTCGACATCGTCAGAGCGGCGCGCACAGCCGCGGCCCGCATCGACGAGGCGCTGCACTAACAACTCTCCTCCTCGCGAACGAGGCGCGAATCAACCGCTGGGCGGATCGAGGATCGCACTCGCGGCCGACGTAACCGAGGCCGCTGCGCGAGAAGCTCTTCGTGTCAACCACGAGGAGGTCACCAGATGTTCCACGCAGCAGATCAGATCGAGAATCCCGTCACCGGCGAGCGGCTCGTCTGCCAAGAGGCGTCGGCCGAGACGAACGGCGAGCGCGTCGTGTTCGAGACGATCGTGCAGCCGGGCGGCTTCGTCGCCGCAGCCCACCTGCACCCGTTCCAGACCGAGCGCTTCGAGGTGCTCGCGGGGACGCTCGGGATGCGCCGCGGCAAGGAGAAGGTCGAGCTTCGCGCCGGCGAGACCGTCGTCGTCGAGCCCGGCACGGCGCACAAGTTCTGGAATGCCGGCGACGACGAGGTGCGGTTCGTGTGCACCGTGACCCCGGCGCTGCAGTTCGAGCGGCTGATCGCGACGATGTACTCGCTCGCAGCGGAAGGAAAGACGAACCGCAAGGGCATGCCGAACCCGCTCCGGCTCGCCGTGATCGCGAACCATCACTTCGACGACGTGCGGCTCCCGCTGATCCCGCAGGCGCTGCAGAAGCTGGCGCTCGCGCTGGGCGCTCCCGCAGGCCGTATCTTCGGTTACGGCCCCACCTTCGACCCGGCTGCGGCCGAGCTCGCAGCCTCCGCCGCGTAATGCGCAAGGGCGTCCTCATCGGCGTCCTCGTCACCGCCGCGCTCGTCCTCGCGGTTGGTGGGTGGATCGTGGACGGCGGTCGCTTTATCCTCAGGCCGTGAGCCAGGCTCTCTCCGCCTCATGGCTGTCGACGAAGTGGGCGGTCGACACGGTGAAGATCAACGCGATGCGCCGGGCGGGCGAGCTGGTGGCCGTCCGCCCGGCGGGATCGCGCGAGTGGCGCTTTCCCGCCTGGCAGTTTGGTCCCGACGGCAACGTGCGGCCGGAGGTCGCCCGCGTGCTCGAAGCTGCGCGCCGACGGGGGATCCGGCCTGACAAGGTCTACGAGCTGCTCGAGCGACGGAGCGGCATGACGGGAGGCGGGCGCCTCCGCGACGACCTGCTCGAGGGCCGCATCGAGCACGTGCTCGCCACGATCGCAGCGGCGTAGAATCGGCCGTCGACCGAGGGGGGATCGCATGGGACTGTTCACGGATGCAGCCGAGAGGCTCGACCGGCGTGTCGGGTGGGACCGGCTGCCGCTGCCGCTGGCAATGCTGACGCTGATCGGCCTGAGGAAGCGTCTGCGCGCGAAGAATCTGTACGACACGGGGCGCGGCCCACTCGACCGGCCCGACGTGTCGGAGCACCCCAGGCACCTCACCGCGCGAACGCTGGACGGGACGTTCAACGACCTCGACGACCCGCTCATGGGCAGCCTCGGCAGCCGCTTCGGCCGCAACGTGCCGCTCGAGTACACCGTGCGCGAGCCGGAGGACAAGCTCCTCGACCCGAATCCCCGTCTCGTCAGCCGCGAGCTCCTGACGCGGGACGAGTTCCAGCCGGCGACGACGCTCAACCTGCTCGCGGGCGCGTGGATCCAGTTCGAGGTTCACGATTGGTTCAGCCACGGCAAGAACGCGGCGGAGAGCCCGTGGGTCGTTCCGCTCGCGGATGACGACCCGTGGCCGCAGCACCCGATGGAGATCGCGCGGACGCGACCCGATCCGAGCGCAGATCCATCGGGGCCCCCGACGTTCGTCACGGACGACACGCACTGGTGGGACGGCTCCCAGATCTACGGCCGCGACCCGGCGTTCGCCCACGCACTGCGCTCGGGCGAGCACGGCAAGCTCCGCATCGACGAGCACGGCCTGCCGCCGCGAGACCTCGAGGCGCACATCGACCCGACCGGCGTCGCGGGCAACTTCTGGGTCGGGCTCGCACTGCTGCACTCGCTCTTCATGCGCGAGCACAACGCGGTCTGCGACCACCTGCACGCGACGCACCCGGAGCTGTCCGACGACGAGCTCTACGACAAGGCGCGGCTCGTGGTCGCGGCGCTGATGGCGAAGATCCACACCATCGACTGGACGCCGGCGATCATCGCCCATCCGACGACGGTGACCGCGCTGCGGACGAACTGGTGGGGGCTGGAGGGCGAGTGGCTCGACAAGCGCATCGGGCGACGCACGTCGAACGAGGTGCTTCGCGGGATCCCCGGCTCGCCGACGAAACATCACGGCGTTCCGTACTCGCTCACCGAGGAGTTCGTCTGCGTGTACCGGATGCACGCGCTGATCCCGGACGAGTTCAGCTTCCGCTCGCGCACGAACGACGCGGTGCTGCAGGAGCGAACGCTGCCCGAGATCGGCGCATTGCACGTCCGCGAGCGGTTCGACGAGGTGCCGATGGCCGACCTGCTCTACTCGTTCGGCACGTCGCATCCCGGCGCGATCACGCTGCACAACTTCCCGCGCTTCCTCCAGCACTTCGACCGCGCGGACGGGTCGCTCGTCGACCTCGCGTCGATCGATGTGTTGCGCGTGCGCGAGCGAGGCGTTCCTCGCTATAACCAGTTCCGGCGGCTGCTGCACCTGAAGGCGTTCGACACGTTCGAGGAGATGACCGACACGCCGGAGCACGCCGAGGAGCTCCGCCGGATCTACGGCGACGTGGAGCGCGTCGACACGATGATCGGCATGTACGCGGAGAAGAAACCGAAGGGATTCGGGTTCAGCGACACCGCGTTCCGCATCTTCATCCTCATGGCGTCGCGCAGGCTCGAGAGCGACCGTTTCTTCACGCGCGACTATCGGCCCGAGGTGTACACGAAGGAGGGCATCGACTGGGTCGAGGGCAACTCGATGCGCACGCTGCTGCTGCGCCACTTCCCGGAGCTCGCGTCGGCGCTCGAGGGCGTTGCGAATCCGTTCGCTCCGTGGCAGCGCGCGGGCAGCGGGTCGTGACGGAGCTTGCTCCCGGCATCCACAGCCTCGGCCACGCTGATGCCGAAGCAGTCGCTGCGTCTGTTTCCCTTCCAGCTCGGCCTGTTCCTCGGGCGGCCGAAGCACGAGCCGTGCCCGGTGGACGAGGCGCTCGAAGACGGTGACGCGTTCGGGCCGCTGCAGGTGCTGCACGCGGCAGGCCATTCGCCGGGACATCTCGCGTTCTACTGGCCGGAGCGGCAGTTCCTGATCGCCGGCGATGCTGTGGCGACGTGGCCGGAGCTCTGCGCGGGCTGGACGGCGTTCAACTTGAACAAGAAGCAGCACGCCGAGTCGCTGCGCCGGATGGCCGCGCTCGAAGCGCGCATCGTCGGAGTCGGCCACGGCGACCCCATCACGGAGGACGCGGCCGACCGCGTGCACTCGCTCGTAGCCTGAGCCGCAAGCACCCGGCTACACTGTCCGCCGTTCCTGGGCCGTTAGCTCAGTTGGTAGAGCAGGGGACTCTTAATCCCAAGGTCGAAGGTTCGAATCCTTCACGGCCCACAACAAAGTACCTGCAAATACGAAATTTGAGGCGAAGGAATCCAGCTGAACCACGCTGGGGTCAACCTTCGGTTGTTGACCCAGCCCAGCACGCTCGAGAAGGCGCCAGCCACCGCGAGAGTGTCCGAATGCCTCGGCACATCCCTAATCCCAAGGTCGCCCTTGTAACCGCGAACCCGCGACGGCGAGATCCTTGTGTCTGAGCTCGGGCCGGCACGCCGCGTCCCGAAGGCCGCGATGAGCCCCGTCGCGATCTGCTGCGAGACGAACGCTTGCGCG